>ENA-UOJJ01003625-UOJJ01003625.1-human-gut-metagenome-genome-assembly--contig:-CS66-NODE-3625-length-16267-cov-13.101283_pt1 | contig 16267 bp, 13 predicted proteins | sample MGYA00242343_ERZ723890 | MGnify/ENA metagenome assembly ERZ723890 | reverse complement strand
GCAAGACCAGCTGCGGCATTGCCAACCAGCCTTGCGAGAAGACCGACAAGTAATTGTATTGCTGGCTTTGATGCCGGGGTGCCAGATATGGCAGCCCGGCATTTTCTATGTACAGCGCGGCCGAAAAACGATGCACGGTGCAGGCATTTTATAGTACCCCTTTTCCCGTACTTTCCCCTCACCTCCCCATCCCTTATTCTCGACCGCTTTTCTATACACTCTCTCTATTCGATTAAAAATTCTTTTGGTTACTTTTCTTATAAGAAAAGTAACATAACTTAAAGGAGCAGACAATGATTCATCAGTATAAACTCAGCGGCTACAACATTGTTTTGGACGTGTACAGCGGCAGCGTGCACGCCGTAGACGATGTTGCCTACGACGCCATCGCCCTGATCGACCAGGGGTTGACCCGCGAAGCCGCCACCGCCCAGCTGGAGCAGAAATACCGTGACCGCGCCGACGTCACCCCCGCCGACATCAGCGATTGCTTTGACGACATCGAGGAACTGACCGCCGCCGGGCAGCTGTTTGCCCCCGACGCCTACGCCGACCATGCGTTCGACTTCAAGAACCGCTCCAACGTCGTCAAGGCGCTGTGCCTGCATGTGGCCCACACCTGCAACCTGAACTGCAGTTATTGCTTCGCCGCCCAGGGCAAGTTCCACGGTGAGGCCGGCCTGATGAGCTTTGAGACCGGCAAACGTGCGCTGGATTTCCTGATCGAGCACAGCGGCACCCGCCGCAACCTGGAAGTCGACTTCTTCGGCGGCGAACCGCTGATGAACTTTGAGGTGTGCAAGCAGCTGGTCGCCTATGCCCGCAGCATCGAGAAAGAGCACAACAAAAACTTCCGCTTCACCATGACCACCAACGGCATCGGTATCACCGATGAGGTCATCGACTGGTGCAACAAGGAATGTCACAACGTGGTGCTGTCTCTGGACGGCCGCAAGGAAGTCAACGACCGATTCCGCGTGGACCTGGCCGGCAACGGCAGCTACGACCGCATCGTGCCAAAGTTCCAAAAACTGGTCAAGGCACGCGGCGGCCAGGGCTACTATATGCGCGGCACCTTTACGCACCACAACGTTGATTTTACCAAGGACCTGTTCCACATGGCCGACGACCTCGGCTTTACCGAGCTGTCCATGGAGCCGGTCGTAGCCGCGCCGGATTCCCCCGAGGCCCTGACCGAGGAGGATCTGCCCAAGCTGTTTGACCAGTACGAACTGCTGGCCAACGACATGCTGCGCCGCCAGAAGGCCGGCAAGCCCATCACGTTCTACCATTATATCCTGGACCTGAAGCACGGCCCCTGCATCTACAAGCGCATTTCCGGCTGCGGTTCCGGCACCGAGTACATGGCCGTGACCCCCTGGGGCGACCTGTACCCCTGCCACCAGTTCGTGGGCGACCCCAACTACAAACTGGGCAACGTGTGGGACGGCGTGACCAACACCGCACTGCGGGATGAGTTCAAGCTGTGCAACGTGTATGCCCGCCCGGATTGCAAGGATTGCTGGGCCCGCCTGTACTGCGCAGGCGGCTGCGCGGCCAACGCCCTGCACGCCACCGGCGACATCCACGGCACCTATGAGTACGGATGCAAGGTGTTCCGCAAGCGCATGGAGTGCGCCCTGATGATGCAGGTCGCCCAGCGCCTGGACCCCGAACTTGCCAAGAACGCCGTGAAATTTGAGAGCGACTGCGACGGCTGCGGTGAGGGAAATGACGGGGCCTGTGAGAAGTAACCTACTTTCTTGAAAGAAAGTAGGCAAAGAACTTTTAATATTTTTACGCAAAAACGTGCAGTAAGGGGGAACGGTCATGAAATACGATTTTACCACTGTGTACGACCGCCGCGGGATGGATGCGCTGGCGGTGGATGCCCTGGGCCAGCCGGGCGGCTTTGCGCCGGGCAAGCCTAAGGACGGCTTTTCCGTCATCCCCATGTGGGTCGCGGACATGAACTTTGCCACCGTACCCACCATCCCGGCCGCCATCATTGAACGCGCTCAGCACCCGCTGTACGGCTACTTTGCCACGCCGGACGCCTACCACCAGGCTATCACCGACTGGCAGCGGGACCGCAACGGCGTGACCGACCTGCCCAAAGAGGCCATCGGCTACGAAAACGGTGTTCTGGGCGGCGTAATGTCGGCCCTGGGCTGCCTGGCCGCCCCCGGCGATGCCGTGCTGGTCCACAGCCCCACCTACATCGGCTTTACCCGCACGCTGGAATCCAACGGCTACCGCATCATCCACAGCCCCCTGCACCGGGACGAAAACGGCGTGTGGCGGATGGATTTTGACGACATGGACCGCCTGCTGAAGCAGCACCACATCCATGCGGCCATCTTCTGCTCCCCCCACAACCCCTGCGGCCGTGTGTGGGAGCGCTGGGAGGTCGAGCGCGCGATGGAAGTCTACCGCGCCAACGATGTGACCGTCATCTCCGACGAAATCTGGTCCGACATCCTGCTCAACGGCCACAAGCATACCCCCACCCAATCGGTCAGCGAGGACGCGCGCCAGCGCACCGTGGCCCTCTACGCCCCCAGCAAGACCTTCAACCTGGCGGGCCTGGTGGGCAGCTACCACATTATTTATAACAAAGCCCTGCGGGACCGCGTGCTGGCCCGCAGCGAAAAGCCCCATTACAATGAGATGAACGTCCTTTCCATGCACGCCCTGCTGGGTGCCTACACGCCCGAGGGCCGCGAATGGGTAGACGAGCTGTGCGAGGTGCTTTCCGGCAACGTGAACTTTGCCTGCGACTTCATCACCCGGCATTTCCCGGGTGTGCAGGTTGCCAAACCTGAGGGCACCTACATGCTGTTTTTGGACTGCACTGACTGGTGCGCTGCCCATGAAAAAACGCTGGAGGACGTGCTGCACGCCGGCTGGGATGTGGGCGTGGCCTGGCAGGACGGCCGGATGTTCCACCACCCCTGCGCCATCCGCATGAATCTGGCCCTACCCCGCGCCCTGGTGGAGGAAGCTTTCAACCGCCTGAGCGCCTACGTATTTGTGTGAGACTATGGAAAATCGTGAACGTCTTGGCAGCCGCTTAGGCTTTATCATGCTGTCGGCCGGGTGTGCCATCGGCTGCGGCAATGTATGGAAGTTCCCCTGGATGTGTGGGCGCAACGGCGGCGGCAGCTTTATGCTGCTGTACATCCTCTGCCTGCTGGTGCTGGGCCTGCCCGTTATGGTGATGGAGTTTGCCGTGGGCCGCGCCGCCCAGGCCAGCCCCATCTATATGTACCAGCGCCTGGAAAAGCCCGGCCACAAGTGGGGCGTGTTCGGCGTGTTCAGCCTCATCGGCAACATTGCGCTGATGGCCTTTTACACGGTGGTCACAGGGTGGATCTTCTACTATTTTGTAAAATTCCTCACCGGCAGCAACGCCGATTTCGGCTTTGCCCAGATGATCGCCGACCCAAAGGTCAACGTAACCTATCTTTTTATCACAGTGCTGGTGGCATTTTTGATTTTAAGCTGCAACCTGCAGGGCGGGCTGGAGCGGATGACCAAGGGCATGATGATTGCCCTGCTGGTGCTGATGCTGGTGCTGGCGGTCCACAGCCTGACCTTTGCCGGTGCGGCCGAGGGGCTGCGCTTTTACCTGGTGCCGGACTTTTCTGCTATCGACGGCTCGGTGGTGGTATCCGCCATGAACCAGGCGTTTTTCTCGCTGTCCGTCGGCATGGGCGGCATGGCCATCTTCGGCAGTTACATCGGCAAAGACCACAGCCTGATGGGCGAATCGCTGCATGTCATCTTTCTGGACACCTTTGTAGCAGTGCTGGCAGGCATCATCATCTTCCCGGCCTGCTTCACCTACGATCTGGAAGTCACTGCCGGGCCAAGCCTGCTGTTTGACACGATGGCCAGTGTTTTTACCCACATACCGGGCGGGCGCTGGTGGGGCGCACTGTTCTTTCTGTTTATGGTATTTGCGGCGCTTTCCACCGTGCTGGGCGTCTGCGAGAATATTTTAGCCATGATCCGGGAGCTGACCGGCTGGTCCCGCCCCAAGGGCTGCGCCGTCTGCGGCGTGGGTATTTTTGCCCTGGCGCTGACGACGGCCCTGGGCTACAGCGTGCTGCACTTCCAGCCTTTCGCCCCCGGCACCGCCTGGCTGGACTTTTGGGATTTTGTTGTATCCAACAATGTGCTGCCGCTGGGCAGCCTGGTACTGGCATTGTTCTGCTGCAACCGTTTTGGTTGGGGATGGGACAATTTTGTTGCCGAAGCCAACACCGGCAAGGGCCTGAAAGTGCGCCCCTGGATGAAGCCCATCTTCCGCTATTTTGTACCTGCGGCGATCCTGTTCATCTATCTGTATGGGATGTTCACCTTTACCTGGCGGTAAAAACAGGGCAAATTGGCGCCGAATTTGTGGGGTAAAAATTGTGGTTCACCGCACCCGCACAGAACACAATTCAGCACATTTTGAAATTTAAATCGCATTTTCCTGTTACTGTATAACAAATCAAGCTATAACAAAATTCAAAAACAGCGAACCTGCGCGTTTTATGTTCCTTCTGTTGTTGAGAGAACACATTTAGCACAGTTTTCGCTGTTTTTTGTTTTTTATGGGCATATCACCCACTAGATGTGGTAGTTATGGCACAAAAAAGTAAGGCTGAACAAAAGCGCATAAACAAAAAGGACGCGCCTTTTTACGGGCGCGTCCTTGCGTGTTTTTTAAGTGCTGCCTGGGTTATTTGGCGGTCTTGTAGCCGTCGGGGTTGTGGCTCTGCCAGTTCCAGCTGTGGGCGCACATCTCCTCGATGCCGTACTTGGCCTCCCAGCCCAGCTCACGCTTGGCCTTGCTGGGATCACACCAGCACTCGGCAATGTCGCCGGGGCGGCGCGGGTCGATGACGTAGGGGAGCTCCTTGCCGCAGGCCTTGCTGAAGGCATGGATGACGTCCAGCACGCTGTAGCCGTGGCCGGTGCCCAGGTTGCAGATGAACAGGCCGGGCTTTTCCTCCAGCTTCTTGATGGCAGCCACATGGCCGCGGGCCAGGTCGACAACGTGGATGTAGTCACGCACGCCGGTGCCGTCCGGGGTGGGATAATCGTTGCCAAAGACGTGGACCTTCTCCAGCTTGCCGACGGCCACCTTGGCAATGTAGGGCACCAGATTGTTGGGGATGCCGTTGGGGTCCTCGCCGATGAGGCCCGACGGATGGGCGCCGATGGGGTTAAAGTAACGCAGCAGCGCAACATTCAGTTCAGGGTCAGCCTTGCAGCAGTCGGTCAGGATGCGCTCGGTAAAGACCTTAGTGGTGCCGTAGGGGTTGGTGGTGCCGCCCACAGGGAAATCCTCGCGGATGGGCACACTGGCGGGGTCGCCGTAGACGGTGGCGGAGGAGGAGAAGATGATGTTATGGCAGTTGTGGCGGCGCATAACATCCAGAATATTCAGCGTGCAGGCCAGGTTGTTGGAATAGTACTCGATGGGCTTGGAGACGCTCTCGCCCACTGCCTTGTAAGCGGCAAACTGGATGACGCAGTCGATGTCCTCGTTCTCGGCGAAGATCTTTTCGACGGCGGCCTTGTCGGTCATGTCGGCCTCGACAAAGCGGAAATCCTTGCCGGCGATCTTTTTCACGCGGGCCAGGGCCTCGGGGCAGGAGTTGTAGTAGTTATCGGCCACGACGATATCATACCCGGCGGCCAGAAGTTCCACGCAGGTGTGGCTGCCGATGTAACCGGCGCCACCGCTTACCAAAATTGCCATAACGATCGTCTCCTTATCACTTATGTTAGTGGGCAGTTCCGCATAATCGCAGCACCGCTCCGGCGGCTGCGGCGCACCATCTGCGGCGCAAAAATGCTCGGTAATACACAAAGTATTACCTGCGCTTTTTGCTTAGCAGCTGGCACGCCTCGCTCGCCGTATCAGCACTCCGAATTATGCGTCGCTGCCCATCTTGTTGCTTTTATGCGGGGCATGTTCCCCGCTTGTTACCCCTATTTTACTTTTTTGGCGGTGTTTCTGCAATAGAGGTTTTCGATTCGTCTTTGTCTTTTTGTTGCCTATTTAGGCGGCGGGCTGGCAAGCCCTGCTGCAGGCGGCGGTAGGCGCTGGGGGTGTTGCCGGTGGCCTCTTTGAATTTTTGGCTGAAGTAGGCCCCGCTGCGGTAGCCCATGCGCTCGGCCACCTCGCCGGGGGTATCGCCCCGGGCCAGCAGCTGGGCGGCGTAGTCCAGCCGCATGGCGGAGAATTCCTCCATAGCCGTATGCCGCAGCCGGGTGCGGAAGGCCGCCTGCAATTGCGGCCTGGTGCAGCCGATGGCCTCGCACACCTCGTCCACCCGCAGCTCCCGCTCCAGGTTTTTGGCAAAGTAGGTGCGGGCAGCGTCCACCAGGGCGGTCTGGCGGCGCTCCCGCCGCAGGCGCACGCCGGGCTTGCGGGCACGCTTGTACCGCCGGGCCAGCAAGATCAGCAGGTTTTCCAAATGGATGGCCAGCTGCTGCTGGGCTCCGTAGGGCTGTTCCTCTTTGGGGACCGTGGCCTGGCCCAGGGTGTCGGGTGGCTCAAAATATTCCGTTACAGCGTCCATCAACCAGTTTAAATCATGCTGTTCCTGGGGTTCTGCATGGAAAACGGCACCGCGAAAGCGGTCCATCCCGGCCTGGGTACACAAAAAATCCAGGCGCAGCACATCGGGCGGCACCTCGCCCACCGGGCGCATGCCAAAGGTCTCTGCCGGCTGGTGGAACAAAAGCCCGCCGGCCCGCAGCAGCACGCGGCGGTCGTCGCAGCGTTCCTCAATGGTGCCGCTGCGCACGTAGACCAGCTGCCAGGCGTCGGTCCGGGCGGCGGGGATCACATCCTCAGGGCGGCGTTCTGCCGCCCAACCGGCGGTTACGCCGTCCACCCGCAGCGGAAAATCCTCGTTCGGCAAGGTGTGCACCCCCTTTCGCTGCTTACACCGCCACGGCGCCGGGCCATGCCTGGGCGCTGTCGGGTTCATCCCCGACTTCGCCCCCACCGTCAGCATCGTTCCCGGTATCGGGTGTGCTGCCGCTGTCGGCCGGGTAGCGGAACACTCCCGGCGTTATGTTGGCCAACTTGGGGAACTGTTCCAGTTCGGGGCAGGTGTCGGTCAGGCCCAGGCAGTAGGCGGTCAGCGGGCTGATGACCTTATGCACACTGTCAAAGCTGCTGGTGCCGTCGTCATTGTAGGTGCTGTTCATGATCTCGTCGGGGTAAGTCTCCTCGACGTAGGCAATAAGCGCATCGTCCACAAAGTCATCGCTGCTGCCCTCGTACAGGTCCGGCGCGCCGAATAAATGCAAAATTTCGTGGGCATAGGTCGCCGGGGATTCGCTCTCGCCCTCCCCCGCATAGACATCGTACCGGTAGAGGCAGCTGTACTCGTGGTAGAAATTGCTGCCGTCGTCGGCGTAGTGGACCATCGTAAAGGACGCCCCGCTGACCGGTAGGAAATAGAGAAACGCCACCCGGTCGGTGCCGTAGGTCTTTTGCAGCGCGGCGGTGTCCAACGTGGCGCTGACGGCGTCCAGCTCGGTCAGCAACGCGTCGCTCTCCTCGGAGCTCCGCCCGCCGCGGATGGCCGATTTGGGCGTGTAGGTGCGGCACAGCGGGCTGTTGACGGTGCCGTCGTCGTAGTACAATTGCAACGTCCGGCCGTAGGTTTCGGCCTGTTCGTTCAGCCATTGCACGGCGGTGGCCAGGTATTGGCGTGTCTCGGCCTTGGCATCCTCGGTCCAGACACGGCCGCCTGCGGCATCGTTTAAGTAAACGCTGACCAGCACGGTCGGCTCAGTCAGCAGCCCGGCGCTGCCGTACACCATCTGGCGGCGGCTCAAGCCGGAATCCGGCTGGGGCGTGGCCGTGGGGGCCGGGGTCGGCGCGGGCATCTGCTGGGTCTGGGGGATGTTGGTCGTGATCTGCCACCGCATATAGGGCACACAGCCCGTCAGCAGCAGCACGGCCAGCAGCAGTGCAGCAAGTTTTGTACGCATCACAGCTCCAGTACGGGCTTGCCGTCCTTAGCCGTCAGCGTGACGGCGGCGGGCTGGCTGCCCAGGCGGCCGTCCACCAGTGCCTCGGAGATGGGGTCCTCCACCGCCTTGCGGATGGTGCGGCGCAGCTCGCGGGCGCCATAGCGGGTGGTGCTCTCGGCCACGATGGCGGCCAGCGCCTCAGGCGTGGTGTTCAGCGTGATGCTGTGGGCGGCCAGGCCGGGCTTGTATTCGTCAAGCATCAGCTGGGCGATGCGCTCCAGGTCGGACTCGGACAGCGGGCGGAAGGTGATGACCTCGTCCACGCGGCCCAGGAACTCGGGGCGCAGGAACTCCTGCAAAGCCTTCATGCACTTGTCGGCGCTGGCGGTCTCAGTGCGCTTGCCAAAGCCGGTAGCACCGCTCTGGTCGGTGGAGCCAGCGTTGGAGGTCATGCAGATGACGGTGTTGGAGAAATCCACCACGCGGCCCTGGGCGTCGTTGATCTTGCCCTCGTCCAAAATCTGCAGCAGGATATTCATGACGTCAGGATGTGCTTTTTCAATTTCATCAAACAGCACAACACTGTAGGGGTGGCGGCGGACCTTCTCGGTCAGCTGGCCAGCCTCATCGTAGCCCACATAGCCCGGGGGCGAACCGATGAGGCGGGACACCGCGTACTTCTCCATATACTCGCTCATGTCGATGGAGATGAGCGGGTCGACGGTATCGAACAGCTGGTTGGCCAGCTGCTTGACCAGCTCGGTCTTACCGACACCGGTAGGGCCGACGAAGATGAAGCTGGCGGGGCGGTGGCGGCCGGACAGGTCAGCCCGGGCGCGCTTGATGGCGCCGGCCACGGCGTGTACGGCCTGATCCTGGCCGATGATATGCTCTTTCAAGGCTTCTTCCAGGCCCTGCAGGCGGCCGTACTCGGTCTCTTTAATTTTGACGGCGGGGATACCGGTCCACAGCTCGATGACCTGGGCCACATCGTCCATCGTGACCTCAATTTCGGCCACCTTCAGCTGCAAGGCGGGCAGTTTTTGGCGCTGCTGGGCCAGTTCCGTCTTAACCGAAGCCAGGGCCTCGTAGTCGATGGCGGCATCCTGGCCGTTCTCCGGCTCGGGGTTTTCCAGCTCATGTTCGCGGCTTTCCAGCTCGGCTACACTGCGCTGGGCCTCCACCAACTCGGTAATTTCGGGGTGGCGCAGGTTGCAGCAGGCGCAGGCCTCGTCCAGCAGGTCGATGGCCTTATCGGGCAGGAAGCGGTCGGTGATGTACCGCTCCGACAGTTTGACCACGTTGGTGACCACAGGGTCCGGCACGCGGACGCAGTGGTGCTTCTCGTAGTAGATGCGGATGCCTTTCAGCACCTCGATGGTATCGGAGATGGAAGGCTCCTCGACTTTAACGGGCTGAAAACGGCGCTCCAGCGCGGTATCTTTCTCGATATACTTGCGGTACTCGGCAAAAGTGGTCGCACCGATGACCTGCACCTGCCCGCGGGAGAGGGCGGGCTTCATGATGTTGGCAGCGTTCATGGCGCCGTCAGAATCGCCCGCGCCCACGATGGAATGAATTTCATCGATGAACAGGATGATGTTGCCGGCGGCCTTGACCTCGCTGATAAGGCCCTTGACCCGCTGCTCGAACTGACCACGGAACTGGGTGCCCGCAATGAGGGCGGTCATATCCAGCAGGAAGATCTCCTTGTCCCGCAGGCGGGCGGGCACCTGGCCCTCGGCAATGCGCTGGGCGATGCCCTCGGCGATGGCAGTCTTGCCGACACCGGCCTCACCGATCAGGCAGGGGTTGTTCTTCTGGCGGCGACACAAGATCTGGATGGTGCGGTAAATTTCGCGGTCGCGGCCGATGATGCGGTCCACCTTGCCGTCCCGGGCCTTCTGGGTCAGGTTCTCACAGTAGGTATCCAGGAACTTGCGCTTGGGGGCTTTGTCCTTTTTACCGTTTTTGCCTTTGGCCTTGTCGTCGCCGCTCTGGCGGGCCGCACCAAAGCCAAACGGGAACACCGGCGAACCGCCGGGCACAAAATCGTCCTGACTGTCGCCCTCCTCGGGGGCGTCCTCACCTGCTGCGGTGGGCAGCATACCGGACTCGGCAGCCTCCTGCAGGAAGCTGCTCATGCGTTCTTCCATGTTCTCCAGGTCCTGGTCAGACATGCCGAACTGTTTCATCAGATCATCCACGGGTTGGATGTGCATCTCGCGGGCGCAGGTCAGGCAGTAGCCCTCCTGCACCGGCTTGCCGGTGTCCATCCGCTGGATGAACACCACGGCCGTGCGTTTTTTGCAGCGTACACAAACCATAATTTCTTCACCTCTATAGAAAACGCCCGGTATAGGCGCATAGTCTTGCAAATATTATGAAACGAAATGGGCTGTTTTGCAAGTTTTCGGGCGGAATGTTCAGAATTTATTCATTACATGTCCATCAAACAAAGGGGTTGATGCTGCCGAAAATGCCATAGCCCACGCTTTGGCTGAGTATGTAGCCGTTCAGCCAGGAGAGCTTGCCCCCGGTAACGCCCACCAAAAACCACAGCGCCAGCGCCAGCAGCCAGCAATCCACCGCGCCGTTGGCCAGGCCCAGCACCAGACCCAGCAGGCGGTTGACGCTGCCCAGCAGCGGCACGCCGTTGAACCAGCGCAGCGCGCCCACCAGCAGGCGGAACACCCACCGCACCAGCACGCAGAGCACCACAAACAGCAGCACCTGCACAAAGGGCAGGATCAACGGCTGCAAAGCCTCGGCGATCTTGGCAGGCACATCACTGCCCGCATCGTTCAGCAGGTTCAGCAGGCTTTGCTGCATGGATTCCGGCAAAAAGCTGATGCCCTGCAAAGCCTCGGCAATGTTGCCGTTGGATTCACGCAGGGCCAGCTCTACCCGGTTGGCCACCGAAGCGCTTAAAAACTTTTCGTAGATCTGCGGGGCGGCGGTCTGGCTGGCCCAGACGGCGATGCCGACGCCAAACACAGCGCCGATCAGCTCAGCCAAACTGGCCAGGAAGCCCTTGTGCCAGCTGCACACAGCCACCACGGCAAACACGATGAGAAAGAGAAGGTCATAAACCAGAGAAATGTTTTGCTGCATAGGAGATTGCGGGTCCTTTCTTATCAGGAATCATTTGTGTTATTTGTGTTATTGGCGTTATCCGGCGGGGTCAGCACCTCGGCGCGGCTGCCGGTAAACACCAGCAGTTCCGAGGCTTTGAGCACCTGGATGGGCCGGGCGGAAAAGTTATCCTGCACCCAGTTCTGCACGCCGTCAAAGCCGTAGCACTCAACAGCGTTGGGACACAGCAGGTAGACCGACGTGTCCGTGGCCTTGATGCCGTAGGCCTGGCGGGCGGGGATCTCGGCCAGAGGGGTCAGGTCGTTGTCCAGCGTGACCAGGCTGTTGCCGCCGCGGATGTTTAGCAACAGGGCGGTCTGGCGCTGGCCGGGCGCAGCACTTTGCAGCGTAGCACCGCCGAAATCATAGCGGGCGGTCTCGGTGGCCGTGCGGGGGTCCAGCACCGCGATGTAGGTATCGAACACCGCCACCACCCGGCTCTCGCTTTGCCAATCCAGCGAGAGGAGCATGCTGCCCTGGCTGGCGGTGTAGGCCGGACCTTCGGAGTTGGAGGAGGTGCTCATAAAATACACCTTGCACCCCAGCTGGCCCTGCCGCGCCGCCAGCGTACCGGCGGCGAACTGGCGGTTATCCGGCGAGAAATCTACGGCAATGGGGGTCCCCTCGTTCTGGGTCATCTCCCAGCTGTAGGTCTGACGGAAAGAGGGGTCAAAAATTTGCAGCTGCGCGGCATACCGGCCCGACTCGGTGACAACGGCCAGCGTGTTATTGTTGGACATGGCACAGAGCAGGATGCTGTTATCAAAGGTTTTGGTGTACAGCGCCTTGGTGCGGCTGGAGACCTGCAGTTCGCTGCCCGCGCGGTTGTACACCACAAAGTGGGTGCCGCCCACGGCCATAACGGGCCGGGCATATCCGGGCTGAAAGCTGCGTACCTTAGCCCCGTAGGCCGAGTAGACGACCACGTCCTCGCTGTCCAGCTCCACAAAGCCGCCCGCCAGTTCAGCAATTTGGATCGGCTCACTGATGCCGGTATTGACCGGCCAGCCGCCGTCGCTGCGGTTGAAGTAGAGGGACAGGCTGTCCGCCGCATCCCCCAGCAGGGCGATGGACGCCGACATGGCACCGGTAAACACAAAGACGGCCGCTGCAATGCACAGGACCAGCACCGCCAGAACGGTATAGTGGCGGCGCTGACGCTGCTGGATCAGCGGCGTAAAGGACTTCACGTTGTCGGGTTGTTTTTCCGGCGTTGGGGGCGGGGTGGTACCACGGCTGCGGCGCACCGGCTGGGGCGTGCGCAGGCCGATGTCCCCGCTGGTACCAGGGATGGGATAGGTAGAGGTATGCCCCCGCTCCCGCGCCAGCATCCGCTGGCGGCGCGCCTGGCGTTCCTTATCCGCTTTGCTCATGAGTGGGGGTCACCTTCTTTTGCTTATGATTTGGTCAGTTCTGGGTATGCCACATCCTCCAAAAACAGGCCTTTGGCGGGCAGGGTCTGCCCAGCCCGGCGGCGGTCGCGGCTGGCCAGCAGGGCGGGGATACTCTCCGGCGTGCGCTTGTGCAGGCCTGCTTCCACCAGCGTCCCGGCCAGAATACGCACCATGTTATACAGGTACCCATCCGCCGTGACGGTGATGGTCACCCTGTCCCCTGCCCGCTCCACAGTGCAGCGGGTAATGGTCCGCACCGTGTCACCATGGGCGGCCACGCTGGAGCCTGACGCACACAGCGCCAAAAAGTCGTGCGTACCGACGAACCGTTCCGCCGCCGCCTGCATGGCGGCTACGTCCAGTTCCGGGCCGATCCGGCAGCAGGTATCAAAGGTAAAGGGGTCATCCACCCGGGCATTTAAAATATAGTAGCGGTAGGTCTTGGCGTGGGCGGCGTAGCGGGCGTGGAAGTTCTCGGCCACGGGCCAAATTTCCAGTGCGCGGATGTCCGGCGGCAGGTGGGCGTTGAACGCCTGCACCATCTTTTCCGCCGGGACCTTGCCAGTATAGCAGAAACTAAGCGCGAAACGCCGCGCATGAACGCCGGCATCGGTGCGGGAGCAGCCCTTTACATCGGGGCGGCAGCCCAGCACTCGCTGCATGGCGTCCTGCACAGCGGCGCAGACGGTCGGCGCATTGGGCTGCACCTGAAACCCGCCGTAATTCGTGCCTTTATAGGCGATCCATAAAAGGTAGGTCATACGTTTACAAAACACATAGCAGGGGCAGGCATTGCCTGCCCGCAAAGTTTTTGACCGGATGAACGGCCACGGGCGAACCATGTTCGCCCCTACAGGGGCTCATCAAAAATTATTACGCCAGTCCCGGCACAAAGAAGCGGGTGGCGCAGATCACCAGCAGCGCTGCCGTCATGATAACAGCGCAGCGGGTATCCTCGGCCGTGAACTTCAGCTGCTTTAACCGGGTGCGGCCCTCGCCGCCGTGGTAGCAGCGGCACTCCATGGCCATGGCCAGCTCGTCCGCGCGGCGGAAGGCCGAGATGAACAGCGGGATCAGCACCGGCACCAGAGCCTTGATGCGCTGGGTGAAAGTGCCATTGTCGATCATGGCACCGCGGGCTTTCTGGGCGTTCATGATCTTCTCGGTCTCTTCGATCAAAGTCGGGATGAACCGCAGCGCAATGGTCATCATCATGGCCAGCTCATGCACCGGGAAACGAATTTTCGCCAGCGGGCGCAGCAGATTCTCAATCGCGTCCGTCAGCACGATGGGGCTGGTGGTGTAGGTCAAAAGGCTCGTACCTGCGATCAATGCGCAGACACGCACCGTCAGCAGGATGGCATAGCGGATGCCCTCCCCGTAAATTTTCAACACCCAAATGTGGACAAGCGGCTCGCCCTCGCCGGTGACAAAAAACAGGTTGAGCACCGCCGTGAACAGCACGATGGGCACAATGGGCTTTAAGCTCTTCAAAATCAGCTTGCCGGGGATTTTGGCCACCTTATACAGCGCCGCCAGCAGGGCAATGGACAGCGCCAGGCCCAGGGGATTGGGCGCCACAAACAGCACCACGATGTAGGCGATGGTGGCCACCAGCTTTAAGCGCGGGTCGCAGCGGTGCAGCACCGAGTTGCCCGGGAAATGCTGGCCGATGGTAATATCACGCAGCATTTACTGCACCCCCTTTGCCTGCCTGGCCGCCAGCGCCTTCTGGATGGTCTTGACAGCGTAGGGCATCGTGTAAACATCGGTGGGGATGTCCAGCCCCATCTGGCGCAGCTTGAGGAAGATCTGTGTGACCTGCGGCACCGAAAGCCCCAGCTCCAGCAGCTCCTGCGCGTGGCCGAACACTTTTTCCACCGTGTCGTACATAGCCAGCTTGGCGTGGCTCATTACCAGCACGCGGTTGGCGTACTTGGCGATATCCTCCATCGAGTGGCTGACCAGCAGTACCGTGATGCCGGTCTTTTCGTGGTAGTCGCGGATCTGGCTTAAAATCGTGTCGCGGCCCTCGGGGTCCAGACCGGCGGCGGGTTCATCCAGCACCAGCACGCGGGGGTGCATGGCCATAACGCCCGCAATCGCCACGCGGCGCTTCTGCCCGCCGGAAAGTTCAAACGGGCTTTTCTGCAGCAGCTCGTCGGAAAGGCCGACGAAAGCAGCGGCCTCCTTCACGCGGCGGTCGATCTCGGCTTCGTCCAGCCCCATGTTGCGCGGGCCGTAGGCGATGTCCTTGGCGCAGGTCTCCTCAAACAGCTGGTACTCCGGGTACTGCATGACCAGGCCCACCTGGAAGCGGAACGCCCGCAGGTCGGCCCCCTGCTCCCACATGTCCTTGCCGTCGATGAGGATGCGGCCGGAGGTGGGGCGGTTCAGGCCGTTGAAATGGCTGATAAGCGTAGATTTGCCGCTGCCCGTAGAGCCGATGATGCCGACAAAGTCGCCTTCTTCCACGCGGAAGCTCACATCGTCCAGCGCGGTCGTTTCATCCGGCATGCCGGGATTGTAGACGTATTTCAGATGTTCTACACGAATGATCTCTGACACTGTTTATTCCTTTCCCGCAGAATACCGCCCGCGATGGGTGCCGTTTCTGCCTATGATGGGATTTTTCCTTGCGCAGCTTACTGCAGCAGTTTATACAGTTCCTCGGCGCAGCGGTCGGGGGTGATGACATTTTCCGGCATGGGGATGCCAAGCTTCACCAGTTCGTCCCGCAGTTCCGCCGCCTGGGGTACATCCAGGTGGTAGCTGTGCAGCCGTTGGGTCTGGCTGAACACCTCTTCCGGCGTGCCTTCCATCACGATGCGGCCCCGGCTCATGACCAGCACGCGGTCGGCCTGGGCGGCTTCCTCCATATAATGGGTGATGGAGACGATGGAGATGCCCGCCTCCCGCAGCTGGTGAATGGTGCGCATGACCTGGCTGCGGCCGTGGGGGTCCAGCATGGCGGTAGCTTCGTCCAGCACCAGGCAGTCCGGCCGCATGGCGATCACGCCTGCAATGGCAACGCGCTGCTTCTGGCCGCCGGAAAGCTTATAGGGCGCGGCTTCGCGCTTTTCGTAGATGCCCGCCAGCTTCATGGCTTCGTCGATGCGGGTGCGGATCTCCTCGGGCGGGACGCCCAGGTTTTCCGGCGCAAAGGCCACATCTTCTTCCACAATGGTCGCCACGATCTGGTTGTCCGGGTTCTGGAACACCATGCCCACCTTCTGGCGGATGTCATAGAGGTGGTCCTCGCCCCGGGTATCCATGTTTTCCACCAGCACAGTGCCGGTCTCCGGCAGCAGGATGGCGTTGAAATGCTTGGCCAGTGTGCTTTTTCCGCAGCCGTTGGCACCCAGCACGGCTACAAACTCACCGCGGCGGACGTTCAGGCTCACGCCGTCCACAGCGTAGGTGGGTTGTTCGGAGTCATAGCGGAACTTGACGTCCTGTACGCGGATCATCGGTTCTTCCTTTGGCATAGTTTACTTCTCCCAAATAGCGGTGGCGCCGCAGGGCACCACACCGCCGGTAGCCGAGACCGGCAGGCCGATCTCATCGCAGTAGGTGTGCCCGCCCGCAGTGGGGCAAAGCGTCGTTTTAACGATGTATTCCATCACCGCAGGGCTGAGACCCTCAGTGTAGGAGTTGATGGCAAAGAACAGCGGATCATCACTGAGGACCTGCTCGGTCAGGGTGATGAGGTCGTAGACGTTGTCCTCCAGCTTCCAGATCTC
>ENA-UOJJ01003614-UOJJ01003614.1-human-gut-metagenome-genome-assembly--contig:-CS66-NODE-3614-length-16306-cov-4.627777_pt1 | contig 16306 bp, 8 predicted proteins | sample MGYA00242343_ERZ723890 | MGnify/ENA metagenome assembly ERZ723890 | reverse complement strand
AGTCTTCGCTCCCGCGGTACGCTGCCAGCGCATGAATATAATCCCCCTGATTTCCGTACCAGGCGCCATAACGGTCATAGTAAAAACTCTGTTTTCCTTTATCCAGAGTCTGAAATGCCTGATGGGCACATTCCTTCATCATATGATGGAACCGGTATGTTTTCCCGTCACTTAACCGGGTAACAAACGCATTTTGTCTGGTAAGGGTTTCCAGGATCTGAGATACCTCTTCCCTTCCTGTAACAAATTGTGCCATTTCTTCTGTGAACTCATCCGCCAGTCCCATGGCGCTTAGAAATTCCCGCCGCTCTTCTGGCAGTGGATTTAGCATGGAAGCGGCGAACATCTGGTAAATATCAGAGGCTTTCCCTGGCAGTTCCCCTACTTTCAAAAAAGAGCACAGGTTCAGATATACTGCGGAAAACCAGCCTTCACTGGATTTTAGAAGCTGTTCCAGCTGGCTGTCATTTAACCCGGTTCCGCAGCGGCGGGTGTAGGCTGCCAATGCAGGCAGATCCAGCCGCAGATCATCAATGTCGATCTGGTGAAGCCTTCCCCCAAGCTTTACAATCCATTCTCCTGTTATAAAATGATCCCGGCTTGCCACGATCAGGTGCACATTCTCCGGAAGCCGTCTTGCCAGTTTGCATAGAAATATGGCTGCTTTTTCGTCCTTTAACAAATGGAAATCATCTATAAAAATATAACAATCTTTGCATTTTTCCAGCTGATAGCACAAAATATCTGCCAGAAATCCGGATGACGCTTCGTCCGTGGGGCAATCATAATTCCTTAGAAAGTCCAGACCTGCGAAAGCAAATCCATTCTGCACACTTTTCCAGAAGATGGAAAGGTTGGGGGAATAGATGCTGATGCGGATCAGCGTGAGCTGGTCTTCCTGGGAAAATCTGGACAGGTACCAGTTTACTGCCGTAGTTTTCCCATAGCCCATTGGGGCGATCAGGGTGGTCAGCGGATGGCTGGATATGGGCTGCATACATTTTTGTAAACGGTCTGATATGTATATGGAATTGAGGTTTGCTTTTCCTTTTGGCATTTCATCCCCTCACTCTCTTTGCCTTATATTTATGATTTTATTATAGTAGAAAATAAGGGAAATTCCAATGTATTGTTTGGATTTTTGCAGGAGCTGTGTCACTTTTCAGTTACTGTTCACTGATAATGTTCCGCGAGGGTTACTGTTCACAGGTAGTGTTCCGCGAGGTGTTTTTTGTGAACAAGGGTTTGACTTCTTTTTGTTCATCCTCTATACTATTTACTACTGAGTCAGAGTTGGCTGTGTTTTGCCTTCTTCCATGGGCATGGCTGGCCGGCCAGAGCGTGTTTGAAAAAAGCTTTCTGCAAGATGTGCGTCACAATTTGCAGGAATAATTTTTCAAACAGACTCTGGATCAGAATATTAAGTAAGGAGTTTTCCTATGGATTCAGATAAATCAGCAGTTCTTCCACAGGCTTTTCTGGACAGAATGAGGGAGATGTTACAGAACGATCATGAGGCTTTTCTGGAGGCCTATGACCAGCCGCGTACTTATGGCCTGCGGGTGAATACCGCGAAAATTTCCTGTGAAGAGTTTGAAAGGATCGTTCCTTTTGAGGTAAAGAAAATCCCGTGGATTTCTAACGGATATTTTTATAGTGAGGACATACGGCCATCCCACTGTCCCCTTTACCAGGCAGGGCTTTATTATCTTCAGGAGCCCAGTGCCATGACACCTGCTTCCCGGATTCCCATCCAGCCTGGGGAATATGTGCTGGATATGTGTGCCGCACCTGGGGGAAAAGCAACTGCCGTTGGTTCCGCACTGAGAGGGAAAGGGCTTCTGGTGGCAAATGATATCAGCACTACCAGGGCAAGGGCCCTTCTTCGGAATCTGGAGCTTTTTGGGATTCCCAATCTTTTTGTGGCAAATGAAAAGCCTGAGAAGATGGTGAAAAATTTCCCGGAGTTTTTCCATAAGATCATTCTGGATGCCCCTTGTTCCGGGGAGGGAATGTTCCGTAAGGAGGAGGCTCTTGTCAAAGACTGGACGCCCCAGAAATCGGAGGAGCTTTCACAGATTCAGAAGCAGCTGTGCCTGAATGCAGCAGATATGCTTCAGCCAGGTGGACAGATGCTTTATTCTACCTGTACCTTTGCGCCCCTCGAGGATGAGCAGGTGATTTCCTGGCTTCTTAAGGAGCGTCCGGAGCTTTCTCTTGTTTCTATGGAGAACTATGAGGGCTTTTCCACCGGTAATCCAGCCTGGGGGGACGGAAATCCCCAGCTGGAAAAATGTGTCCGGATCTTCCCGCATAAAATGCAGGGGGAGGGACATTTCCTGGCTCTTCTGCAAAAAGAGGGAACGGCGGGAGCTTCTAAGGGTGGACGTCTGGCAGCGGATGTGCGGAAATATATGGAAGCGTTTTTCGAAGAAATCGGGTTAAAAACACTTGGCGGACAGCCTTTTGACTGGAACCGGGTGGAGGTCCGTGCAGACAAGGTTTATTATCTTCCGGCAGTGTCCTGTAATTTCAGGGGACTTACGTTTATCCGCAATGGGCTTTATCTTGGAGATTTGAAGAAAAACCGTTTTGAACCTTCTCAGCCGCTGGCTTTGGCATTCCTGAAGGATGAAGTGGAGGCAGTGATTTCTCTCTCTGTGGAGGATTCTCGGCTGGAGCGGTATCTGAAAGGTGAGACATTGATTGTTGAGCCTGAGGAGGCTGCTCATGCGAAGGGATGGCATTTGCTTTGTGTGGAAGGATATCCACTTGGATTTGGAAAACTTGTGAATGGAACTTTGAAGAATAAGTATCCGGCGGGATGGAGAGTGTAAAGGAGGCGGCTTCGCGCTGCACCGTGATCTGCTCCGGCGGACCTGCCTGGAGGGTAGAAAATGTTGCAGTAATCTAGTGCTTTCCCAAACTTATCCTTGGCAACTTTTATATCGATCATACAATATCTAACAATTATATCTTTTTTCTCCCGCCTGCGACGTGGCTGTGGGCATCGTGCCGGGTTCTGAACTCAGTCCCCAGCATTGGCACGATGCCCACAGACACCCCCTGCGAACCCCAACCACTTATCATAACAATATCGCCTTTTTCAGCGTAAACGAATAAATATATTTCTCCTTCACCCTCCGCCCCGTCATCCTCTGGAGGGCCTGTGCGTAGTCTTCCAGCTGAGTGTGATAGAGGTCGATCAGCTTCTGCTCTTCTCCGCGGCGCACACGGTCTGTTTTGTAGTCCACAAGAACAATCTCATCTTCCTCCAGGAAATAAGCATCAATGATTCCCTGCACCAGCACCCGTTCCTGTGGATCCCAGGATTCGTCAATTTCTGCGGCACTTCTGGAAATCACAAACGGCTGCTCACGGAATAAATTGCCTGATAAGGCAGCCCCCTTCATTCTTTGTCCAAGCTCGCTTTCTATAAAAATCTGAACATCAGAAATACGGACACAATCAGCCTCCGCCTCAGATAATTTCTTATTCTCAACCAACGCGGTTACCTGCTCACGAAGCTGCTTTGTACTGTCCATTTTATTGTACTCCAGGCACTCCATAACACGATGATAGGCAGTACCTCTTGCCGAACCGGTAAACTCCTCCTCGGACTCCCTTTTCTCCTCCATAAACCTTGGAATCAAAGGAACAATATCCGGTTCAAAATAAACGGCCTCCTCAATATCTGTATCCTCATGATAACTCTTCTTTTTCAGGTCTGATACGCTGACCTTCACTGGAATATCTTTGCGGTATTCATAAGGATACACAAACCCAAACCGCCTCTCCAGCTCTTCCCGGATGCCAGGATCTGTCACCTTTTCACAGTCCCATTGATCAAAAAGGTCTTCCTCCATCTGCCCTGTAGCCTGGTCTACCACCTCTGTCTGGGCAAGCATCTGTGCGGTAATCCTTTTCACCTCAAATTCCGACGGATCATCATAAAGAGGATTCTCAAGTGACGGAAGCAGCCCAAACTCCTCATAAAGCCCATCCATACAACGGTGCCTTGCAAGCGCAGGCAGCACATAATCCCAGTAGGTTTTTCCATTCAGCCTTGTTTCCGCTGGAAGAAGCTCCTGCTCATTGTCCCGGAATCTGGACAGATAAAGCAATTCTTTTTCCAGATTGGCAATGGTGCCAGTCATGATCAGCTTCTCCTTAGCTCTTGTCAACGCAACATAAAGAACACGGATTTCCTCTCCCAGACTTTCTTCCAGAAGCCTGCGCCTGATCACCTGCTTATTCAGTGTAGACACGATCATCCGCCTGTCTGGTAAAATCGCATCTGCCCCGAGGCCAAAGTCCGGGTGAATAAGAAGACGGGCATTTAAGTCCTGGAAATTGAACTGTTTTCCCATACCTGCAAGGATCACAATTGGAAATTCCAGACCTTTGCTTTTATGGATTGTCATAATTTCCACCGAGCCCTCACCTGCGCCGGAAAGATTCACTTCCCCGTAATCGACCTCATATTTCTGCAAATGCTCAATATACCTTACGAAGTTGAAAAGCCCCCGGTAACTTATTTTTTCATAATCCATGGCTTTTTCCACCAGCATAGCAAGGTTGGCACTTCGCTGGGCACCGTTTGGAAGGGCTTTCGCATAATTGCCGTAGCCGGTTCTCCGAAGAACTTCAAGGATCAGCTCATGGACAGGCGTGTAAACTGCAAGATCCCGCATTTCTGTAAGCAAGCGAATAAAATCATGCAGTTTCTCATAAAGCACCGCTCTCGCCGCTGGAGAAGTCAGTTTTCTCCTTGCTTCTTTTTCCTCATCCTCTTTCCTTTTGTGCCCTTCCTGTAAAAATCTCTCCCATTCAAAAAGGTCACCAGATTCCGGTTCCGAATTTCGTCTGTTTTTTTCTTCTTTCTCCCAGTTATCTGCCCTGTTCTCATACTCTTCCAGAAATTCCAGCACACTCTCGTAGATCATCCCATCCGGGTGCTCTTCCCTAAGCACAGCCAACTCCTGTGAAGTACATCCCACCAGCGGTGATCTGAGCACACCGGTCAGGGGGATATCCTGCAATGGATTGTCGCAAACCTGAAGATAATTCAGAACCGTAACAACTTCAAGAGCAGAAAAATACCCGGTTTTGGATGCTGCATAAACAGGGATTCCATGTGCCCCCAGCACCTCCGTAAAGGTCTCAGACCAGCCGGAAGCGCTGCGAAGGAGGATCACAATATCCCCGTATCTGACCGGACGGTATTCCTTCGTCTCCTTATCCAGCACCAGTTCTTTTCCTACAATTTCCTTTATCCTGTGGGAAATGGCAAGAGCTTCCAGTGCACGGGCATCCTGGCCTTCCATCAGATCTTCCAGTTCTTCAGAATCCTTTTCCACAAGAAGAACCTCTGTTGGAAGAAATTCCTCCCTGTTTCCATCCGGAAATTCTGCTCCCGGATAAAGGGCCGCAGCCTCGTCATAGGCAATCCCACCAAGATCTTCTCCCATGATCTGACGGAAAATAAAATTGGCACTGTCCAATACCTGGGATCTGCTTCGGAAGTTTTTGTGCAGGTCGATTCTCTGCTCGTCACTATCCGTTAAACGGTACTGTTTGTATTTTTCCATAAAAAGCTCTGGCCTGGCCAGACGGAAACGGTAAATACTCTGCTTTACATCCCCAACCATAAAAATATTTTTCCTGCCATCTGCCCAGCCGGACACACAGCTGGTGATCATCTCCTGAACCAGGTTGCTGTCCTGGTATTCATCCACCATAACCTCATCATATTTCAAGGAAAGCTCACGGGCTGCGGCGCTCATGTGGTAAGCAGATTCCTGGCGTTCTGGCGCCTTTCCATTTTCTTCCAAAGAAGCCTCTCCCGTCTCACTGTCAGCCTCTCCTAAATTCTGGTCATTTTCCTCTCGTTCCATAAGGATCTCAAGGGCGAAATGCTCCATATCTGTAAAATCCAGAATGTTCTTTTCCCGTTTCTTTTCACCATAGAGACGGATAAACTCCCGGGTAAGCTCCACCAGCATTTCTACCGGCTCCAGACAGGACGAAAGCAGAAGCGGAAGCTCCTCTTCTTTCACTGTAAAATACCGGGTGCCAATCTCCTTCAAAATTCCCTTCGCACTTTCACGGATGGCCTTCACCTGCTCTTTTAAGGTGTCGTCCACCGGCTCCTTGGGCTTCTTTGTAGAAAGTCTGGCAAAAGAAGGACTGCCAAGAAGTGCTCCCACTCCATCAAAGTCCCCTTTCTCTGCTTTCTCCTTTGCATCACGAATAAGAAGCAGATCACTTCCCAGCGCATCGTCATACAGATATGGTCCGCCTGGTACAAAGCACAGCTCCCTTGCCTCTTCTATCAGTGTTTTTGCCTGGTCAAGATCTTCCACAACATTTTTCCATAACAGTTTCATCCATTCTGATACTTTTATGGACTCTAAATCCGCGTTTCTATAACAATCTATACATTTTTCAAGCCAGCTGTCAGGATAGGGATTACTCATCGCAGCATTATACAAAGAGTAGATCAGCTCCTTGATCCCGTCATCCGTTTTGCCAGACGCATAGCACTCAATAAAATACTTGAACTTCCCGCTGTCCTTTGCATAATAATTTTCCAGAAGCTCCTTCATAACATCTTCTTTCAGAAGCTTCAGTTCCCCTTCTTCTCCAGTCCGGTAACCGGGATCCAGCCCGATCAAATGGAAATAATTCCGGATCACATAGGCGCAAAAGCCATCAATGGTGGTGATCTGCGCAGTGTGGATCAGGGTTGTCTGACGCTGCAGATGCTCATTATCCGGGTTTTCATAGAGGGCATTTTCAAGTGCACTTGCAATTCGCTCCCGCATCTCCCCCGCTGCAGCTCTTGTAAAGGTCATAATGAGAAGCCGGTCAATGTCAACCGGATGATCCGGATCCATCACCTTCTCAAGGATTCGCTGCACCAGCACAGCGGTTTTGCCAGAGCCTGCGGCAGCACTTACCAGAATGTTCCGGTTTCTTAATTTGATCACCTGTTCCTGCTCTTTCGTCCACTTCACTGCCACTTACTCCACCTCCTTTGCAAAAGCGTCCCATAATTCCTCATCCGCAAAATTCTTCAATCTGCGGAACTCATATCCAGGAATTTCCATATCAAAACCGCATACACCACTGTAGGGACAATAGGAGCAGGCGTTTTTCTTTCCCAGCATGTACGGCGCCACCTGGGCATCTCCGGACATAATGGACTTCCGGATATGGGAAATCTTGATCTTTACATAACGGTTCAGGATATCAAACTGTTCCCTTGTTGCCACTGATGAATTCTTGCGGAAACTTCCGTCCTTGTTAAAGGACACTGGAAGGGATACCAGGGAGCTGTCCATTTTTTCTACCAGTTCTCTATCTGCCTGAACAAGACCATTCATTTTCAGCTCCTTCAATACCTTTTGCCGGACAGCTTCCATATCTGCATCCATCTTCTCTTTGATCATAGGATCTTTGATATTATAATAAAAGACGCCTGCAGGGATCACCTCTTTATCCCTGTGCTTGTTTTTTTCTACCGTCAGGGCTCCATCCATGTAGATCATCAACTGAAGCTGCAGTCCATGGTACAGGGACACCAGATCAAAGGAAGTGTTTCCAGTCTTATAGTCAATGACCTTTACATACAGCTTTCCATCTTCCGTTTCCATGGTATCCACACGGTCAATCCTTCCTCCCTGGAAAACCACTTCCACTCCTTCCGGCTGAAATTCTCCGCCCTTCAGCTGCTCCTGGATGGCCCACACAGTTCTTCTTACCATCCGCTTGGTGCGCTGGATCATATATTCATTGCGGGCACTGCTTTTCAAAATGGTATTTCCGTAGTCTGCACTTACCTGCTCCACCAGGATATCCGCCATTTCATCCCGTTGTTCATCCGTAAGCCCAGCCAGGGAAAGCTTCTCTTTATTTAATTCCTGGAAAAGCTTTTCCAATACCTTGTGCATGATATTTCCCATATCCATGGCACGAAATTCATACTCTGCACGCTCTGTCAGCTTCAGGCCATATTGAAGGAAATGGGCAAATGCACAGGCAGAATAGCGTTCCAGCCGGGTGGCACTGTATGGAGACACTTCCCCGTACAAAACTTTTGCCACACTTTCGCTTATAATATCCACCGGCTTTCTGGTTCTGGAAGCCTCCACCAGCTTCCTTGCCACTGTCCCATATTTCGGACTTCTAAGATACCAGCTGTAAAGCTCGCTGTATAAAGGATCTCCTTTTCCAAGTGCTCCATCTGCAAGACCTTTCAGGAAACATTCCAGGCTGTTTCCTGGAATCTCCATGCTATCAAGAGTGAATTCCTGATCTGCTGCATTTTCCACTTCCAGCTGGGGATAAAGTCCCTGAATGGTGTGGATCAGATAGGCCGGGCTCAGCGGCTCTCCTTTTCCATTGGAAAAGCAGTAGGAAAGGCACAGATATTCACTTGGCTTGGTCAGGTTCAGATACAGGTAAAAGCGCTGGGTGTTCATCAGCTCCTTTGGTCCGGGTGCCAGCTCCATGCCTTCCTCTGCGAAAAATTCACGGTCCATCTGGGTAAGCATTCCACCGGAATCCGTATTTTTCGGGATGTTTCCTTCGTTCACTCCCACAAAAAATAAAGCCTTGATCTCTTTCAGACGGGTTCTTTCCATATCTCCGATGAGAACCTGATCCATACTTGGCGGAATCAGGGCAACCTTTGACTTGGCAAAACCGGTCTCCAGAAGCTGTACAAATTCGGTTCTTGTAAGCTCTTCTTCTCCAAGGATCTCCACCATACGGTCAAGGAGTTCCATAACAATTCCGTAGATTTGTGCATATTCTTTTTCCAGGGCTTTCTCCCCTTTTTTCTGGAAAAGAAGCTCCTGTTCTTTTAGCTTTTTCTGGATCTGGCAGCCGGTGATAAACTGATATAAACTATAACAATATTCACATACCTTCTTTTTTCCACCAGAAAAGCCCTGTGCCAGGACTTCTGTTTCATTCACAAAACGCTCCCGGTATTCATTCAGCAGCTGGATGTCCCCTTCCCTCATTGTCCGATAGGTCCGGATCCATTTCCCGGACCATTTCTTATACCCCCGGATTCCAAGGGCAAGCACATAGTTCTCCAGCATGTCCGCTTCTTCTCTTATAATTTCAGACAGGCCGCACCGCAGATAGCGGAAAACACTTTCATAAGAAAAATCTTTGGTAACCATTTCAAGGGCGGCGCGGATATATTCCACAAAGGGATTCATAAGGATGGTATGCTTTTCATCCAGGAAATAAGGGATCTGGGATTCCTCAAACACCTGGGAAGCAATACTTTTATAGGCCTCCAGATTACCGGTGATCACCGCGATCTCGCCGTATTTCAAGCCTTTTTCACGCACCATACGGCGGATCCTTCTGGCGGTCTCTTCCAGTTCTTTTATGGGAGATTCCGCTGCAAATATGCGGATCTCGTCCTGCTTTTTCTCATAGTATGCTCTCTGGTACCGGAACAGATGCTTTTCCAGGAAGCCAAGGGCAGGTGAATTCTGGAAACGGCCGTGTTCGTCCTCTTTTAGCAGAACAGGTTCGTCCAGGTCATTGGTAAGTCCGGATAAAGTATGGAGCATTTTCCGGCTCATATAAAAGAGCTGGTGTGGTTTTCCCATCTGTGAATAATTCTTGGCAGCATCCATGGTGACGGTTACAAGTACCTTGCTGCATACGGCTAAAAGTTCCTGGATCACATTCATCTGCACTGGGGTGAAGCCTGTAAATCCATCCAGAAGGAGAACTGCATTTCTCAGCTTATTGGAAAATGGGATGGCTTTTTTCAAAGCGTCCATTACACCCTCTCCGGTCATATAATGGCCTTCCAGATACCCAAGGAAAGCCTGATACAAAACTCCCACGTCCTGCATTTTCATATGAAGCAAAGATTCTGATCCTGTTTTTTCCAGCATAGTTTCCAGATCTTCTTCGTGGATGTCGTACTGCATAAACTCAGAGAGCAGGGATTTTACCTCATCCAGATAGCCGGGCTTATTCATCTGGCTGCCAAGATAGGGCAGGTTTTTCCGGTGCTGCTGGACTAATTTCTGAAGCACCATACTTTTTCCAGTGTCATCCAGAAGGACTTCCTGGGCACCACCCACTTCCCCGAAAATGCGGTAGGCAAGACGCTCAAAGCTTAGCACATCAATATTCAGGATTCCTTTTCCAGGGTGCATTTCCACCACATTCTTCTGTGTCTGCATAGTGAACTGCTCCGGGACAATGATGTAGTACAGGCACTGGGGATTTTCCAGGGATTCCTGGATGATGTGCTGGCAGGCATAATGGGTTTTGCCGATACCGGAACTGCCGATAATGAATTGTAGGGACACGTTCTTTCCTCCTAGTATAATAATCGGTGTTACTATTTATCTTATATTCTATCATATTTTCGTTATTTTGATAATAGGATAGAATAAGTAAGTGAATGCCTGGTGTTGCTGTGAACGGAGTGAACAGTAACTGCCTGGTTTTTCCAGGATTTTTCCATTATAAATGCGAAACAGGAGGCGCAGTCCATGAGTTCGAAAACCAGGATCATCGTGTTACATATGAAGGAAGTGGTGTATACCATCGCCTTTCTGATTCTTGCTATTCTTCTGGGAGTGCTGATCTATTTTATGTTTGGACCGGGAAAAAGTCAGACTACGGCAGCCACAGGGGAGGGACTTTATACACCGGGAGTTTACCGAAGCTCTCTTACTTTGAATAAAAATACCTTTGATGTGGAGGTTACAGTAGATCAGAACAGCATCCAGTCCATTGAGCTGGTGAACTTAAGTGAAAGTACCACTGCCATGTTTCCGCTGGTGAAACCTTCCCTTGAGTCCCTGGCAAGCCAGATCGTGAACAGCCAGTCCCTGGATGACCTGAAGTATTCCACAGACCGGAAATATACGTCACAGCTGCTTCTTTCTGCCATTGAAGATGCACTAAAAAAGGCGGAGAACCATGTTAGTTCTCCGCCTGTGGAATGATTTATAATTATACTTCATGCAAAACATGTTCAAGGCTGGGCGACGCAAAACACTTTATGCCTCAATCTCTTCCAGCGCTTCCATCCATACTGCTGCGCTTGCATCACTTGGCATACGCAGGTCTCCTCTTGGAGACAGTGCCACACTACCAACCTTCGGACCATCCGGCAGGCAGGAACGCTTGAACTGCTGGGCGAAAAATCTGCGGTAGAAGGTTTTCAGCCATTTCAGGATCGTTGCCTTGTCATAGGTATCCGCAAAAGTACGGCAGGCAATACGGTAAATTTTATCTGGCTCAAAGCCTGCTCGAAGCATGTAGTACAGATAGAAATCGTGAAGCTCATAAGGACCAACCAGGTCTTCTGTTTTCTGGGCGATCTTGCCATCCTTAGGCGGCAGAAGTTCTGGACTTACCGGAGTATCCAGGATATCCAGAAGTACCTCCTCCAATTCTTTCTCGCCACAGGTGTCTGCGTAATAGCGGACAAGGTGTCTTACCAGAGTCTTCGGAACAGAGGCATTTACACCGTACATGGACATATGATCTCCATTATAAGTCGCCCATCCAAGAGCAAGCTCGGAAAGATCTCCTGTTCCCACAAGAAGGGCGCCCTCCTGATTTGCCAGATCCATCAGGATCTGGGTTCGCTCTCTTGCCTGGCAGTTCTCGTAGGTTACGTCATGAACAGAATCATCATGTCCGATATCCCGGAAATGAACGTTTACTGCTTCCTTAATATTTACCTCTGTAAGGGTAGCGCCAAGGCACTTGCTTAATTTGCAGGCATTCTGATATGTCCGGTCTGTAGTGCCAAAGCATGGCATGGTGATACAACGAATATTCTCAGATGGCAGTCCCATCAGCTGGAAGGAATGCGCGATCACCAGCAGGGCCAGTGTGGAGTCAAGGCCTCCGGAAAGTCCTACCATTGCCTTCTGGCAGTGGATGTGGCTCATACGCTTCTTAAGTCCCATAGCCTGGATGTTCAGGATCTCTTCACAGCGCATATCCCTCTCTTCTTTTACAGAAGGTACGAAAGGATAGGGGGCAAAATTTCTGGTAAGAGAGGTCTCTTCCACTTCCACCTCAAAAGGTACCATCTGGCAGTCTGAATCGTCTGCTGCCGGATAGGTGGAAAGTCTTCTTCTCTCATCTGCCAGTCGCTGCACATCGATTTCCCCGTAGATCACTGTATTATGAAAACGCTTGGCTTCAGCCAGCATAGTGCCGTTCTCCGCGATCAGATTCTGTCCGCCAAACACCAGGTCCTGGGAGGATTCTCCCTCTCCTGCTGTGGCATAAATGTATCCGCACACCAGTCTTGCAGACTGTCCCTTTACCAGATCACGACGGTAGGAATCTTTTCCAACCATCTCATCGCTTGCAGAGAGATTGACAATAATATGTGCGCCAGACTGTGCAAGGTTCACACTTGGAGGAAGTGGAACCCAAAGATCCTCACAGATCTCCGCACCAACCGTCAGCTCCGGAAGCTCTTCGCACGCAAAGATCAAGCTGCTTCCAAACGGAACACTCTCGTCTCCAACAGTCACGTCTGTCCACACATCTTTTCCAGAAGCAAAATGTCTCTGCTCATAAAATTCGTTGTAATTTGGAATGTTGGTTTTCGGAACAAAGCCAAGGATATTTCCATGGTTCAATGCTGCTGCCACATTATAAAGCTTGCCATTCATCCGCATCGGCAGTCCCACAAAGATCAGCGCATCTACCTCTTCTGTCTCTTCAGCAATGGTCAGGAGGCTCTTCCATGCGCTGTCCAGAAGTCTTCTCTGAAGAAAAAGATCCTGGCAGGTATAACCTGTGATACAAAGCTCCGGCAGTACCATGAGCTTGGCATGCTGTTCCTCCATTTCATGGATCAGTTCCAGAATTGCTTTGGTGTTTGCCTTGCAGTCTGCAACTGTGATCTGCGGCGTACCTGCCGCTACTTTAATAAATCCCTGATTCATATCCTGTTCCTCTCTTATCCTGCTATTTTCGTATCTTTGCATGCAAATCTCCTTAACAGATCTAAATGCAGTACTACTATGAAAAATAGCAATTCTGTTTCTATTCAGCTTATTTACATCTACGCAGAATCTCTTTCAGTTCTTCCACAGTAAAGTTATAATTGGTATTGCAGAAATGGCAGTTCATTTCGATTGGCTTTCCTTCCTGGATCATTTCGTTTAACTCTTTTCTGCCAATGCTGATCAGTGCTTTCTCCACTCTTTCCTTGGAGCAGTTGCAGTGAAAACGGGTGTCTGTTTTCTCGTTGATCTGCATGTCAAACCCCTCAAGCACTTTTTCAAGCAGGCTCTCCGGAGTATGTCCTTCTTCTAACAGATTGGTAACAGAGCTAATCTTCTGGACGTTCTGCTCCAGTCTGGAGATGACTTCTTCCTCTGCGAATGGCATAAGCTGTACAATAAATCCTCCAGCCTGGCGTACCGTGTTGTTCTTGTTCATCAGAACACCTAGGCCTACTGCGGACGGCACCTGCTCACTGGTTGCAAAATAGTAGGTCAGGTCTTCTGCGATCTCGCAGGTCTGCAGCATAACCTGTCCGCTGTATGGCTCTTTCAGACCCATATCTTTGATCACTGTCAAAAATCCAGGGCCAACTGCTCCTGCAACATCCAGTTTGCCTTTGGAATTCGCCGGAATACATACGTCCGGGTTTCCTACATAGCCTTTTACATTTCCTTTTGAATCCGCAGTAACCGTAAGTCCCTCCAGAGGGCCGCCAGCCTTGATCTGAAGGGTAAGAACGTCCTTCTCCCCTTTCATCATGGAACCCATCATAGCACCTGCCGTGAGAAGTCTTCCAAGTGCCGCAGTCGCTACCGGACTTGTATTGTGATGCTCTCTTGCAGTCTCCACCATCTGGGTAGTCACTGCCGCAAATGCGCGGATCTGGTCGTTAGCCGCAGTCGCGCGGATGATATAATCATTCATGTGTTTTCTCCAATCTATCTGGTTATAATATCGTCATTATTATTTGCTATTTAGTGTGTTGAAAGTTTGTTAGGAGGGACGCATTCGGACAATGGGTATTACTCACTCACCGGCGCAACGCTCCGATGAACTAATCGCTAACTGCGACTTAGTCGTAGTTACCAGCCAGCTTGCCGGAATGTTGCTCCGCACGGCGGTGAATATACATTGTGAAACCGCGTCCGGGGTAACGACCAACACACTAAACAGCCATTTTCCCATGCTCCCTTACCACAAAGGTAAGTCTTCCACTATCCTCTTTCGGCGGCTCCATGGTATAGGCATCATAAATTGCAAGCAGTTCCATACCGGCGTTTTTAATAAGCTCTTTGATCTTCTCCAGAGAATATGCCCTCTGATAATGCACTTCCTCATCCTTCTCATAAAGCCCGTCTTCTCTTGGAAGAAACAGCGCCAGCTCATAAGTATTGATCCCGGTCTCCTCATCATAGCTGTTCTCCCAGATAAAGCTGCCCTCATCCCGGTTCTCCGCAATGGTAGTATCCCCGATCATGTTCTTATACTTATAAATGGTATTCATATCAAACAGAAAAATCCCCTGGGGATCCAGATAATTATTCACCAGGGCAAATACATGCTCCAGCTCCTCTTCTTCTGTTATGTAGTTCAGGCTGTCGCATACGCTCACCACAGCCCGCACAGTTCCATATAATTCAAACTCCTGCATATCCTGAAGAAGATATAAAATGTCATGTCCTGACTCTCCACGCTTCTCCATGGCCTCTGCCAGCATTTCCTCTGAGTTATCCACTCCGATCATATCGTAACCGGCCTCTGCCAGAAGCTCTGTCATGGTTCCGGTACCGCAGCCAAGATCCAGAACCAGTCCGTCTGTGATCCCATAAGCTGTCAGCTGCTCCTTCAGCCATTTGCCCCAGGTTTCGTAGTCTACATTATCCTGGAACATATCATATACTCTGGCAAAATCGCCATAAGCCTGAAAATTATCCATATTCCCTCCAACCGTCACGGACACAGCCATCCTTCCCGGATAGCTGTGTCCGTGTAAGTCAACCTTTCTGCTGTTTTCTTTAAAGATTTGAGATTATAAACTGCCCGGTGCAAATAGAATTCACAACCACAGCCATTTATATTTCCAAACTGGTGTATGTGATTACTCTACAGGCATGTAATATACGTCTGCGCCTTCTCCATGCCAGTAATAATCCACGTCGTTCTGATCGTAAACATCCTCATTGTTTACGAAACGATAGGTATTTCCATCAAAGTCTACCCAGTTTCCGTTTCCGTCTGGAGTAATAACAAGCGGATGTCCATCGGAGTTACGATAGATGGTTCTGGTCTGGTTGGTATCGGTCAGCTGCTCCTGTGTAAATCCTGCGGAGTTGCTGATAGTTCCATCACTGCTTCCGTCACCTGTGGAGGAAGAATCTGTAGTTCCAGACTGTGTACCGTCTGCTGTACCATCTGTAGTGCCGGTCTGTCCGTCAGCAGATGTATTATCACCAGATGTAGCTGGTGCTGCTGCCTTCAGTGTGGAATCTCCAAGGATTCCGAAGGAATCAACGGCTGCCTTGATGCCAGAATAAGAAGCATCATCTACAACAGATCCGCAGATATTGTAATACTCGTCAGAGCTCTTGTAAATCTTATGGATTGCATAGGTGTAGCCACCGCTCTTGGTGGTATCTGTATATTTCACAGTGTAGGAATAAACGCCCACACCTTCTACATCTGTATTGGTGGTATAATCCTGGATTTCGAAATCCGTTCCTTCTGTAAGATCAGAAGCCTGCTCCAGTGCTACTGCCAGATCCTGTGTATCCGGAAGCATTGCAGAAGACATGTCGTCCTCGCCCTGTCCGTGAAGGATCAGAATCTTGCCCTGCTCTGGAGATTCAAAGCTGAGCATGTCAGCTTCGTCTGCCTTGTTCGCCCAGGTTGCATCTGGGAGCTTGATGGATACGGCACCATTGCTGGATGTGTAAGTGCTGTCCTGTACATTCGGTGCGATCGTCGGCTCCGGAGTCGGGGTGGAAGTGGGTTCCGGAGTCGGGGTAGCGTCTACCACAACCTGCTCTTCCGGTTCATCTCCGCCAAAGCTGCAGCCTGCTGCGGCTACAGATACAGTTGCTGCTATAGTTAAGATTGCTAAAATCTTTTTATTCTTCATGGTATCCTCCTTATTTCACTGCCGTCCACAAAGTGCCCGGCGGCCTTTTCTCTATAAGTCCCTTACGGGGAGCTATTCACAAATAACCTTCTCTACGAATATGGTGAACAACAACCCTCGGGCTATATTTTACAATTTTATTACAAGCCTGTC
>ENA-UOJJ01003587-UOJJ01003587.1-human-gut-metagenome-genome-assembly--contig:-CS66-NODE-3587-length-16424-cov-5.258110_pt1 | contig 16424 bp, 15 predicted proteins | sample MGYA00242343_ERZ723890 | MGnify/ENA metagenome assembly ERZ723890 | reverse complement strand
CGTCGGGGTTCTGCTCGCGGCGAAGCTGGCGCTGACGCTCCTTTTCCGCCTCTTCGGCGCGGCGAAGCGCAGCTTTTTCCTGGCGGACAGCGTCTTCTGCGTCATAGACTTTGCGGTAGTGTTTGGTGAGGATCACGTCCTGGGCGGTTCCGAACACGGCCTGCGCGATCCAGTAGATCGAGATAGCGGCCGGCATCGAGAAGCCGATCCAGAGTGACATCAGCGGCATCATGATCATCATCGACGCGTTGGTCTGGTTTGCCATCTGCGCGGCATTCTGATCGACCTCACCGTCTGCGTTGGTCGCGACCTGATTGTTCATCTTCTGGCTGATGAACATCGAAAACATCTGGAACACACCGGAAAAGACCGGGATCAGGAACAGACCGATCTCGCTCCAGCCTTCGCACTGCCAGAAGCGGAACGACGGGATGGCCGCGAGGTCCACACCGAGGAATGAGAAATCGATATCCTGCAATTTCGCGCTTGCCATAACGGCGACGGACTTGATGGCCTCTGCGAACTCGCCAAGATGACCGGCTGCAGCCAGCTGGGCATAGTACGTGTTCTTGCCAAGATCAACGCCGCTTGCCTGAATGAACGCAACGATGGCAGCCGACACCGAGCGCGAGTTGTGCAGCATATACGTGATCGGCTCACGGATGACGTAGTAAAGCGGGAAGAGAATCAGCAGCGGGATGAACGACCAGAGGCAGCCGCCTCCCATCGAGACGCCCTCTTCTTTGTACATCTGCTGGACGGCCATCTGGGCCTTCTGGCGGTCGTCGCCGTATTTTGCCTCGATGGAACGGGCCAGCGGGGCAAGACGGGACATTTTGAGCATGCTCTTTTTGCTCTTGATGCTCATCGGAAGCAAAACGAGCTTGACGATCAGCGAGAACAAAATCAGCGCCACGCCGTAGTTGCTCGAGAAGACATACAGCCAGTCGAGCAGATAGCCGAACGGGACGCGGATGATATCGGACAGACTCGTGGTGTCCTTGGTTTCCGCCGCAGCCTGCTCGGCCGCAGCCTCGGGGCTCAGAGCTGCGGTTTCAGTAGCCGTAGTCTGGGCGGCATTGTTGCTGGAAACGCAGGCCGTCAAAGACAGGACCATGAGCAGCGCCAGCAGCAAGGCGAAGAATCTTTTCATGTTGAATCCTCCAAATTGTGGGGATGCCGGGGCAGGAGATATCTTCTCCTATGGCACCGGATCAAAGTAGTCGCCCTTATAAAAGGGGTTGCACCGCATCAGCCGTTTAAAAGCCAGCCATCCGCCCTTTAATGCACCGTATTTCTCGATCGCCTCGAACGCATACTGCGAGCATGTCGGCGAGAACCGGCAGCGTCTGGGAAGGCCGGAGGAAATAAAGCGCTGGTAAAACCGGATGAGCCCGAGCAGCACCCGCTTCATGTGTCCTTCGTCTCCTCGTATGCTTCCTGCGCATAAATGCCGAGCTTTCCGGCCAAACGCAGATAGGCCCCCTCCAGTTGCCGGTAAGGAGCCTGCATGGCAGCCGTGCGCGCGACCACAACGATATCGTAGCCCCGGGCAAACTGCCCCTCGTGCAGCCGGTAAATTTCGCGCAGGCGGCGGCGCAGCCGGTTGCGCTCGACCGCGTGGCCAAGCTTTGCGCCGACGGTCAGGCCGATGCGGTTTCGCTTCGTGCCGTTTTTGCGGCAGTAGACGACGAGGTACCGGTTCGCGCAGGAATCGCCCTTATTATAGAGCCGGCGGAACACGTGATTGAATTTCAGGGAGCTGGAAAACTGCATAGACGCCTCCTTATGGCGCGCAGCGAAGTACATGCCGGGTAATAAACGGATGGGGCGAACAGAACTGCTTCCATTCACCCCTATGGCTCAAACTGAGCTGTATATGCGGTCATGGCTTACGCGGACAGCTTTGCTCTGCCCTTGGCACGACGGCGGGCCAAAACCTTGCGGCCGTTGGCGGTAGCCATTCTCTTTCTGAAACCATGCACTTTAGATCTCTGGCGCTTCTTGGGCTGATAGGTACGAACAGTCGACATTGTCTACACCTCCTGTAAAAATATGCTCAACAGCTGTGAAATCACAGCCGCAGCGAGACTGTTTGAAATGCCGGGAATCTCCCGGGGAACATACGATGGATATTATACCGGATAGCACACCCGTTTGTCAATTCTTTTTTGCCGCTTTTGCCAAAAAGCCGTGAAAACACGCGGCTTTGCGGCGGCGGACGTTATTTTTTCTGGGCGAGGGGCTTGGATTTCTGCTGCTGCTCGAGAAGGAGCACAATGATGGAGTTTGACAGCATAAAGCCCTTCGGCGTAAGCCGCCATCTTCCGGAGACATTTTTGCAGAGGTCCTGCTTGGAGAGCTTCTGGAAAACCTCCTCCAGCGGCTCAAATGGCAGAAGGAAGGATTTTGTATACTCGCCTTCCTCCACGCCGTCGACCGTCCGGAGCCGCAGCATCAGATACTCTCCCGCGCGCTCACGCATGGGAACCGTCTCGCACTCGGACAAAATCGCGCCCTTGTTCAAAACGCCCTCCATATACTTTTCGATGTCCGGCGCGATGGTAAAGCGTTTTCCCGCAAAGTCGGACGCGGCACACGGGCCGAAGCTTAAGTATTCGTCTCCCGTCCAGTATTTCATGTTGTGCCGGCAGATGTAGCCGTCTTTTGCGAAATTCGAAATTTCGTACTGATGGTACCCAAACTGCTCGAGCGTTTCAACCGCGTAGAAATACATGTCCGCCTGCGCGTCGTCGTCCGGCAGGTTCGCGCACGAGCGGTACTCATAGAGCTTCGTGCCGGGTTCGACCTTGAGGCCGTAGCAGGAGATGTGGTCCGCCTTGAGGTCGATCACGTTCCGGAGCGTCTGCATCCACTGCTCGCGCGTCTGATTGGGAAGGCCAAACATCAGGTCAACCGAGACGTTATTAAAGCCCGCGCGCCTTGCCATCGAGACGGCCTGCTGTGCCTGCTTGTAGTTGTGCGGTCTTCCAAGCGCTTTGAGCTGCTCGTCAATGTCCGACTGCACGCCGATGGAAATCCGGTTAAAACCCGCGCGCCGCAGCTGCGTCAGCATCGGAAGCGTTACGGAGTCGGGGTTTGCCTCGAGCGTCACCTCCGCGTCGCGGCTCACATCAAAGCGCCGGTCGATCTCGGCAAAGATCCGGCTCAGACCCGTCGCTCCGAAAAACGACGGCGTGCCGCCTCCGAAGTAGACCGTGTCGACCTCGTAGCCAACGGCGCAGGGCGCGGACTCGCGGATGTGGGCGATGACGGCGTCGAGGTATCTTGTCATCAGCTCCTTGCTGCGCGCGCCGGGGATGGAGTAAAAGTCGCAGTATTCACATTTGCTGCGGCAGAACGGGATGTGGACATAGATGCCGAGGCTCTTTTTCCGGCTCTCGACGATCGGCATCCCGCCCACCGCGTGTACATTCTTATTCTTCATCGAGCTTCAACACCGCCATGAACGCCTCGGACGGCACCGCGACGGTACCGAACGTGCGCATGCGCTTTTTGCCTTCCTTCTGTTTTTCGAGGAGCTTCTTCTTTCGCGTGATATCGCCGCCGTAGCACTTGGCGAGCACGTCTTTTCTAAGCGCCTTGATCGTCTCGCGGGCGATGATCTTGCCGCCGACGGCGGCCTGCACCGGAATTTCGAACATCTGGCGCGGGATATTCTCCTTGAGCTTTTCGCAGATCTTGCGCGCTCTGGCGTAGGCGTTGTCCGCGAACAAAATAAAGCTCAGCGCGTCGACGATCTCGCCGTTTAAAAGAATGTCGAGCTTTACAAGCTTCGACGGCCGGTAACCCTCGAGCTCATAGTCAAGGGAACCGTAGCCGCGCGTCCTCGATTTGAGCGCGTCGAAGAAGTCGTAGATGATCTCGTTCAGCGGCATGGAATAGTGGAGCTCCACGCGCGTGGTGTCCAGATATTTCATGTCCTTGAACTCGCCCCGGCGGTTGGTGCACAGGTCCATGATCGCGCCCACATACTCCGGCGGCGTGATGAGGTTCACCTTCGCATAGGGCTCGCGCGCCTCGGCAATCTCGGCCGGGTCCGGATAGTTGAGCGGCGTATAGACCTCAACCTCCGTACCGTCTGTCTTCGTGATCTGATAGACAACGTTGGGCGCGGTCGTAATTAAATCGAGGTTATACTCCCGCTCGAGCCGCTCGAGGATGATCTCCATGTGCAACAGTCCCAAAAAGCCGCACCGGAAGCCGAAGCCGAGCGCGATCGAGTTTTCCTGCGTGTAGGACATGGACGCATCGTTGAGCTTGAGCTTTTCGAGCGCGTCGCGAAGGTCCTGATATTTGGACCCGTCCGCCGGATATACGCCCGAGAAGACCATCGGCTGCGCCTCCTTATAGCCGGGAAGCGCTTCGGGAGACGGATTTTCTACCGTTGTAATGGTGTCGCCGACTCTCGTGTCGGAGACGGTTTTGATGGAAGCCGTGAGATAGCCGACCTCGCCCGCGCCGAGCGCATCGGACGGGCGCATGCCAAGCGGATGCAGATACCCGACCTCGACGACCTTGTAGACTGCACCCGTCGACATCATCTTGATATCCATCCCGGGCTTTACCACGCCGTTTACCACGCGCATGTAGACAATCGCGCCGCGATAGGAGTCGTACTGGCTGTCAAAGATCAGGCACTGCAGGGGAGCTTCGCGGTTGCCCTTTGGGGCGGGAACGTCGTTTACGATCATCTCGAGCACGGCGTGGATGTTGATCCCGTTTTTGGCCGAGATCTCGGGTGCGTCCATCGCTGGAAGGCCAATCACGTCCTCAATTTCGTGCTTGACCTCCTCGGGCCTTGCCGCGGGCAGGTCGATTTTATTGACGACGGGCAGCACCTCGAGGCCAGTGTCGCTGGCAAGGTAGGTGTTCGCGAGCGTCTGCGCTTCAATGCCCTGCGACGCGTCGACGACCAGCACCGCGCCCTCGCAGGCGGAGAGACTCCGCGAGACCTCGTAGTTGAAGTCCACATGGCCCGGGGTGTCGATGAGGTTCAGAACGTAGTCCTGCCCATTGTCCGCCCGGTAATCGAGCCGGACGGCGCGCGCCTTGATCGTGATGCCGCGCTCGCGCTCGAGGTCCATGGAATCTAAGATCTGGTCTTCCATCTCGCGCTTGTCGACCGTGTTGCACTGCTCAAGCAGCCGATCGGCCAGCGTCGACTTGCCGTGGTCGATGTGCGCGACGATGGAGAAATTTCGGATTTGGGAAAGGTCGGTCATATAACGCTTCCTCTTTCATTGGTAAGTCAAATTCTGTGTGGAGCTCAGTCTGCGGTATTCTCCGTCATGACCGTCTCATAGTGCGTGGCGGACGAGAAGTAGGCGTCCAGGATCGGGATACAGACGTTCGACAGATTGCCGCCCTTCGAGCCCTTTTCCACGTATACCGCGATGGCGATCTCGGGATCGTCCGCCGGCGCGTAGAGCACGAACGAGGCATGGTCGGAGCCGCCGAACGCGCCGGAGGACGTCGTGCCCTGCCACTGCGCGGTGCCGGTCTTACAGGCGACCTTCACGGGGTAATATTTGAAATATTCCTCGGCAGTACCTTCCTGCGTCGTCATATACATACCTTCGGAGATACAAAGCTTCGCGTCGTCGGACATCTCGAGCTGGCTTGCGATCTCCGGCGCATGCTCCAGGATCAGGTCCTGATAGTCCCACGAGATGACGCGGGAGAGGAACGTCGCGGAATAGCGCGTACCCTGATTCGCTAAGGCCTGCACGTACGAGCACATCTGCATCGGCGTAAAGCGGTTCAGGCTCTGGCCGATAACGGCCTGCAAAACGTCCGCGCCGTACCAGCCGGAATCCTCGTTTACGTACATTTCCTTTTTCGTCTCGGCGTTGGCGCGCATGCCGGTTTCCTCATCGAGCTCCACCCCTGTGGGCTCGCCGAGTCCGAGCGCCTTCGCGATCACGTCGAAGGGGTTGTAGCCGACCTCCTTCTGCGCCGTGTCATACGTCACGCGGCCAACTTCGTAGAAATAGTAGTTGCACGAATGCGCAATCGCCTGCCGCATGTCGATGGGGCCGTGCGTCGCGCCGGTTGCGCGCGACCAGACGTAGCACTTGGGCTGGAAGGAATCATAATACGTGTAAAGTCCCTGATCGGTGATGATATGATAGGGGCTGTAGTGGCCGTAGTCAATGGCGGCAATGGCCGTGACCATCTTGTAGATCGATCCGGGCGGATAGGCTGCGAGAAGGGCTCTGTTATATAAGGGAGAATACTCGTCCTCGCTCAGCTCCTTGAAATTCTCGCGGTAGGTGCTGAGGTCAAAGGTCGGATAGCTCGCGCAGGCGAGTACCTCGCCGGTTTTCACCTGCTGGACCACGACTGCGCCGCCCTCGGCGTCCTTGCCCTCCTTGTTTTTGCCGACGCCGTTTTCGCGCAGATCGAGAATGACCTTCTCGAGCGCCTGCTCGGCGGTCGCCTGCAGGGAGATATCGATCGTGGTTTCGACATTGTTGCCCGGCTCGGGCATTTTTGTATAGTATTCGCTTAACACATCGCCGGTCGTGGACACGGTCGTAATTTTCGTGCCGGACACGCCGTGCAGGTACTCCTCGAACGCCTTTTCAATGCCGCTCTTGCCGATCATCGCGTTCATGTTGTAATCGTCGTTTTCCCGATAGACCTCCCATTCGTCAGCATCCATCGCGCCGAGCGTGCCAAGTAAATGCGCGGCGTAGGCCGTCTTATACTCGCGCACCGTGCCGGACTGGACGATGACGCCCGGGATGCCGAGCTCCGCGACCGCGGCCAGAGACTCCGCGTCCACGTCCTCCGCGAGCATGTAGTTTTCAAGATTCGTCGCAACGCTTCGAAGCTCGAGCTCATAGCGTACAGAGATGACCTTGTACACATCCTCCTGCGACCAGTCGTTCGGAATTTTATACGCCTCGCGCAGGTTCCGCATCAGAGTCGACGCGGAAATGTCGAGGTCATAGTCCCGGTTGTTGAGGAACTGCCGGAAATAGGTCTGCCACGTGGTGCTCAGGCTCTGCATGTTGTATTCATACGGCCGGGTATTTGTCACCGGGAAGTGACTCTGGCATTCGATGCCGAGCTGCTCACACATCTGCAGAAGCTTCAGAATGTTTTCATTCGCCGCGCCGGTGTTGGCCAGCACGTAGTTGATAATGACGATGTTATACGTTGCGCGGTTCGAGACCAGCACGTTGCCGTTCCGGTCCAGAATGCAGCCGCGCGCACCCTCAACCGTCGTCTGATAGGTCATGGAGTCCGCGTCCGCCACAGCGCGCTCGTCCGGGCTTACCGCCGCGAGCGTATACATGCGCAGCAGAAACACGCACATGATGGCAACAATCACACCAATGAGCACGACCATACGAAATCTTGATCGTCTTGCCAAAAATCAAGCACCTGCCTTTCGAATTGCCCATGCGGCCAGGTATACCGGCGGGCACAGAAGAAGCGATAGCCCCACCTGCGCCAGAACCGGAAGCAGTCCTTGGATGCCGATGGAGGATACCATACATTTGAACAAAAACAGAACCAGCTGGCAAAAAAGAAGGCACATCAGGCTCATGAGAAGCGCGGAAACAAGGTTTCGCACCAGGTACCGGTCGCAGAGGTACCCCGCCACCGCGCCGCAGAGCGCCAGCAGCACAATGTGCATCGCGCCGCCGTCCGCGCCGGAGAGCGTCCAGACAAGGCCGCACGCCATCCCGAACACGCACCCGGCCTCGCTCCCCACGTGCATCGAAACGCACGCGACCAGCACCGGCACAAAGCAGAGCTTCACGCCGAAAAACCGGGGCCTTCCGAAGCTCACCGTCTGCAATACCAGAACCAGCAGCACCAGCGCCGCGTATAAGCCCCACATCAGGGCATTTTTGTATCGTTCGCGCATGGTTTCCCGCCTTTCCGTCTGCCGGTTTTCTGCTTACTGATTCGCGTAGTTTGTGATGATAAAAATCTGCTCGAGGTTGTCAAGGTCGCACGACGGGTTCAAGGTCGCGTATTTGGCAACGCCCGTCTCGTCCTGGCTCGCGTTCGTGATATAGCCAAGCAAAAGGCCTCGCGGGTAGAGCGTCGAGCCGGTCGTGACGACCTGATCGTCGTTTTTGATGATCGCGTCGGTCAGCAGATAGTTCATGCGAAGGATGCTGCTGCCGTCGGGAAGATACGTGCCCTGTACTACGCCCGTATAGCCGGAGGACGCGATGGACGCGCTGATTTCAAGAGACGAATCCATGATCGTCGTAATTGTCGCCCAGTTGACGCCGACCTTCGTGATAAGCCCTACGACCTGTCCGTTCTCCGTGACGGCGCACATGCCTTCTTCCAAGCCGGAATTCCTGCCTTTGCCGATGGTAAAGGCGCTTTTATAGTCGGAGGAATCCCACGAAATGATGTAGGCCGAAACGAAGCTGTAGTCTTCGTGCTCCTCGCTGAGGCCCAGAAGCGTTTTGAGCTGCTCGTTTTCGCGCTGGTACTGCTCGGCCGTACGCACGTCCTCTTCCATCTCCAAAATCCGCTTCTGAAGCTCGGCGTTTTCCGCTTTCAGCGCCTCGTAGCCGAAAATGTAGTTGTAATACCGCTCAGCCTGCCGGTCGATGGCGGCAATGCCGGTGCGGATCGGGGACAGAATCGTCCCTACGACGTTTTCGCCAAACGTCGCCCCGCTTGTAATGCCGAGAATGACGGCCACGACGACGGCCAGAACAACCGCGACAATCAGAATCGTCTTGAGCCGCGCCGTCCAGAAATTTCTTTTCAATCGATCACTTCCCCGCGCTAAAATCCAAGCGCCAAATCATCAAATCTGTCCTAAAATCTCCACGCCCGCGCTGCGCAGCATGCCGGCGAGCGTACAAACCGGAAGCCCCATCACGCAGAAATAGTCTCCATCCAAATGCGAGACAAACATCGAGCCGTAGCCCTGAATGCCGTAAGCACCCGCCTTGTCCATGGGCTCCTTCGTCTTGATATACGCGGCAATTTCCGCGTCCGTCAGCTCCCGGAACGTTACGTCCGTGCCCACAACCTGCGTTTTGCTCTCGCCGTCTGCGTGCACCGTAAGTCCCGTGTAGACCGTGTGCGTCCGGCCGGAGAGCAACCGCAGCATCCGCGCCGCGTCTTCTTCGTCTTTCGGTTTTCCGAGAATTTTTCCGTCAATGACGACAATCGTGTCTGCCGAAACGATCACATCGTCCGGATGCATGGCCGCAATTTTTGCCGCCTTCCGAGCCGACACCGCCGCCACCTCGTACGCGGGCGTCTGCGACGGGTCCATTGTCTCGTCAATGTCCGCCGTCCGGACGGTAAAGTCTAAACCCATCATTGAAAGAAGCTGCCTTCTTCTGGGGGATTTGGATGCCAAAATAATCATGTTTTCGCCTTCTTATTCTACGCCTCTGTTGTAAAGCCCTCTCGTGCAGCTGCCCGGCTCAAAGCGCGCGCCGGAGCGGTACTCGGAGAGCACCCGGTCGACCTCGCCCGCATTTTCCGTCGTAAATTGCAGCCGCAGGGCCCAGAGTCCCATACCACGGAACGTCTCTTTCTTGTCAAGAAGATACAGCTTCTTTCCGTTGAGGAGAATATTGCGGCACGTGCCGGGGTCCTTCACAATCGTGAATTCCTCTCCCATGCGGTCGGTGAGCTTCGTCTGCGTCGTCTGGCACGAGCAGGTGCCGGTTCTATTTTTCATCACGCAGTTTTCCATCAGCATCAGCGGCAGCCGCCCGTAGATCATGACCTCCGACGGCACGGCCTTTGATACGTCCCGAATCTGCGGCATCGTCATCTCAAAAGACAGCAGCTGCGAGTCCACACCGATGGTTCTTAAATAGTGCATCGCGCGGGAATTATAGATGTTGAGCCCAAAATCGCCGCGCACAGCAAAGCCCGCCGCCTTGGCGATCTTGATCTGCCCGAGGTTCCCGACGAGAAGCTGCCGCACGCCCATCAGATACACGCTCTTGAGTTGCTCGGCAAGCCCCGGATTTTCGCCCGACCACACCACGCGCGGCAAAATCGCCGCCAGCTGCGTCTCCACGCCGATCATCCGTGTCAGCTCCGGGTGCTCATAGAGCTCGGAGAGCGGCACATACAGAACCGCCGGTTTTTCTGAAATCAGCCGCGGCGTGATCTGCGAGGCCGAGCGCACCGCCACGGTCAGCTGGGGCTCTCCCGACATGCCGTCATAGAGTGCGGGCTTGTTATACGCGTTCGTTTTTGGCAGCGTGACTCTTCCGCGTCTTGCCGTAAGCTCCGCGAGCACCTCCCGGCGCATCGCGTTGATCGAAGAGGCGGGGAGCATCAGCCCGGGGTCCACCACCGAGCGCACGAGCGTACAGGAATACGGCGTGCCGCCCGTCTTGCGGAGCCGGGCCTCTAAATCATCCGCTGTCAGCGAATGAACCAAAGCCTGCTCGGGAACAGGACCAACTGCCTTACACACGTGCCCGTCCTCATCCTGCGCGGCCAGCTGTGCGGGCTCTCCCGCGCGCACCATCGCATAAAATTTGACCGGGACCCGCGGCGTTTCGCCCGATTCATACGTTGCGCGGGCCTTGGCGTAGAGCTCCTTGTCCGGGTTCTGCTCCTGCCGGGTGCCGAACATGTCCTGTCCGATTTTTCCCTCGTAATAGCCCTGCGTGAAACCCTGGCGGGAAAAGACGGCTTCGAGCTCTTTCATATTTTCTTCCGTGACGCGCTTGCCGTCGATCGCCGAGCGGTAGGCCTTCGTCACAACGGCCACGTACTCGGGCCGCTTCATCCGGCCTTCGATTTTCACAGACGCGACGCCCATGCGCTCGAGTTCGCGCACATGCTCGACCAGACAGTTGTCTTTCAGACTCAGGGGATACCGCGTTGCTTCAAACCGGCCGTAGCCATACGGAAGCCTGCACGGCTGGGCGCACTGGCCGCGGTTTCCCGAGCGTCTGCCGATGACGCTCGAAAGATAGCACTGCCCAGAGTAGCACATGCAAAGCGCGCCGTGGACGAAAACCTCGATTTCCACAGGGCTTCTTCTGCAAATGTGCCGAATCTGCTCCATCGGAAGCTCGCGCGCCAGCACGACCCGGCTGCATCCGAGCTCCGCCGCCGCCACAACGCCCTCGAGCGAGTGGATCGACATCTGCGTCGACGCATGGATCGGCACCGACGGCGCAATCTCCTTGCACAGCTGCACCATGCCGAGGTCCTGCACGATGAACGCATCGACGCCAAACACGGCCGCCGCCCGGATGACCTCTGCCGCGCGCGCCATCTCCCGGTCGGAGACGAGCGTGTTGAGCGTCAGATGCACCTGCACGCCGCGCACATGGCAATAGACAATCGCCTCCTGCAATTCGTCGGCGGAGAAATTCTGCGCGCCCATGCGGGCGTTGAACATATCATATCCAAGATAAACCGCGTTCGCTCCGTTCTGCACGGCGGCGCGCAGCGCCTCCATCGAGCCCGCGGGAGAAAGCAATTCGAGCATGTCGTTCTTCCTTCGTCTGTATTCCGTCCCCGTTTCTCGCAGGGCATAGCAATAGTACAGTACATTGTATCACAAGCAGGCGAAAGAAGAAAGTAGTTCTGCAATTTATTTGTAAACTTTTTGTTCCTTTTATCAAAGCAAAAGGACTTCCCCCATTCCATAAGGGAAGTCCCAACCAGATATACGCCCCGTCCCCGAGATTTTCGCATTCTCCCCGGGACGCTCGTAGGGGCGAACGACTCTGTTCGCCCTTGGGCAGCCTCGAATTCGCCGGAGATTTGCGCATTTCGGAGGTTCTTTCCGCGGGCGGACAGAGTCGTCCGCCCCTACAGAGTTTTGGCGCTTTTCCGGGATATGCGTAGGGGGCGACGTGGGCATCGCCCCCTACGCATCATTTGAAGTCACATTCTGCTTTCCATCTTTTTTAGAAGCCGGACATCTGTCCCACAAAACTGGTACAGCGTATACGCACCCAGGAGCCTGGATGCGATCTGCGCCGAGTACCGTGCCTCGAGTTCGGAGTCCGGCAGATTCGTCGAGACAATCGTGGGTCTTCCGGAAAGGAGCCTGCCGTTTACAACCTGATAGAGGGCCGACACCGTAAACTGCGTCGTCATCTCCGTTCCCAGATCGTCGATGATCAGGAGGTCTGTTTCCATGTACTCGCCCGTCAGCGCGCCGTCTTCTTTCAGGCGGAACTTCTCCGTCTCAAAATCGGAAAAGAGCTTCCCCGCCGATACGTAGCAAACAGAGTACCCTTTATCCGCCACCGCGCGGGCGATGCAGCCGGAGAGAAACGTCTTGCCAAGGCCCGTCGCGCCCATGAAAAGAAGCGAGTCGCTCCCCTCGGAAAACGTCTTCGTATAGCTCACGGCACTCTCGTAGACCCGCTTCATAAGCGCCCGCGGCGAAATGCCGAGCTTGGGGTCAATTCTCTCGGGATACACATCGAGCCGGAATTTCTCGAAGCTCTCCTTGCCCGCGCCAAAAGCCTGCATCAGGACCTTCTTCTGCTCCTGCCGGCAGAGCTACCGCAAGCACTCGCACATCGCAGCCCCGCGCCAGCCGCTTCCGCCGCAGAGCTTGCAGACGGGCTCGCGCTCCAAATCCTCCGGGTCGATATTCTCGGACTCCAGAATCCAGTCCCGCTCGCGCTGGAGCGATAAATTTTCCTGCCTGAGCGTCTGCATCGCCTGCTCGGGGCTTTCGCTTCCCCGGAAGGCGGCGGCGTAGACCTTCGCACTCGTTTTGCGAAGCTCGCGGTCAATTTCGCGCAGACGCGGCAGCTTTTCGTAGATCGCGGAAATGCGGCGGTCGCAGTCGAGATCGTTCTGGCGGCGCGCCTCGTCGAGCCTTGCTTCTGCCCGGTGCAGAACCTCCTTCGCGTAGGCCATGCGTTATCCCTCCCCGTTTTGCAGCATGCGCCGGATGGCAGCGCGCTGAATGTCGCTGAGATCGTCGTCGTGGTGCTGGACGTTGTAGCCGGGCTTTGCCTGGCTTCTTGCGGCCTTCTCCGGCATGCGGTCGCCCGCCTCGATTTTCTCGAGTGTCAAGAGCCCCTGCTCGTGCCAGCTCTTTAAGATCGAATTTAAGTACGGCCACTTGAGCCCGCCCGTGTTCATGCACGTTTTTTCATATGCCTTCTGGATCTCCCGCTCGCCGAATCCCCACGAGAGCCACGTCGAGATGAGCTTTTCCTCGCCCGGGGTCAGCTTGCGGCCCTCGATGCCGAACATGTGCTGGATTTTTCCGACGTTTGCCTGCACCTGCAATTGACTCTGCATGTAGACGGCGGCTTCCTCCATCGTGTCGATGCCGAGATCCGCCCAGCGGTAGGCCTCCTTTTCGATGGAGCGGATGGACGGCATGCGCGTCTGGCCTCTTCCTCTGCCTCTTTGGATGCAGTAGTTGATCAAAATCGAAATGACCTCCGGCGGCAGGCCGAGATAGCGGTAGATGGAGAGCAGAATTTTAATCTCCTCCGTGCTGAGAAGCCGCCCCAGCCGCCTTTGCGCTTCTCCGACCATGCTCGGAAATTCCGGGTTCGTGCGGTACTCGCGCGTCACGTCTTCTTCTGTATAGCTCGGCGCTTCGGCGGGGGCCAAATGCTTCGGCTCTTCCTGCGCGCAGAGCCCCAGCTGCCGCAGGCTTGCCGTCGCAAGGTCGAGCCGGGTCTTCGGCATGCGGAGCGCCTGCCCTGCAAGCTCCGGCTCGTTTCCTGCCGCGAGGTAGAGATATAAAAGCGCCGCGTCGCCGTTTGCGCAGGCCAGCAGCCGCTTGAGATCGCTATTGGAGATGGTAATGCCCGCTTCCTGCATGTTGGTTCCTCTTTTACAAAATTCGCTTTCTTATTCCAGCGCAAAGCCCATATAGACGGGCTCGAACTCGGGGTATTCTTTATCCAGCCATTTGAGCATGCACCACGTCTCGCCGTCCTGTCCGCTCTGCGCCGTCTGCACCTCGTACTGGCCCGCGCCGAGCTTTTCACCCAGCGCGCCTAAAATCTTCCGGTCGGGCAGCAGCTCGTAGACGAATGCCCGCGCGCCGTTTTCTCTGGCTTTCACCGCCGCGCAGCCCATACTGTAGCCCGCCATCAGGCAGTAAAATTTCCCGCCCGATACCGCGTACTCCAGCTGTGCCTTGTCGTAGCGCACATGCGAAATGTCCCAGAGCGCCGTCTCGCGAAGACCCGCGTAGTCCTGTACGCCGATCTCGGTCGCCTGTCCCTTCGCCTCTGCACAATTCAACATCAATTTGCTGCCGCCCATCTGGCGGGAAAAGCCGAGTCTGGCATAAAAATCCGCAAGGTCCTGCGTCGCGGGGCTTAAAAGAAGTGCCTCCACGTACCGCTTGCGAAGCTCCTTTTCCGCGTAAGCCATCACGGCTCTGCAATAGCCTTGGCCGCGGTGCTCTTTCTTTGTTGCGACGGCGTAAAGATAGGCGGCCTTGAGCTGCTTTTCGCCCTTCACGATCGTCTGCGGCAGAGCAAAGAGCATGGTGCACACGCAGCCTGTTTCATCCTCCGCGCAAAAGCCCGTCGCGTTCGGGTAGAGCGTTTCAAAAAATTCGTCGATATCCTGCGCCGAGTCCTCGGCAAACGCCTCGTTCCAGATTGCCTTCAAGGCCGGGATATCGGCCGGGGTCGTCTTTCTTGTCCGCATTATTCTTCCTCCCGCAGCGTCGCGTTGTATTTCGCCAGCAGCAGCGTGGGCTGGTAGGATTCTTTTGCCTTGCGAAGACCGGGCTCTCCCATGTCGTCCTCGCGGTTGAGGAACTCTAGCTCGGGGTACTTTTCCGCGATCATGCGGGAAAATTCGCGGTTGATCATCGCGTACGCGCCGTTGATGGCCGAATACGCCTTTTCGAAGCACACATCATAATACTGCTCGTTCATCCGCGCGCCCATGGAGAACGCGATGACCTCACCGTTATCGATCAGCATGAGCCCGTCCATATGCACGGCCTCAAAATGGTCGAATGCTCTTGAGATCGCCGTCTTCTCCTGCTCGATCTGCTCGTTCCACTCGTGTACCTCGTACCACTTTTGGACCATCTCGCGGCAAAGGGCGAGATTTTCCGGCGTGATAATCTCGGTTCTCGCGTCGGGGTGGTCCTGCTCGAAGCGGTTGCAGTGGTTGCGCTTGGCCTGCAGCTTCTTTCCGTGAAGCTCCGTGAGCTCTTCGACGGTATAGATGTAGTCATAGGAATCACGATAGGCCGTAAAGGTGAATTTTCCGGGGTAGAGCGATTCCAGACGCGCTTTCCGGTCGTCCGTCACGCCGCGCAGGCAGAATTTCTCGCCGCGCTGCTTTGCGTCCTGCATGATCTCCTCCAAGGCGGGCCGCACGTCGCCATTTCCCGCCGGATAAAGATAGGTCGAAACACCGTTCTGGGACAGCCGCTGGGTCACGTGGCCGCAGACTTCGGCGACCTCGCCGTAGTAGCACTCCCAGAAATACATGTTGTGGAACGTGTTGTCTGCGCCGGGAAGATTGGCGGGATACAGGATATCATGGATCCAGCCGTAGTCGTCAATCGACGGTTTATGAAAGTTCAGCATAAAAACCTCACTGTTTTTCTTTGTTCTTCTAATAGTATACTACATCTGTCAATCGCCCGGGGCGGTATTTGTTGACAAAAAGCGCAAAAACGGGTATGCTAACCTCGATCAATATTCGCCGCGCTTTCATTCGGCGCAGGCGCAGAAAGAAGGAAATTCCCATGTGCGATACCTGTAAGAAAAAATTTTATATCACAACGCCGATCTACTACCCCTCGGCCAAGCTCCACATCGGCCACACCTACTGCACCGTGGCCGCCGACGCGATGGCGCGCTACAAGCGGCTCCAGGGCTGCGACGTGATGTTCCTGACCGGAACGGACGAGCACGGCCAGAAGATCGAAGAGAAGGCCAAGGCCGCGGGCGTGACCCCGCAGCAGTTTGTCGACAACATCGTCACGGGCGAAAAGGGCGTTCTCGATCTGTGGAAGCTGATGAATATCTCGAACGACCGCTTCATCCGCACAACGGACGACTATCATGTCGCGGCAATTCAGAAGATCTTCCGCAAGATGTATGAAAACGGCGATATCTACAAGGGCTCGTATAAAGGAAAATACTGCACGCCGTGCGAGTCGTTCTGGACCGAGAGCCAGCTCAAAGACGGCAAATGTCCCGACTGCGGCGGCGAGGTGCATGACGCGCAGGAGGAGGCCTATTTCTTCCGCCTCTCCAAATACGCCGGCCGTGTCCGCAAGCTTCTGACCGAGACCGACTTCCTCGAGCCAAAGTCCCGCGTGAACGAGATGGTCAACAATTTCATTGACCCCGGCCTCGAGGACCTCTGCGTGTCCCGCACGAGCTTTACCTGGGGCGTTCCCGTGGATTTTGACCCGGGTCATGTGGTCTATGTCTGGATCGACGCGCTCTTTAACT
>ENA-UOJJ01003585-UOJJ01003585.1-human-gut-metagenome-genome-assembly--contig:-CS66-NODE-3585-length-16430-cov-19.957496_pt1 | contig 16430 bp, 12 predicted proteins | sample MGYA00242343_ERZ723890 | MGnify/ENA metagenome assembly ERZ723890 | reverse complement strand
AGCTGGTCCATGAAACGATCGCGCTGCTCAGCTTTCTGCCCATTGCGGCGGGACTCCGGTTTGGCGCATACCCGGTATTCATCGTGACCTCCGTTTTGTCCGCCGGGTATGACCTGCTGTTTGTGATGATGCAGCGGTATAACCGTCAGCGGATCATGGCGCTGCTGGAGCGCAAGCGCACATCGTCCGCCTGCGCCAGATGAATCCGTGGCCGATCAGTAAAGGGCCGACGGTGTATCCCTTCTTGGGTTATCTCCGCGCTAAGAGCCGCCTTGCGGCGGTTGCGCCCCGAAACACGCCTGCGGGCGCAGTCCCGCGCACACCCTTCACCCGCAAGGGGTATGCAGCATCCGTAAAGCGGCATAGCCGCTAACGGCTGCCCTACCTTACCGTCGCGGAGAATTCACCACTTTATCGACAGTTTCGTTCCTGTCTTGTCTTGTTTCATTCTGCTGAAAAAATGATTTTTTTCGACTTGAAAACAGCCAAAACCCGCCGGAATAACCGCGGCCGGATTCTGGCGGGCGTCCCTCGGTGGGACAGGAACTGAGAACGATATGAAGCTAAATCGCAAAGGTTTTACATTGATGGAGATGCTGATCGTCATCGCGATCGTTGCCGTGCTGATCTCCGTCGCGGTCCCGGTGCTTTCCTCGCAGTTGGAAAGGAGCCGGGAGACGGTGGATCTGGCCAACGTGCGCTCCGCCTATGCACAGGTCTCCACGGAGGCCCTGCTTGGAAATACCGGCGTCCCCGTCACGGTCAATCTGAAGCAGAAGCAGGCCGGGTGGCAGTCGGCGAACCCCGTGAACATCGGCGGCATCGTCCATTCCAAAAGCGTCGGTGACACGGATAACTGGCAGGGTGATGCCGCGCCGGACGGGACCTGCAAGGTCACCTATGATGAGACCCACGGTGTGGTGCTCATATGGAGCGGAACGGCAGCGCCGGGCAATCCCAGCTATCCGTTCGACACCAAGCACACGGAGTTTTTTGGTGAGGTCCTATATAAAACCGAATTCTGGACAAGGGGGGATATGAACAATAACCCAAATTTTGAGTTCGACTCCCGCTGTCCGGACTCAATCTACATCCCGCAGATCAAAAAAGCACTCGAAGAAAGCACGAGCAACAGCCTTCTGCAGCAGAAGGATTGCACCTGGGCTTTTTTAGGGGACGGGCATGAAGGACAGGAGGCGGACCGCTATCTTTTCTGGACCTCTCTTGACACGAGTAAGGTCGGCCCCGGAGCGAAAATCCCCGTGCTCATCTAGACCGGTGACGGGAAATACTATGTCTCCGAAACTACAACCGGAGGGCGAACAGACGGCAAGGGGATAAAGTATGTCGCGGTGTCGGGTCATCTCTACAAAAATGAGGAGTATGAAGATATTCTGAAGGCCGGCAAGGAATACTTCACCTTGAAAGAAGCCTACGATGCCTATGTAGAGGCTCTGGCGGATCCCAAATATGACGCAGTTCGTGACACACAGGCTTCTGCGCCGTAAGTGGTACCACGGCTTCAGCCCTTGCATCCCAGTCAAATCAAGATATAAAAGCACTTGCGCATAGAGGCAGGTGCTTTTATGGAATCGTCAGGTTTCCCTGTCATTCAACCATTCGCTTGCCTTTTCCTGATTTTCCCTGCTTCTATTATGTACCGTACATCGATGTACGGTACAAGAATTTTTTCGTTTCAAGGGAAATTTTTTTCAAAATGTAGGAAATAGGCGTTTCCTGTTGGTTAAATCGCCAAAACTCTCCTTCGCTCTCTCCTGCGGCCGCTGCCGCCCGGGTCTGACCGGCATTTTCCGCCGCTATCCCCTGTTTTCCGGACGATCCCGCTAAAAAATGCCCAGGAACGTTACGTTCCTGGGCTTTGTCTATGTAGGCTTTTACGCTGATTTAAAAGGTGATGACCTCTTTGTCCGTTTCAAACTGGGCAGGCTCACCGTTTTTGATGCTGCGGATGGTATCCAGCATCTGATTGTTGTGCTCCTCCGCCTTGGGGTCGTTGTTCCAGGTGTTCTCGTACTTGAAGATCACATGGGAGATGGAACGGCCCTTCTTATGCTTGCGGAAGGAGACCTTCAGGTTCGTATACTGGTTGATAAAGCCCAGATTGACCTCGATGACGTTACGCACAAAGTCACCGGCGCTCTTGTACTTATCGTTGCAGTCGAAGAAATCCCGCAGGTAGTCGATGGCCAGCACAATCTCGTCCGGGTCGGTGGAGATATCCGGGAAGGCCGGGGTGTTCTCCCCCTTGATGATGATATTCACCCAGCTTGTCAGCAGCTCAAAGAGGCGGATGGAATAGTTGGTAGGCAGCTTGATGATGCTGTCATAGGAATAAAGGGTGAACATTTCGCTCAGGCCGATGAGGTACGGCTTCAGCTCGTCGCTGAGGCGGTAGGTCAAAGTGCCGTCCTTGTACTCCACGCTGCTGAGCCAGTGGAGGATCTTGTAGTTGGGCTTGCCCTTCTTATCAGGTACTTCCTTGTCCCGAATGAAGATGACCCGCTGCATGAGGCTGATGTTGATGTCCTGCATGGAGCGGTAGACATTGGTCTTAGGCACCTCCAGAAATTCCGCCAGCTGCGAGACATTGACCTTGTAGGTCCGCAGGTCCTTGTCCCCCTTCATGATCTGGGAGACTGCCAGACGGATCAGCTTGGATTCCATCAGCGTCAGATCGGACTGCTTGCTCCGCAGCAGCTCGTTGGCCTGCACGATATTGAAGTCCTTGCTGTAACGGATGGCAATGCCGTTTTCCCCGGGCAGATCGTCCTCCGGTGTCTCCTGGATCAGCGTATAATTGTCACGCTCCTCAGCGTCTGCATTTACATCCGGGATCTGGATCTGTTTTTCTTCCATGTTCTTCTCCTCTGTGCGGCTTTCTGCAAATTCATTAATTATCATATTCTATTTACGAAAAAGAGTCAACCCAATTTTTCGAAGTTTATGTTTTTTCCTTCCTGCCCCTTCGATCAGCCTGCTGCCTGCCCAAGCTGCCGTCCTGCCCTGCCGCGGCAGCCCTTCTGCTATTCACGAGGTTTTGATCTCTCTCCGGTCTCAAGGGCAGCGCAATGTACGAGGTTTTGATCTCCTCTTGGGGATTTACGAGGTTTTGATCTCTCCTATCTCCCGCCGAGGGGCATTTACGAGGCCAATGTCACTCCGGCAGCCTATTTACGAGGTTTTGATCTCGTTCATTGTGCTATTTTCAGCATGATCGTTCGGAATTTCTGTTTATCGGTAAACCCTGTAAAGCATTATTACTTTTCACTGCTTTTTGTAAATTTCAACCCCTCTTATGCGGAGCAGTCCCGTTTTTCCTGCCTCTTTTCCGTCAAAAATCAACGTTTTTCGTAGAAACCGCCCAAACTGATTCCCAACATCTTGTTGCTTTTTTATGAAAGTGAATCACATTTGGTGTCCGTCTCCGGCCTCTCCAGTGTCCCCCCATTTACGAGGTTTTGATCTCGTTTTGGGGATTCCGCACGTCGGTGAGAGATACAAACCTCGTGAATCAGATCTCTGCACCCTGCCAGCAGAGAGATCAAAACCTCGTGCATTAGAGCAGGCCGAAAGTTGACTGAGAGAGATCAAAACCTCGCATATACATTATATATGGTATATAGATTGTCTTTCCTGAGATCAAAACCTCTTAAATCAAGTCTCCCTGGGAGAAAGTGTGAGATCAAAACCTCTTAAATCATGCCGGAACCGGCAATTAGAGAGATCAAAACCTCGTGAATGATGCAGCCTTCCATAAGCAGAACCTGTTCTTAGGCGGCTCAAAAAGATCAAAACCTCGTATATACGCGGGCACCGCCCATTTTTTCATGGTTAAAATGTTCTTAAATTAAAAACTTTTCGAGAAATCGCCTGTGGATCTCCTAAATTTTGTTCCCGGTTTTTTCGTCATTTTTTGAGGGCAAAATAGAGATATTGGCCTCGTAAATCAGCTGATTCCGGTACGAAAAGGGAGATCAAAACCTCGTATCAAAAGATACATCCCTCGTACTTCAGAGATAAAACCCTCGTCTATATACGATACAAACCTCGCAGAAACGAGATACAAACCTCGTACCGGGAGGGGCAATACTTATTAAATAAAAATAATAAAATAGAAAAAGTTCTATAAAAGTAGGAAAAACCGACTGAGGTCCCCTATGGGGACTCAGTCGATTCTGCTTTTCGAAGAAAAAGCTTTCTGATCTTTACAGGGAAATACGTTCCTCTGGCTTTCAGTCAGGAAATTGACTCCATTTCCTTCGATCACGGCGGAGAATCAGACTCTCCGAAGCAAGAAGCAGGGAGAGCAGCGTTTCAATTACGCCTTCTATACGTTTACCCACTCGAATTCCAAGCCTAAAATCTTCAGAACCAGCTATTCTGCCGACACAAACGTGCTGGAACAGGAAAATGCATGGGAGCGCTGACCGAAAAATGGCTTACAGGCAAAAGAACGCAGAGCCAAGATAACGATACTGCCTTGCTCTTTTAGAGTCTCTCGGTTGTTTTACCCTCTTTTTGGCGACATTTGAGTCATGGGTCCGCAGAAAATCTGTAAAACCCGGTTTAGAACGGTGACAGATCGGTTAAGCTGATGATAGGACCTGTTCTTTGGCTGTGGAGCATTCGGGAGCGATTTGAATTCCGCTATGCGAGAATAAGTTTACATAAAACTTTGCGCAGAAGCAAACGGACCCCTGGACCGGCAGAAAATTATGCCAAGTTCGTCTTTGTGTTCCAAAAGGGTCTAAAGCCTTGCGACTTCAAGGGCTCAAGAAAGCAAGGGACACAAAAAATTTGAGCAAATGATAGGGTACTCAATAAGTAAACGATTACGTTATAGAATTCAGCCAATGTCTCATACTCATAAGAGGTCTTACAAGAAGAATTTCCTTGCGTACATCGGAGTCGGCGTTGCCTAAAACAGTATACCCAAATGAGACGGTCCCTGTAAATGAAGGCTATTGCCCGCGGCCTCTCCCCTTCCCGCAAGGAATGACAGTCGAATGACTGGCTTGCGCTTCCACAAAAGCTACTGATCGACAAAAAGCAAATATCATGTCGAAAAAGAAAGCTTCCGAGCCAAACCAATTCTTGTTTCCGATGGTTTGGCTCCTATAATATGCGCAAGATATTTCAAAAATCAATTCCCAATCCTCTTTTGTGTTCCTGTGATCTCCTGAGCCCTTGAAGGTGCAAGGCTTTGGAACCTTTTGAAAAACAAAGTCGAACTGAGACAAAATAAATACTGAACGGAGAAAATGCAGCCCGCTCATTCTCGCAGCTGCTGGGATCTTCCCCTCGTATTTCCGTGGAGGTATAAAGGCGCGGGAAAGCAACGTGAAGATGAAAAAGAAACCCGAAGGAGCGCCCAGATCAGGCACCCCTTCAGGATATTCGAATTCCCTGTTCAGTTTACAGCAGCCCCCGCAGATCCAGATAATCCAGCACAAAACTGGTGCGGACAGCGCCAATACTCGCATTCAACCGATGGGCCAGCTCCAGCATGGCCTCCTGAGTCCCCGGCAACAGATATACGTTCATCCGATTGGAGCTGAGATTGACGGCGTGATTTTTGGTCAGCGTGTAGATCTCAGCCATTTCGTGCAGCTCATAGTCCGCAGGCAGGTCTGCCAGGGTCTCCTCCATGATCACCGTCAGCATTTTCGGGACGGAATACCGGTTTTCCGCAGCCAACTGCAGCAACCGGTCCATCAGACCGATATTTACCCGCATTTTTACGGGAACACGCTGCTCCGGGCCTTTTGGACGGGCCATTACTGTCCGTTCCGCAGGAGATCGGCCAGCTCCGCGGCCTCCTTGGCCAGCTTATCCAGACTTTCGACAATGGAACCGTCCCCATCGGCAGCGTCCATTTTCCGCAGAGAATTCAGCCGCCGCTTGCTGGAGGTGATTTTAGAGAGGTCAAACGTGACCTTCTCATACTTTCGGATCAGCGTAGCCTTTTGGGTGCGGACCGCCACATCTCCGGCGGGCTTGGCGTGAACCGGCGAAATAATAGCCTCTTCCAGCCGGGCCAGTTCATCTTCCCGGCCGTTGGTCATGCGGGCGGCCTGAGCAGCCCGGTCCGTGATCCGGGTGACATAGGTATGTTCCAGAGCCTTGTCCCCGTTGGACATCTGAATGGCCTTATTGATGGCATTTACATAGAGAACCTGCTCGCTGGGTTCCAGCGGGCAGAGCGACAGGGCCTGCGCATGAGAAATGGTGCCATTTTGGAAGAATTCCTTCACATCGTCGATCAAGGACTTGTCAAACTGGGTGTAACGCTGGACCGTGGAATCCGTCATTTGGGTACGGGACTTGAAATATGCCTCGGCAGCCCGGCGATCTACCTGAAATTTCGCCTGCAAATTGTCCAAATACCGGGAAATGCAGGCTTGAATGGTCTTTGCGTCACCGGAAAGGCCGCGAACCATGATATTTGCCTCATCCAGAATAATGAGTTCGGACAGCTCGTCCAGTCCGGTGTAGGTCTGGGCCTGCACCCGATCCCATTTATGAGCCTTCTGGCCGGTTGGATCGCTTTCCTGCTCCCGTTTTTGCAGCAAACGCAGGGCTTTCACCCGCCGTTCACCGGAAAGCAGCATAAATGTGCCATCCTCCCGCTGACTGACCACGATGTTGTGCAGCAGGCCGTTGCGCTCGATGGCATCCGCAAGCTGCCGGATGCTCTCGTCATCATCGTTGCAGGACCAGAGGTTATGGGGGTTAAATTCAATGTTTCGCAAGAGAATTCGGGTCAATTCCGTGCCTTCGTTCTGGAAGGACATGGCGATCTCCGTTTTTGCCAGGTGATTTTTGGTCGATAATTCCTGGGAACCCTGGGGAATTTGGCTTTTCAGCTTATCAAGCTTACCCATTATTCGTCAGCCTCCTTTTTTGCCAGACGCTGTTTGATCTCGTTCCAAAGCTGCATGTAGTCCACAGAAGGATTGGATTTTTTGGCGTAGCGCACCACCGGTACGGCAGCAATGGTGCTCTCCGGCACGGCGCTGCCCTTGCGGATGCCGGTTTTGAAGAGAACAGAAGCGTATTCCGGGTTTTCCTCGAACATCTGGCGTACCAGATTGACGGCAGCCGTCCGCTCAACTTGGGTCAAAACCACGCCTAAAATGTCTATTTTGACATCTTCTCGGGTTTCCAGATCCAAAATCATGGCCAAAGTGGTCTCAAAACCCTCCAAAGAGAAGTTATCGCACCGGACAGGGATCAAAACCTCGTCGGCGCAGAACAGGGCGCTCATGGTGAGATTGTCCCGGGCGGGAGGGGTGTCGATGACGATATAATCATAATCATCGTTGATATTGGCCAGACAATGGATCAGGAAGGTGTAGTTCTTCATCTTGTACTCGTCCGCCAGCAGATCCAGCTGGTGAACGGCCCGGGGCGTCTGGGCGGTGCTGGGGATGATATGAACGCCCTCCACGTTGGTGGGGTGGATGTAGGGAGCCAGATCCATGCCGCCCAGATCGAAGTTCATGAACATATTGACCAGACCGTGACCCTTGTAGAAGTTCTCGGCCTTCTTGTGCTGGGTCAGCATGTAGGTAGTGTTGGCCTGCTGGTCCATATCCACCACCAGGACCCGTTTTCCCTCGGCGGCCATCAGAGCCGCCAGATTGACTACTGTAGTTGTTTTGCCGGTACCGCCCTTTTCGATGGCGGTTGTCAGGATCAGAGACATAAAACCCCTCCATTTTGCGTGTTTCGGGAGATTTACCCCCGGTTTTGCGGTATTTTTTACGTTCTCATTATAGCTTGCTTTTCATATAACTGTCAATATAAAGCAGTACATTTCTTGGCCATTTTCCAAAAGAAACTCAAATGACACGGACCCTGTAAATGAACTGACAGCAGAACAAACCCACTTGACACGGACCCTATAAATGACAGTCAGGAGCAGCGAACCCAAATGAGACGGTCCCTGTAAATCCGCCTGATCCTGCAGCGGAATGAGGGACAGCCTCATCATACCACCTGCCGCCCGGTATTTTTTGTCGGAGACTGACGGCTGGGATCTCAGAAGGGAAGAGGAGGTCTCAAAAACACTGTGTTAAAAAATTAACGAGCAAACAGGGAGCCGATCCCGCTGCCCCGCACACGCCTGTTTCCCTTCGGAAACAAATCGTGGAAACCGCTGCCACTTTGTTGTATACTATACAAAAAACCAGCAGGGAAGGAGGGGAGCGCCATGCTTACCGAACAGTTGACCGCCGACGCGGCAGCGCTGCATCAGGCTATCCTGCGCCACGGCGGCGAGGTCTCCCCGTTCTTCTGCGGAAAAGAGCTGGGCTGGGAGCACCGCCGCATCGCTCGGGCCATGGAGGAGCTGGTGGCCGCTGGGATCATAGGCCCCGCAGCCGCCGTCCTGCCAAAGCCCCTGAAACAGCGGAAAACGTACACATTCCCGGAAATTCAGGCCATTTTGGCGGACTTTCCGGCCTTTGCCCGGGCCGTACACGCCGTGGAACACGCCGCAGGCCGCCGCCTGCCCACGGCGGATCTCAGCGCCCTGACGGAGCTGTTCGACTTCCACGGCCTGTCTCCGGAGGCGCTGGAGCTGCTGACGGCCCAGTGCTGCGACGAAGCCATCCTCCGGGGCGAGGAGCGCCCCACGGCCCGGCGCATCGAAAAACTGGGGCTGGAATGGGCCCGTCTGGGCGTGCGCTCCCGGGCGGACGCCGTGGCCGCGATCCGTCGGATGGCCCGGCGGGAACAGACGGTGGCGGAGGTCCGCCGTCGGCTGCGCCTGTCTCCGGACGCGCGGATCCCGTCGGATGACGCCTACATCGCCGCGTGGCTGGACTGGGGCTTCTCCCCGGCGCTCATCGAGCTGGCCTTTGACCGCACCGTGCTGAACTGCGGCCGCCTGAACTGGAAATATTGTCACGGAATTCTGGAAAGCTGGCGGAAAAACGGCCTGTTCACCGTGGCGGACGTTCTGGAAAAGGACGCGCCGCCCCGCAAGCCGGAAACCGCGCCGGAACCGGACGATCCCTGGCGCTACATCCCCTGATCCCCCGCGAAAACCGTCATATTCGGACAGAACTTGGTAAGTTCTGTCCGTTTTTTTGTCGATAAAGCGGCAAACTTTACGTGACGGTAAGGAAGGGTGTGCGCGGGAAACCCAAGAAGGGTGTCCTGCGCCATTAAAATCCTTAGTTTTCAGAACTCTATAAAGTTCTGAAAACTTGCTCAGCGGGGCGAAAAGACTTTTTCGACACGCTGAGTTCTGTCCGTTTTTTTGTCCTCCCCCGCAAACCACTATATAAAAAAGAATGCCCCGGCCTCAGTTACACAGACCTCCTCAATGTTACAACCGTGTAACAAATCGGTGTAACCACTTGCATTTCAAAAAGTCGAATGTTATCTTAGCATTACAAAACAATGTAATCGAAACTTACCCCCGGTTCAGATATTGGGTAGGCTAGCCACGATATGTAAATCGGGGCGGTTAAGAAAACTTTGTTTTGTAAAACAAACTCCCGAACGGGAGAATCTAAAAGGAGGAAACCCCATGAAGAAGTTCCTTTCTCTGGTACTGGCTCTGGTGATGACCATGTCTCTGGTCACCGTCTCTGCCGGTGCCAAGGACTTCACCGACAGCAGCAAGATCCAGTACGCTGAAGCTGTTGACGTGATGTCCGCCGTGAAGGTCATCGACGGCTATGCCGACGGTTCCTTCAACCCCTCCGCCACTCTGACCCGTGGCGCTGCCGCCAAGATCATCTGCAACCTGATCCTTGGCCCCACCACCGCATCCGCCCTGGTGGCTGATGCTGCTCCTTACAAGGACGTTCCTACCAACCACACCTTCGCTGGCTACATTGCCTATTGCCAGAAGACCGGCATCATCTCCGGCTATGCTGACGGCACCTTCAAGCCCGCCAACTCCCTGACCGGCTACGCTTTCATGAAGATGCTGCTGGGCGCTCTGGGCTACAAGGCTGATCAGGAAGGCTACACCGGCGCTAACTGGTCCATCAACGTTGCCAAGCGCGCTCTGAACATCGGCCTGGCTGATGATCTGGTGGGCGATTTCAACGGCGTCAAGGCTGTGAACCGTGAAGAGGCTTGCCTGTATGCCTTCAACACCCTGAAGGCTACCATGGTCGAGTATGACAAGAACTCCACCGTCACCGTCGGCAACATCACCATCAAGGAGCAGTCCGACGCTAAGGACATGGCCAACACCGGCAAGACCGATGGCAACATCGACAAGGACGGCAAGATGCAGTTCGCTGAGAAGTACTTCACCGATCTGAAGGGTGTCGCCACTACCGATGAGTTCTCTCGTCCCGCTACTATGTGGAAGGTCAAGTCCGAGGAGATCGGCACTTACACCGATACCGCTGACGCTACCTACACCAAGAAGGTCGAGATCGGCGACATTTACAAGGATCTGGGCCTGGGCAAGAGCATCTCTGCCAAGAAGGTCTCTGTCTATGTGGATGGCGTTGAGAACCCTGACCAGCCCGCTCGCGACATCACCAAGGGCGATGACAAGAACAAGTACGGCGATAACGGCGTTCTGACCGAGGTCTTCTATGATAACGACAACGATTCCGTCATCATCACCGAGGTCAACACCTATGTCGGCACCATCACCAAGACCGTGAAGGCCACCGACAAGAAGGACGCCTATGTTGTGGTTGCTCCCGAGAGCGAGAAGCCCACTAACTTCAAGAACGAGTTCGAGACCGACGACAAGTTCGAGGATGACGACTATGTTCTGTACACCTACTCCCTGAAGGAGAAGGAGATTGAGTCTGTTGCCGCTGCCACCAAGGTGGAAGGCACTGTCACCGTTGCTGAGAACAGCGTGACCAACAACAGCGACAAGAAGGCCCTGACCATCAACGGCACCAAGTACAAGGCTTCCGCTAAGATCAGCGGCGAGAACCTGAGCGACGTGTCCGTGAAGCAGGACTACACCATCTATCTGGATTCTTACGGCTACATGATCTATGTCGAGGAGAACGAGGCGATCGGCGATTACGCTCTGATCCTGAACATCAAGCAGGGCTCTAATGACTGGTATCTGGGCAACCGCGCTGAGCTGCTGTTCACCGACGGCACCACCAAGATCGTCACCACCGACAAGGATTACTTCACCAAGAAGAGCATGGCGAAGAATGATATTGTCACCTACAAGGTGAACGATGACGGCGAGTACACTCTGAAGGCTCTGCCCACCGAGAAGCTCGTCAGCGCAGAGAGCAGTATGAGCGGTCAGACCCTCACCAACGAGACTCTCTCCATGGAGAACAACAAGGCCGGCCTGAAGATCAACGGCACGACCTATACCGCCAACAGCGCTTCCGTGTTCGTGGTTGCTGACGCCGGTTCCACCGACGACTTCACCGCTTACACCGGCGTGAAGAACGCTCCCTCTATCAACACCACCAAGGCTGCGAAGCTCTCCGAGACTGCCAATACCTATGCTTACTGCAAGTCCGGCAAGATGATCACCGTGATGTTCGTCTTCCCCGGCAAGGATGTTGAGATCAATGACGCTACCAGCAACGCTCTGTTTGTTGCTAACGGCTCTGTCTCCAACCTGATCCACGACAATGACGGTGACTACTTCACCTTCAGCGCAGTGGTTGACGGCGAGCTGAAGACCGTGAAGGTCGCTCAGGACGTCAAGGTTGACGGCGTCAAGCAGACTGAGAAGCAGATCAAGAAGAGCTTCGGCGGCCTGTTCAAGAGCTACACCACCGATAAGGGCATCATCACCTCTGTCAAGACCTATGAGGACTATGAAAATTACCAGGATGTTGAGAACGAGAGCGCTGTGAACGGCACTGTCTCCGGTATCGACAAGGTCTCCAAGGAGTACACTGTCAAGCTGGGTCTGGTGAAGGATGGCGAGTACAAGTACACCGTCACTGTGGATAAGGATGCCAAGATCTTCTATGTCAACACCGACGACGAGATCTCTGTCTCCTCTTACAGTGCTATCGCCAAGGACGATAACGATGTTGTCTACGCTGTGGTCAAGGACTACATGGTCAAGACCCTGATCGTCTACGAGCAGGACGGCAACGACGCTAACCCCGTCAAGCCCGAGCTGAGCAAGGATGTTGAGGTCAAGAGCGTTGATATCGACACTCCCAACACCACTATCACCTACTATGTCGAGGCCGGTGCTAAGACTCTGACCACCAGCGACATCAAGGCCATTCTGGCTGACAAGGGCTGCAAGGACATCACCAAGAGCAAGGACGGCACTTGGACCTTCACCTATGACGGCATGACCTTCGAGGGTGTCACGGTTGTGACCACTCAGGTCTATGTTGTGACCTTCAAGTGCACTGTTGATAAGTATACGGTTACTCCCAACAAGGTTACTGTTGCTGCTGGCGAGACCGTGAAGGATCTGAAGCTCTCTGGCGGCACTGGCTGGACTAATTACAGCGTTTCTGCTGATAAGGGCACCGCTACTGCCACTGCCACCGATGATCTCGCTGTGACCTTCAAGTGGGAGGCTCCCAGCAATCTGGCTGCTGACACTCAGGTTACCATTTCCTATCAGGCTTAAACTCAAATATCGAAACTCTTTTGAGCTGAGATAACGAATGCCCCGCACCTTTCGGTGCGGGGCATTTGCTTATTCTGCCATCAGAAGGGCTGCGTAATAATAGGCATGGTCGGTTTTGTTGAATTCGGCCCGTTCATCTCCGCTGTGCTGCCAATTCACACTGTTGCCGTTCCAGGCCACGCCCACCGCTGCGGAAGAGCTGCTTCCGTAGCCATTGGCGTTGGTGCATCCCCGAATCAGGATCATGTGGTACGGTGAGGAAGAATTGGTCAGCTCCCGGATGATGACAAGCACCGGCGGTTTGGAAAAGGTCAGCGTTTTGGAAAGCTGATTGTTTCCCATATAGGTCCCGTGGGTGATAAAGCAGTTTCCACAATTTTCCAGTGCTGCCGCCGCTGCCGCCACGGCATCGGCGTTGGCCTTCAGGGCCGTGTCGATCTTCTCGTTGTCACTGTTGAATTCCTCCACCAGAATGCGGTCCGTCCCCGCCCAGCGGGACAGCCGGTAGTTGGGTGTCTCTTGGCTTGCCATATGCCTAAACCTATCCTTTCCTTTAACGTTATTGTTGCATAACAAAATACGAAATCAAACATATTTTCTCAGAATTGGATGTTGCATATGGATTTTTACGATTCTAACGAATCCGACAGAACCTTCTACCGTTCCCCAAAAGAAATGTTGCACGGACTGTCTCCGGAGCGCCCCTTGACGGCCCTCCGGAGACCTGCTATCATGGCCCTGAGAACAACACCGGGAGGGGCCTATGATTTTTCAGAAATCCGCCTGCATCGAGACACTGTACACGGAGCTGCCCTTTTTAGAGCGGTTTCGCGCCGCCAGAGCCGACGGCTTCGATTTTGTAGAATTCTGGAGCTGGACCGACAAGGATCTCGCCGCCGTGCGAGCCGCCGCGGACGCTGCGGGGGTCGGCATTTCCGGCTTCAACGGCGACGCGGAGCTGTCCCTCATCGACCCTGCCCAGAAAACGGCCTACAGGGCCTTTCTGCGGCGTTCTCTGGACGCCGCTATGGAGATAGGGGCAAGGTCCGTCACGGTCCACTCAAACGGTCTGGGGGAGGGAGGAAGGGTCCTTTGCCCCTACGACGACCTCAGCGACGCCGTGAAGCTCTGTACCATGTTCGACACGCTGAAAATCGCGGCGGAATGGGCGGAAGCTTGCGGCGTCCGGATCAATCTGGAGCCGCTGAACGTCACCACGGACCATCCCGGCAACTTCCTCCGCCACACCCGCACGGCGGCAGAACTGACCCGGCTCATCGGCTCCCCGTACTTGAAGGTGCTGTACGATGTGTACCACATGCAGCTCAACGAGGGCAGCCTGTGCGGCCATATCCGCGCCTACGCCGACCAGTTCGGCCACATCCACGTGGCGGACGCGCCGGGCCGCCACGAGCCGGGCACCGGGGAGATCCGCTACCCAGCGGTGTTCGCCGCCTTGGAGCAGGCGGGCTACCGGGGGCTCATTGGCTACGAGCTGTTCCCCAAAACCGACACGAAAACCGCCGTCCGGGCCATCATGGCGGACTGACCGCCGATCACAGAAGGGGAGGACCTTATGTCAGATTACAGCGCCTTTTTCTTAATGAAGCCGGAGGATGTGAAGCGGTACGCCGTGGATGTGCTCCATTTTTTCCAGCCGGATGAGGAAACCGATTGCGTTGAGATCGGCGACGGCAACATCAACTATGTGTTTCAGGTGCGCTCCCGGAAGGACGGCCGCTCCGTCATCGTGAAGCAGGCGGACAAGCTGCTGCGGTCCTCCGGCCGCCCGCTGGATCTCTACCGCAACAAGATCGAGGCGGAGACGCTGAAATTGGAGAGCCGTCTGGCCCCCAACTTCATTCCGGAGGTCTATCATTACGATGAGACCATGGCCGCCCTCTCTATGGAGGACATTTCCGCCTACAAAAATCTCCGCAAGGAGCTGGCGGCGGGCCGGGTCTACGGCCATCTCAGCGAAAATCTCTCCGATTTTCTGGCCCAGTCCCTGCTGCCCACCACGGATCTGGTGATGGACCGGCAGAAAAAGAAGAAGCAGGTCAAATTCTTCACCAATCCGGAGCTGTGCGACATCACGGAGGATCTGGTGCTGACGGAGCCGTATCTGGCCCAGCCCATGAACCCCCGGAACAAGAATATCGTCACCCCCGGCAACGAGGACTTCGTGCGGGAGCATCTCTATGAGGACGCGGCCCTCCACGCCGAAGTCGCCGCCCTGCGGAACGGCTTCATGAACAACGCCCAGGCCCTGATCCACGGCGACCTCCATTCCGGCTCTATTTTTGCCAACGAGCAGGGCATCAAGGTCATCGACCCGGAGTTCGCCTTCTACGGCCCCATGGGCTACGACATCGGCAACGTCATCGGCAACCTGTTTTTCGCGTGGGCCAACAAGGCCTATACCGGCGGCAGCGCCGAAACGCAGACCGCTCTGGAGCAAACCATCCGGGAGACCTGCGACAAGACGGCGGAAAAGCTGGCGGCGGAATATGACAAGCTGGTGACCTTCCCGCTGTACCGCGCCCCCGCCTTCCGCAAGGCCTATCTGGACGGCGTGATGGCGGATTCCTACGGCTACGCCGGTACGGAGATCATCCGCCGGGTGGTGGGTGATTCTAAGGTGATGGAGGTCACCTCCGTCACCGACCCGGCCCAGCGGCTCCCCATGGAGCGCGCCCTCATCCAACTGGGCATCTATCTCATCAAAAACCGTGCCGGCGGCCTCAACGGGGCGGCTGTGACGGAGGAATTCCGTAAGATCTTGGCAGAAGGGAGGGGCACACATGGTCAGAATGGATGAAAATATGCCGTTTCTGCTGCAATATGAAAATGTTGCGTGGTACGAAAACGGCAAGGTCCGCATTTTAGACCGGCGGATCTATCCCACGGAGGTCCGGTTCGTGGAGTGCGTCACCTATCAGGAGGTGGTGCAGGCCATCGCGGACATGGTGACCCAGAGCGCCGGCCCCTACACCGCCGTTGGCATGGGCATGGCCTTGGCTGCGTGGCAGGTCCGGGACAAGGGCGCTGCGGAGCAGGATGCCTTTTTGCAGCAGGCGGCTTATGATCTGGCCCACGCCCGCCCCACCACCGCCAACCGCTACGGCCAGATCACCTACCGCTGCGCCGAGGTAGCCAAGGAGGCGCTGGCGGCAGGGAAGGACCCCGTGGAGGCCATCGTGGAGAACACGGTGGAGTCCCTGAACCGCCGGTATTCCACCATGCAGATCGTGGGCGACCATCTGGCGGAGCTGATCCCGCAGGGGGGTACGATTCTGACCCAGTGCTTCGGCGAGACCATCATCGGCACCGTGATCCGGGCCGCCCGCCGTCAGAACAAGGACTTCAAGGTGTTCTGCGCCGAGACCAGGCCTTATCTGCAAGGGGCGCGGCTCACCTCCGGCTGCTTCGCCCAGATGGGCTTTGATACCACGGTCATCACCGACAACATGGTGGCCTACGCCATGGAGCGGGAGGGCATCGACCTGTTCACCTCCGCGGCGGACACCATCGCCCGGGACGGCCACATCGCCAACAAGATCGGCACCTTCCAGATCGCGATTCTGGCCAAGTATTTTGGTATTCCGTATTACGTCACCGGCATCCCCGATCAGGATAAGCGCAGTAAGGATGACATCGTCATCGAGATGCGGGACCCCCAGCAGGTCCTCAGCTATCGGGGCATCCCCAACACCGTGCCGGAGGTCAAGGCCATCTATCCCTCCTTCGACGTGGTGCCGCCTCACCTCATTTCCGGCGTGGTCACGGATAAAGGTGTCTATGTGCCCTATCTGCTGGATCACTATTTTGATTCTGATGT
>ENA-UOJJ01003584-UOJJ01003584.1-human-gut-metagenome-genome-assembly--contig:-CS66-NODE-3584-length-16439-cov-5.114380_pt1 | contig 16439 bp, 13 predicted proteins | sample MGYA00242343_ERZ723890 | MGnify/ENA metagenome assembly ERZ723890 | reverse complement strand
CATGGAAGAATATTCTTTTGAGCTGGTGGATGTGGAATTTGTTAAGGAAGGCAGCAACCGCTACCTGCGCGCCTATATTGATAAACCGGGCGGAATCACAATCGATGACTGTGAGGCAGTCAGCCGGAGACTGAGCGATCTGATGGATGAGAAGGACTTTATTGAGGAAGCCTATATCCTGGAAGTAAGCTCTCCGGGGTTGGGACGTCCGCTGAAGAAGGAAAAGGATTTCGCCAGAAGCCTGGGGCAGGAGGTCGAAGTTCGCTGTTATCGTCCAATCGAGCATGTGAAGGAGTTTGGCGGCATCCTGAAGACTTATGACGCAAAGACTGTTACTATACAGGAGAATGAGAATACAGACCGGGTACTGGAGCGGGACAATATTGCGCTGATTCGCCTGGCGTTTGATTTTTAAAGGAGGAGAACCTGAAATGAATAAGGAATTACTGGAAGCACTGAATGTCCTGGAGAAAGAAAAAGAGATCAGCAAGGACACTCTGCTCGACGCGATCGAGACTTCCCTTCTGACGGCATGCAAGAACCATTTCGGCAAGGCGGATAATGTACATGTGTCTATCGACCGGAAGACTTGCGACTACGAACTCTATATGGAGAAGGAAGTCGTTGAGGAGGTTGAGGATCCGGTACTGCAGATCAGCCTGGAAGATGCCAAAAAGCTTTATGCCGGCTACGGAATCGGAGATACGGTTCGTCAGGAGATCAAGTCGAAGGAGTTCGGTCGTATCGCTACGCAGAATGCCAAGAACGTAATCCTGCAGAAGATCCGCGAGGAGGAGCGCAAGGCAGTATTCGATCAGTTCCATACGAAGGAGCATGAGGTTGTTACCGGTATCGTACAGCGTTACATCGGCCGCAACATCAGCGTAAATCTTGGTAAGGCGGATGCCATGCTTAACGAAGTGGAGCAGGTGAAGGGAGAGACTTACGAGCCGACGGAGCGTATCAAGGTTCTGATCCTGGAAGTAAAGGATACGACCAGAGGTCCCCGCATCACGGTCAGCCGCACACATCCGGAACTGGTAAAGCGCCTGTTCGAGTCGGAAGTAACGGAGATCAAGGATGGTATCGTGGAGATTAAGGCAATTTCCCGTGAGGCTGGTTCCCGTACGAAGATGGCAGTATGGTCGAACGATCCGAATGTAGATCCGGTCGGCGCATGTGTCGGCGTGAACGGAAGCCGTGTAAACGCGGTTGTCGATGAGCTGCGCGGCGAGAAGATCGATATCATCAACTGGAGCGATAACTCCGCGGAGCTGATCGAGAATGCTTTGAGCCCAGCGAAGGTGATCTGCGTAATTGCGGATGACGATGAGAAGACGGCACAGGTGGTTGTTCCGGACTTCCAGTTGTCTCTGGCAATCGGTAAGGTGGGTCAGAACGCCCGTCTGGCGGCTCGTCTGACTGGTTACAAGATTGATATTAAGAGCGAGACGCAGGCGAAGGAGAGCGGCCTCTTCGATGAGATCGGATATATCGAGGATTACTACGAAGAAGATGGCGAGGAAGCAGAAGGTACGGAGGAAGCTCCGGAGACAGAATCTGTAGAGGCTGAAGGCGCTGCGGAGAGCGAAGAGTAAGCCCGGAAGGCTTTTTATATAGAACAGAGAAGGAGTGGTTGATTTGGCTTCAGTAAGAAAGCAGCCGCAGCGCGCCTGTATCGGCTGCGGACAAATGAAGGATAAGAAGGAACTGATCCGGGTTCTGAGAACGCCGGAAGGGGAGTTTACACTGGATGCTACCGGCAGGAAGAATGGCCGGGGCGCTTATCTTTGCCGCAGCGCAGAGTGCCTGGAACGGGCAGTGAAGACGAAAGGCCTGGACCGCTCTTTTAAGATGGCAGTTCCGAAGGAAGTGTATGAAGCGTTGAGAGAGGAGATGAAGGCACTTGGACTCTGCTAAAGTAAGTGGAATGCTAGGGCTTGCGGCCAGGGCCGGAAAGATCGCCAGCGGCGAATTTTCCACAGAGAAGATGGTGAAAAGCCATCGGGCGTATCTCGTCATTGTGGCGGAGGACGCGTCAGAGAATACAAAAAAGATGTTCCGCAATATGTGTGCTCATTATAAAGTGCCTTTTTATTATTTCAGTGATAAAGAGACTCTCGGTCATATGATCGGACGGGAGATGAGAACTTCTGTGGCAATTATAGAAGAGGGTTTTGCACGAGCGGTGGAACGACAGTTGAATCAGGGAGATAATAACGGAGGTAATGAGCATGGCGAATGATCCAAATAAAGACGAGATGATGAATAAAGAAGTAAAAACGGAGGGCGCCTCCGGCGAGAACGGCGGTGAACCGAAGAAGAAAAAGATCACGGCTGTTTTCCGGACGCAGAACAGCAGACAGAACAGCCTGAAGTCCAGACCTTCGCAGCCGCAGCAGCCGGCGAAGAAGAAACCTGCAGCTGCAAAACCCGCGCGTCCCGCAGAGAAGCCGGCGGAATCACCGAAAGCAGAGAATCCGGAGGTAAAGGCTGTGGCAGCGAAGCCTGCAGAGGCAAAGACCGAGACGGCAGAGAAGAAGGAGGAGCGTCCCGCTCCCCGTTTCGTAGATATGGAGAAGGTTCGCGCGGCGGATCGCCCGATTACCCGTAGTCGTGGACGTAGCGGCAGCCAGGGCGGCTATCGCGGCGGCCAGAATGGTAATGGTCAGGGCGGATACCGCGGCGGCCAGAATGGTAATGGTCAGGGCGGATACCGCGGCGGCCAGAATGGTAATGGTCAGGGCGGATACCGCGGCGGCCAGAGCGGTAATGGTCAGGGCGGATACCGTGGCGGCCAGAGCGGTAACGGTCAGGGTGGTAACGGTCAGGGAGGCTATCGCGGCGGTCAGAATGGCAGCCGGAATGGTTCCGGCGGTTCTTCCGCACCGAGAAGCAATGCGGATTTCGGCGGACTGGGACTGCAGAAGCCCGGAAGCAAGAATAATTCCAAGGCGTCCGGGGCTAAGGGAGGCAATCGCTACGACAAGAAGAACAGCGATGAGCTGCGCAGACCGAATGGCAAGACTGTATCCAACAAGGATCTTCAGCGTCCTGCAAAGCCGGTGAAGAAGGAGCCGGAAGAGCCGCAGATCAAGATGATCACGATCCCCGAAGTTCTGACGATCAAAGAACTGGCAGATAAGATGAAGATTCAGCCTTCTGTAATTGTGAAAAAGCTGTTCCTGGCAGGCAAGGTGGTAACCGTGAACCAGGAGATCGATTATGAGACCGCAGCGGATATCGCGGTAGAGTTCGATGTACTCTGCGAGCAGGAAGTTAAGGTGAATGTCATCGAAGAGCTGCTGAAGGACAATACCGAGGATCCGGAAGATTCCCTGGTAGAGAGACCTCCGGTTGTCTGCGTTATGGGTCATGTTGACCATGGTAAGACTTCCTTACTGGATGCGATCCGTAATACGAACGTAATCGCACGCGAGGCCGGCGGTATTACGCAGCACATCGGTGCTTATGTGGTAGACGTTAATGGTAAGAAGATTACCTTCCTGGATACTCCCGGACATGAGGCATTCACCGCTATGCGTATGCGCGGCGCTCAGTCCACGGATATTGCCATCCTAGTAGTTGCCGCGGATGACGGTGTAATGCCCCAGACGATCGAGGCAATCAACCATGCGAAGGCGGCAGGTGTAGATATCATCGTTGCTGTGAACAAAATCGATAAGCCCGGTGCGAATGTTGAGCGTGTAAAGCAGGAACTGACAGAGCATGAACTGGTTGCTGAGGACTGGGGCGGCAGCAACATCTTCGTACCGGTATCCGCAAAGACCGGCGAAGGTATCGAAGAGCTGCTGGAGATGGTATTGCTGACCGCAGAGATGAAGGAACTGAAAGCGAACCCGAACCGAAATGCCCGCGGTCTTGTGATCGAAGCAAAACTGGATAAGGGTAAGGGCCCGGTAGCGACTGTTCTGGTTCAGAAGGGTACGTTGCACGTCGGCGACAATATCGCAGCCGGTGCATCCTACGGTAAGGTTCGTGCCATGATGGACGATAAAGGACGTCGTGTGAAGGTGGCAACTCCCAGCACTCCGGTAGAGATCCTTGGTCTGAACGACGTTCCGAATGCCGGTGAGGTATTCGTGGCGACGGATTCCGATAAGGAAGCCAGAACCTATGCTGAGACTTTCATTGCCGAAGGCAAGAAGAAGCTTCTGGACGATACCAAGTCGAAGCTGTCTCTGGATGATCTGTTCTCGCAGATCAAGGCCGGCAATGTCAAGGAGCTGAACCTGATCATCAAGGCGGATGTACAAGGCTCCGTAGAGGCAGTAAAGCAGAGTCTGATCAAGCTTTCAAACGAAGAAGTGGTTGTGAAGGTAATTCACGGCGGTGTTGGTACGATCAATGAGTCCGATGTATCTCTGGCAGCGGCTTCCAATGCCATCATCATCGGTTTCAACGTTCGTGTGGACAGCATGGCCAAGTCTACGGCAGACCGCGAGCATGTGGATGTACGTTTGTATCGCGTTATCTATCAGGCAATCGAAGATGTGGAGGCAGCCATGAAGGGTATGCTCGATCCGATCTTCGAGGAGCGCGTTCTGGGTCATGCTGTGGTTCGTCAGACCTTCAAGGCATCCGCAGTCGGAACGATTGCAGGTTCCTTCGTCCTGGACGGCAAGTTCGTCCGCGGCTGCAGCTGCCGCATTACGCGTGACGGCGAGCAGCTCTACGATGGTCCTCTGGTATCCCTGAAGCGCTTCAAGGACGATGTGAAGGAAGTTCAGGCCGGATTCGAGTGTGGTCTTGTATTTGAGAAATTTAATGATCTGCAGGAAGACGATGCGATCGAAGCCTATGATATGGTAGAGGTTTCCAGAGCATAGTCCACGGAATTTATGTAACGATTCAAAGCTATAACAGGCAGGAAGAAAGAGCGGTCGGCGGATTGCCGCCGCTCTTTTCCGATTGCCGGATGGAGAGACAGATATGAGAAAAAACAGTATTAAAAATGTTCGGATCAATGCGGAAGTACAGAGAGAGCTGAGCAATATTATCCGTAATGAAGTAAAGGATCCCCGGATTCACATGCTGACCAGCGTGGTATCGGTAATTGTGGCTCCGGATCTGAAGACCTGCAAGGCATATATCAGTGTGCTGGGAAGCACCGAGGAAGGCGAAGCGACGGTTGCCGGCCTGAAGAGCGCGGAGGGCTTTATCCGCAGTCAGCTGGCGAAGAACCTGAATCTCCGCAATACGCCTCAGATTCAGTTCATCCTGGATCAGTCGATCGAGTACGGTGTAAATATGACAAGAAAGATCGAAGAGCTGGCGGAGGAAGAGCGTCATGAAGAAGATTGATGAGCTTCCGGAGAATGTGGGCCGGATTGTAATCGCCGGACATATCCACCCGGACGGTGACTGCGTGGGTTCCTGCCTGGGACTTAAGAATTATCTTTCTGTGATCCGCCCCAGGGCAAAGGTCGATATCTATCTGGAGAAGTTTTCGGAGGATTTCGGCTTCCTGCAGGGAGCCGGAGAGGTCTGCCATGAACTTCCGGAGAGGGAGCCTTACGATGTGGCGTTCGTGTTGGACTGCAGCGATACGGAACGCCTGGGAGATGCAGTGAAGTATTTTACGGCAGCGAAGCGCCGGATCTGCATTGATCATCATATTACAAACGAGGGCTTTTCGGATGAGAATATCATCTGTCCGGATGCCAGCTCCACCTGTGAGGTGCTGTACAGCCTGATGGAGGATTCTTTCGTCAATCGGGCGGTGGCCGAGTGCCTTTACACCGGAATTGTACACGATACCGGTGTATTCAAACATTCCAACACGAAAGAAGAGACTATGCGGATTGCTGGACGCCTGATTACGAAGGGCGCGGATCCGTCTTATATCATCGACGAGACCTTTTATAAGAAAACCTTTGCGCAGAACAAGGCACTGGCGAGACCGCTGGACCCGGCGGAACTCTGGCTGGACGGAGCCGTCATCGGATCGGTAATCACAGAGAAGGATTTTGAGGAGCTGGGAATCGGCTCTGGCGATCTGGACGGGATTGTGGATCAGCTTCGTGTCACCGATGGTGTGGAAGCTGCTGTCTTCCTGTATGAAGTGCCAGAAGGAAAGTGCAAGGTCAGCATGCGCGCGAACGGAAGTGTGGATGTCAGCCGGATTGGCAGAGAGTTCGGCGGCGGTGGCCATGTAAAGGCAGCCGGCTGTACGGTAAGCGGCGGATGGAGAGAGATCATTGATCAGATTGCCGGCCGGATTGCAGAGCAGCTGGAACACTAGAACCAAAGGAGCGGAGAATGGACGGAATTATCAATATTTATAAAGAAGCAGGTTATACCTCCCACGATGTGGTGGCAAAGCTGCGCGGAATTCTGCACCAGAAGAAGATCGGTCATACCGGTACGCTGGATCCGGATGCGGTTGGTGTGCTGCCGGTATGCCTTGGAAAGGCAACGAAGCTCTGCGATATGCTGACGGAGAAGGACAAGCAGTATCGGGCGGTGATGCAGCTCGGCATCGAAACGGACACGCAGGATACCAGCGGAACCGTTACAGCGGAGCATCCGGTAACTGTCAGCGAAGGGCAGGTTCGTCAGGTAATCATGGATTTCATCGGCGAATATGATCAGATTCCACCTATGTATTCCGCACTGAAGAAGAACGGGAAGAAACTCTATGAGCTAGCCAGAGAAGGCATCGTTGTAGAGCGTGAGACAAGACGGATCACGATTCACGGGATTGAGATTGAGAAGGTCGAACTTCCATACGTGACGATGCTGGTGGATTGTTCCAAAGGAACGTATATCCGCACGCTCTGCCACGATATCGGTCAGAAGCTCGGATGCGGAGCTGCGATGGCGCAGCTTGTACGCACGCGCTCTGGCATGTTCTCTCTGGAGGATGCCGTGACACTGAAGCAGACGGAAGAACTCCGGGACGCGGGAACGCTGGAAGAGCATATCCTCTCGGTGAAGCAGATTCTGTCATATCTTCCAGCCTTTATCTGCGGAAAAGACCATGAGAAGGCGCTGATGAATGGCAATCAGTTAAAGCCGGGGTGGGGCAAAGCCCCACAGGGTATAGCGGAGACCATGATGGTCCTGGACAGTGAGGAGAACCTGATCGGCGTATATGAATGGAAGAAGAATACGGGGATGCTGCATCCGAAGAAGATGTTTCTGTAGCGATTCAGAAACACGCAGGTTTGCAATAAATGTGTGAGTTACGCTGATTTTTAGGAGAATCACATGCAATATATTTATAATACAACCAGGATTGAACTGCCCCGCCGTTCGATCCTGACACTGGGAAAGTTCGATGGCTTCCATCGTGGACATCAGAAGCTGATTTCCTATGCGGTGAACGCCAGAGAAGCGGATGAGCAGATGGTGGTTTTTACCTTTTCTACTTCACCGCAGAACTTTATGACCGGGCGCACCGGAGAGGCGCTGGCGGTCGGCACGGAGAGAGTTCGCCTGGCGGAACGCCTGGGCGTGGATGTGCTGATTGAGTATCCCTTCACAGACGCTGTGCGTCATATGGATGCCGCGGATTTTGTGAAGAATATCCTGGTTGGCCAACTGGCGTTAAAAGAAATTGTGGTCGGTCCGGACTGCCGCTTCGGCTATAAGGGCAGTGGTGGGCTGGCTCTTCTGCGGGAGCTGTCAGAGTCCTGCGAGTACCGTGTGACTGTGCTGGACAAGGCGATGTATCGCGGCGAAGTAATCAGCAGCAGCCGGATTCGCGACTGCCTGTCGCAGGGACAGATCGAGGAAGCGAACGCAATGCTGGGATATTCCTATGGAATCTGCGGAGAGATCGTTCACGGGCGCCAGCTGGGCCGGACAATGGGGCTTCCCACGATCAATCAGAATCCGCCGGAGAATCAGATGATGCCGCTGGCAGGCGTGTACTTCGCGGAGGTCTTTCTAGATGGAAAGCATTACTACGGAGCTGCGAATGTCGGGAAGAAGCCGACGATTGCCGGAGAACGAAAAACCAATGTAGAGACATATATTCTGGACTTTGATCGGGATGTATACGGGAAACAGGCGCGTGTCAATTTCCTGCGCTTTATCCGCCCGGAGATTCGTTTTGATTCCATACAGGCACTGCAGGCGCAGATTGAAAGAGATGTCGCAGCCTGCCGCTCTTTTGTCTAAACGCTTGACATATGGGTGAAATATTGTTATCATGGTCATGTAACAATTATGTAATAAATCAAAGAAAGGCTGGGAATGCTATTTTGACTCGGCAGAATAAAAAGAAAGCAGGAATCATTATTTCGCTCTGCGCGGTTCTGGCTGCTGGGCAGACGGTTCTGGCCGCCGGAAGCGGTTCCGGCAGCAACGCTCCTTCCGTACTTTATGTGGGAGGCGCAGCAGCTGTCATGGATCATTATTTTGGGCAGGACACAGAGGAAAAAACGTCTGCGTCTGCAGGAACTTCTGCAGCAGCGTCCTCTGAGACGAAGGCACAGCAAGAGAAGACCGCTTTCGTACGAACATCCGCACAGGTGCCGGTAGCCGGTGTGGCGGATCTCTATGAGACTTCCGCAGCAGCGGAGACGATTCCTGAAACTTCCTCTGTGCCGGAGACATCGGTAGTGGAGACCTCTTCCTTCGCAGCAGAGACGACATCTGCAGCAGAAGAACAGACGGAGGCTTTGACAGAAAGTCCGGCAGAATCTCAGACGGAAGGAAATGTAGTTGCGTCTGTGCCGGAAGTAACCGTTGCTTTACCGGAGAAGACAGCGGAGGAGTTGGACTGGGAAGCCAGAGGAGCGGCTACGGCCGGTTACGAGAACTTTGGTATTCCGAATGTAGACAATTACCTGAATGTGCGCCGGAGCGCTTCATCGGATGCTGTCATCGTCGGCAAGATGCTGCGCGACAGCGGTTGCGAGATTCTGAGTAAAGTGGAGAAGGACGACGGAATCTGGTATGAGATCCAGTCCGGAGATGTATATGGCTATGTAAGCGCAGACTATATGCTTACCGGTCAGGAGGCGGAAGATTACGGCCGGGAGGTCGCTCACCGCAGAGCTGTGATCAGTACGGATACGCTGAATGTGCGTACCGAACCGAGCGAGGATGCCACAATCTGGACGCAGGCGAACGGCAATGAGCGTTATGACGTTCTGCAGCAGCTGGATGGCTGGATCGAGATTGAGTTGGATACGGATACCGGTTATGTGAAGAGCGATTATGTGGAGGTGCGCTACGCGCTAAGCCATGCGATTCCTTATACACAGGAAGAGATCGAAGCACAGGAGAAGCAGTCGCTGCGCAGCCAGATTGTAGATTATGCACTGCAGTTCGTTGGTAACCCTTACGTATGGGGCGGTGAAAGCCTGACGAATGGCGTGGACTGCTCTGGCTTTACTATGAAGGTCTATGAAAAATTTGGTGTATATCTGAGTCATTATACCGGCACACAGATCAACGAGGGGCGCTCGATCAGCGAAAGTGAGCTGAAGAAGGGCGATCTGATCTTCTATGCCAAGGATGGTACTGTGAATCATGTAGCCATGTATATCGGCAATGGCTGCGTGGTACATGCCAAGAGTACGAAGGCCGGCATTACGATTACAGATTATAACTATCGCACACCGGTAAGATTTGTCCGTTATCTGGATGATTGATTCTGAGAGAATGCGTCGATGTTCGGATCAGAACCGTCGGATACTTCGAATCATCGAAAGAATATCAAGAAAACAGTTTACAATGGTTCGCAGATATGATATAGTATTTGAGGACTTCGCCGTTACTAAGCCTTCGGATACTCCGACCAGGGCTTTGTGACAGGTAAGACATTTTATATTTTAAGGAGGAAATCAACATGATTTCAAAAGAAAAGAAAGCTGAGATTATCGCTGCTTATGGCCGTACCGCTGAGGACACCGGTTCTCCCGAGGTTCAGATCGCTCTTCTGACCGAGCGCATTCGTGAGCTGACTGATCACCTGAAGGATCATCCGAAGGATCATCATTCCAGACGTGGTCTGCTGAAGATGGTAGGTCAGAGACGTGGTATGCTGGATTACCTGAAGCGCAACGATATTGATGGCTATCGTGCCCTGATCGAGCGTCTGGGTATCAGAAAGTAAGACAGGTCATACAAGGGCTGCTGTATCCGGTACTTATACGGTGCTGGGCTGGCAGCCCTTGCGTTCTATCTGGAATACCGGAGAAAATGCCCCTCGAGACCACTGAAAAGCATCCCGCCAGTGGCAGACGGCGTGTTTTTCAGTAGTTTCGAAGCTTTTCTCCGGTGAGCAAAACAAAAAAGAAAAGGAGAATTAGCGAACATGTACAAGAGCTATTCGATGGAACTGGCGGGCAGAACTCTGACCGTCGATATCGGACGTGTGGCGGCACAGGCGAATGGTGCTGCCCTGATGCACTATGGAGAGACGGTGGTACTTTCCACGGTTGCCGCTTCGGACAAGCCCCGTGACGGTATTGATTTCTTCCCTCTGAGCGTAGATTACGAGGAGAAGATGTATGCAGTCGGCAAGATTCCCGGCGGTTTTAATAAGAGAGAGGGCAAGGCCAGCGAGCATGCAGTACTTACTTCCCGTGTGATTGACCGCCCGATGCGTCCTCTGTTCCCGAAGGACTACCGTAATGATGTAACGATCACCAATACGGTTATGAGTGTGGATCCGGAATGCAATCCGGAAGTAGTTGCCATGATCGGCTCCTCCATTGCCACTTCAATTTCGGACATCCCTTTTGACGGCCCGATTTCGGCAACGATGGTAGGCCTGGTAGATGGCGAGCTGGTATTTAACCCGACTTCTGCTCAGAAGCAGGTCTCGGATCTGGCATTGACTGTTGCCTCCACCCGTGAGAAGATTATTATGATCGAAGCCGGTGCGAATGAACTGCCGGAGGAGAAGATGCTGGAAGCCATCTTTGCTGCGCATGAACTGAACAAGGAGGTTATCGCATTTATCGATACGATTGTCGCAGAGTGCGGCAAGCCGAAGCATTCCTACACCAGCTGTGTTGTTCCGGAAGAGCTGTGGGACGATATGGTAAGCTTCATTACTCCCGAAGCAATGGAAGAAGCGGTATTTACTGATGTGAAGCAAGTTCGTGACGAGAACATCCGCCAGATCAAGGATCAGCTGGCTGCCCGCTATGAGGAGACGCATCCGGAATGGGTGGCTGCGATCGATGAGGCTGTATATAAGTATCAGAAGATAACCGTCCGCAAGATGATCCTGAAGGATCACAAGCGTCCGGATGGTCGTGCGATCAATGAGATCCGTCCTCTGGCAGCAGAGATTGACATCCTGCCCCGTGTACACGGTTCCGGTATGTTTACCCGTGGTCAGACTCAGATTCTGACTTCTACAACCCTGGCTCCCATGTCTTCCGCACAGAAGGTGGACGGCCTGGATGAGACCGAGACCGTGAAGCGTTATATGCATCACTATAACTTCCCGTCGTGGTCGGTTGGTGAAACCAAGCCTTCCCGTGGACCGGGACGCCGCGAGATCGGTCACGGCGCACTGGCAGAGAGAGCTCTGGTTCCTGTGCTTCCGAGCGTAGAGGAGTTCCCTTATGCGATTCGTACCGTATCTGAAACTCTGGAATCCAACGGCTCCACTTCTCAGGCCAGCGTGTGCGCGTCCTGCCTGTCCCTGATGGCAGCCGGCGTACCGATTAAGACGCAGGTAGCCGGTATCTCCGTGGGCCTGGTAACGGGCGAGACGGATGATGATTATCTGATTTTAACAGATATCCAGGGTCTGGAAGATTTCTTCGGCGATATGGACTTCAAGGTAGCTGGTACTCATAAGGGTATCACGGCGATTCAGATGGATATCAAGATTCACGGCCTGACCAATCAGATCATCCGCGAGGCAATTGCACGTACCCGCGAAGCCAGAATCTACATTATGGATGAAGTTATGGCGCCTGTTATCAGTGAGCCTCGTAAGGAAGTCGGCAAGTATGCTCCGAAGATCCGTCAGATCACGATCAACCCGGAGAAGATTGGCGATGTAATCGGCAAGCAGGGTAAGGTCATCAACAAGATTATCGAGGATACCGGCGTTCAGATCGATATCGACGATACCGGTATGGTAGCTGTATGCGGTACTGATGCAGCGATGATCGAGAAGGCAATTAAGACTATTGAGACGATTGTGAATGATGTAGAGCCCGGCCAGATCTTTACCGGAAGAGTTGTCCGCATCATGAACTTCGGTGCGTTTGTTGAGCTGGCTCCCGGCAAGGACGGTATGGTGCATATCTCCAAGCTGGCGAAGAAGCGCGTAGAGAAGGTTGAGGATGTGGTAAATGTTGGCGACGAAGTAACCGTTAAGGTTCTTGAGATCGATAAGATGGGTCGCATCAACCTCAGCATGAAAGATGTATAAACGATATTATATATTCTCAGATAAAGGAAAAATACCCCTTGCTTTAGGCAGGGGGTATTTTTCGTAAGTAATGACTTGACGGAACAAAGAAGGGACTGATACAGATGAAAAATAAAAAGTTTCAGGCGGACCGAGTCCGTTCCTATTTTCGGATAGAGTGGAAGGTACTTCTGGTTGTTACGATCTCTGGTCTGATCTACAATCTGGGGCTACTGGCGGGCCCCTGGTTTGAGGGACAGATGACGGGATGCCTGGTGAACATCCTGCAGGGCAGCGATCATTTTACAGATATGCTGATACTGGTAACCAGTTATGTCGTTGCCATTGCCGTGGTACAGATATCCCGGTATGTCAAGCGTTTTTATGTGAGAAGGTTTGCGAATAACGTGAATCGGAGGATGAAAGAAATCCTCTACGGCAGCCTGGTGAGCAAGAGCAGAGCCAGTCTCAGAAAAGAAGGCGAAGGGGATGTGATGACCAAAGCCATTCTGGATGTGGACGACTGTGTGGAGGGGATGCGAAAGTTCACAACAGAGATCTTTGATACCGGTGTGGCGCTGGCGGCTTATGCAGGGATGCTGTTGTGGTATGACTGGCGGCTAGCACTTCTCTGCATGATCTTTCCGCCGGTGTCCTATACCATTGCAGAGAAAATGAAGCGGGTGGTACAGAAAACCGGTGCAGCCTACAAGGTGCAGTCTGGCGCTTTAAGCGCAGCTACGCTGGATCGCGGGAAGAATGCGAGTACCTATCGGGTGTTTGGACGAGAACAGGAACGACAGGAGGCTTATGAGAAGAATCTTTCTGATTACGAGCAGTCTGCAGTAAAGGCTAATATCTGGAACGCGGTGATGCCTCCGGTATATCGGATTATTTCAATGGGCGGTGTCCTGTTCATCCTGTATTTCGGACAGAAAAATGTGCTGGGAAATGGATGGAGCAGCTGGGATATTGCGGCATTTACCACATTCCTTGCCTGCTTTGTAAAATTGTCCGTGAAGTCTTCCCGCGCGGCCAAGCTGTTTAACGCTGTACATAAGGCGGAGGTCTCCTGGAAGCGAATCTGTCCGCTGATGAAGCAGAAAGACGCGCAGCCGGGAGCAGCGGGCGCAGAGTCCTGTGAGTTGGAAGTAAGCGGGCTTACATTCTCTTATCCGGACGGGAAGACGGTGCTGCGGGACATCTCTTTTACAGCGAAGCCGGGGCAGATCACAGGCATTACCGGAGCGGTAGCCTGTGGAAAGTCCACACTGGGAAAGGTATTCCTGTGCGAGTATCCCTATGAAGGGAAAATCCTGCTGAACGGAGAGGAGTTGCAGGAGAAGCAGCCGTCGGAGAGAAACGGGAGCATCGGCTACCTGGGGCATGATCCGGAGCTTTTTAATGATACGATCGAACATAATATTCTTATGGGAGACTCCGCAAATGCAGAACAATATCTGCAGGAGGTCTGCCTGGATCAGGAGGTCGCGGAAATGGAGCAGGGAATGCAGACGCTGGTGGGAAATGGCGGCGTCCGTCTTTCCGGTGGCCAGGCGCAGCGGCTGGCGCTAGCCAGAACATTGTGTCACAGGCGGCCTCTGCTGATTCTGGATGATCCGTTCTCTGCCCTAGATCAGAAGACAGAGAGGGAGATCTTTGATAAGCTGAAGCAGAATTATCCGGATACGGCCATTCTGCTGATTTCTCACATATTGTATCTCTTCCCAGAGATGGATCAGGTTATCTGGATGGAAGATGGACAGGCGACCGTTTCCGATCATGAGACACTGATGCGGCAGATTCCGGAATACGCGAAATTTTTTGCAGAGCAGAACGGAGGCAGTGAATATGAAGCGTGACGGGCAGGTAAGAGATGTGATTGGGAACACCATAAAAGAAAAGAAGCTATTATCCGGTGCTATTGTCTGCACGGTGCTGGGAGCTGTGCTGGTATCCCTGGTTCCTCCGCTGATTCTGGCTCAGATCGTGGATCGTCTGACCGCGGGAAAAGATGTGACTGCTGTGCTGATGCTGCTGTATTTTGGCATGCTGGCTCTGACCGGGCTGCTGGAATCGGTAAGAGAAGGTCTGCTGATTGTATTTGGCCAGAAGATTACACACGCGCTGCGCAGCAGATTGATGAAGAAGTTCGGCAGACTGACGACGGATAATGTGAACCGGCAGGAGCCGGGAACGTTGGTTTCCCGGTTTGTAGGTGATGTGGATACGGTAGAAAAGTTGTTCACATCTGGCATTATCAGCATGTTCGCGGATGCCTGCAGGATTGTCAGTATTTTGGTAGTGATCTGGTTCCGGAACCGCGGACTGTCGTTGATTCTGCTGCTGTTGCTGCCGGTGCTGTTCTTATTTACCAGACAGATACAGAAGAGGATGCTTGCCGCACAGATCGAGAATCGGCGCGCCGTCGGAAGAGCATCCGCGTATGTGCCGGAGACGCTGCACAATATTCGAACCATTCATTGCCTGAAAAAAGAAACGTATATGGAAGAAAAATACGATCAGTATATCGGAGTGAGTTATCAGGCGATGGAGCGGACGAATTTCTATGATGCAGTTTATTCGCCGGTGATTCTGATCTTAAATGCTGTAGTCGTAGCGGTCGTGATGCTACTGTCGGCATCCGGCAATGGAAAAATTTTGACATTGTTTGGAATGTCCGCCGGAACAGCAGTGGCTGTGCTCAGCTATATCTCCCAGATTTTCAGACCGGTGGAGAGCCTTGGTATGGAGATTCAGACCATTCAGTCTGCGATTGCCGGAATCCACCGGATCAATGAGTTCTTCGATCTGGAAGAAAAGAAGGAGCATCCGAAGAGTACGGGAGTCCGGGCAACGAAAGAAGTTCCGTTTGTGGAATTTCAAGATGTGACTTTTGGGTATGAAGAGCATGTGGTGCTGGAGCATATGAGTTTTAAAGTTATGGACGGAGAGCAGGCAACTCTTTCCGGTCGGACGGGCGCAGGGAAAAGCACGATCCTGAAACTACTTCTCGGCCTGTATGAGCCGCTGGAGGGAGATGTACTGATCCACGGAGTCCCTGCCGTGCAGATCGGCGAGGAAGAGCGCCGCCGACTGTTTGGCTATGTGGAACAGAGCTTCCATATGGTGCCGGGAACTGTCAGAGATCAGATTACTCTGTTCGATGAAAGAATTACGGAGAGTCAGATCCGGAAAGCAGCAGAGCTGACAGGGCTTCAGGATGCAATCGAAGGACTGGAACATGGATACGATACCATATGCACGCCGGAACTGTTCTCCCAGGGGCAGTGGCAGTTGTTGTCTATCGCAAGGGCAACAGCTGCCGGACCATCATTGCTTTTGCTGGATGAGATCACGGCCAACCTGGATGCGGATACGGAAAAGACCGTCTTGCAGGCACTGAATCGTGCCGCGCAGAATCGTACCGTGATCTCCATCTCTCACCGTACATCAGCGAAAATGGGTAAAATCATAGCGCTGTAAAACCGGCTTTCTTTAAAGAGCGGATGCAGGGATCATTCCGGCGGAATCGTCCAGAGGCAGGGAAAGCCCCTGACCTCTGCGATACAGGTAGACATGGTTTGAGAGGAATTCTTCTTCCGCAAGAGTTGCTTCATTGACTTCATGCACCATATCCTCCATCTCTTCAGCGCGGAGTTCCGGAAGAGCAGGAATCAGGATCGTTTCATGAATACTGCTCGGAAGGACATAGAAATTCCTCCGGCAGCGCCTGGCGAAGGCTTCCAGCGTGCCGGGATAGAGGATACAGGATGCGCCGAACACACGCCGGGGATTGGTTGCCACATACATAGGGGTACGCTGGGCGGTAGAAGGATACTTGTAGCCGGTAAGATCCGAAATCGGAAACTGAGAAAGCAGCGCTTCACTCATCATAATATCGCAGATGAAATCATCGATTCCGCGGATTTTGCAGGGCATTTTCTCAGCGGCATTCTTCATGGCTTCCCGGTGCAGCTCTTCCGGTGTGATATTCCAGATCTGCAGGTGCTCCCGGTGAATCAGAGCATTTGCGCCCGGTCCCTTTTCCGGCCGCAGGCAGATGTAATAGACGAGGGAC
>ENA-UOJJ01003580-UOJJ01003580.1-human-gut-metagenome-genome-assembly--contig:-CS66-NODE-3580-length-16444-cov-7.030203_pt1 | contig 16444 bp, 10 predicted proteins | sample MGYA00242343_ERZ723890 | MGnify/ENA metagenome assembly ERZ723890 | reverse complement strand
TGGAACCTGTCCCGCGACATTCATCACATCCAGAACGTGGAAGATATCTACCGCAACTGTGATTATATCACCATCCACGTGCCGCTTTTGGACAGCACCAAGGGCATGATCAACAAAGCGGCGATCGAAGAGATGAAAGACGGCGTGGTTCTTCTGAACTATGCAAGAGATCTTCTCGTTGACGAGGATGCTGTTCTCGCGGCTTTAAAGGCCGGAAAAATGAAGAAATATGTGACCGACTTTGCAAATCCGAAGGTAGTCGGAGCAGAGGGAACGATCGTTACCCCGCACCTTGGAGCATCCACCAAAGAATCCGAGGATAATTGTGCTGTGATGGCAGTCAAGGAAATCCGTGATTTCCTTGAGAACGGAAACATCAAAAACTCCGTCAACTTCCCGAATTGCAGCATGGGTGTATGCACAGGCGCAGGCCGTGTGACGATCTGCCACAAGAATATCCCAGGTATGCTGGGAGCCTTCACAACCGTTATGGGTAATGCGGATGTCAACATCAGCGATATGACAAACAAAGGTAAAGGCGATTACGCTTACACGATGATGGATCTGGAAAGCGAAGCAACCGAGGAGATAGTAAAAGCCCTCGAAGCAGTTGATGGTGTATTAAAGGTTCGTATCATTAAATAAAGAGAATCAAAGAAAATCAAAAAGTTACAGGAAAAGGCGGTGCCCGAAAACAGGGGTACCGCCTTTTCCTGTCAAGAACGGCAGAAGTTACTGCTGTTTGACTTCCTTTGGGTAAAGAACGGCACAAAAAAGAGAACTGCCCTGGGACAGTTCTCTTTGCCTGTAATGTATGGTTACGAAAAGATTTTCAGATTCGTTTCCAGACTGCTCCGCCGCGTACATCGGCAACTTCAATGCCCTGTGCTTTCAGATCGTCACGGATCTTATCTGCTTCCGCAAAGTTTTTGGCTTTCTTTGCTTCATATCGTTTTAAAACGAGCGCATCAATCTCCGGATCTCCCTCGCCGGTAATCTGATAACCGGATGCAGTGGAAGCGGAAGTTGTCTTTGCGGCCTCTTTTCTCTTTGCTTCTGCATGGGAGAGAAGGGCAAGGCCGAGCACCTGATCGAAATTGTCGAGAAGTGCCAGCTTCGTTGCATCGTTCATGTCTGCCTTTAAGACATCATACAGCGTTGTGATGGCAAGCGAAGTATTGAGGTCAGCATCGAGTGCTTTCTGGAATTTTTCTTTTAAAACACTCATGGAAGCTTCATCGACGGATCCGTTCTCCGGATTTAAAGCGGCGATACGGGCGATCAGCTTGTCGTAGGCAATTTTTGCGTTGTCCAGGTTCTCCCACGTAAACACAAGCGCTTTGCGGTAATGGGACTGCAGGCAGAAGAAACGGTAGATAAGCGGATCGTAGCCTTTTTCTTCCAGAAGAGAAACCGTCAGGAACTCACCTTTTGATTTCGACATTTTTCCGGTCGAGGTATTCAGGTGATGTACATGGAACCACTGCGGGCACCATGCATGGCCAAGGTAGCTTTCGGACTGCGCAATCTCGTTGGTGTGGTGCGGGAAGGCATTGTCCACGCCGCCGCAGTGCAGGTCGAGGTATTCTCCGTTGTACTTCATGGAGATACCGGAGCACTCAATGTGCCATCCCGGATAACCGATGCCCCATGGAGAGTCCCATTTGAGCGCCTGGTTCTCGAATTTTGATTTGGTAAACCAGAGAACGAAATCGTTTTTGTTGCGTTTGTTGGTATCTTCCTCTACGCCCTCGCGGACACCAACGGCAAGATCATCCTCATCGTGGTCGTTGAATACATAGTAGTGGTCAAGACGGCTGGTGTCAAAGTAAACATTTCCGCCGGCAAAGTAAGCGTAGCCGGTGTCCATCAGTTTTGCAATGATTTTAATATATTCGTCAATGCATCCGGTCGCCGGCTGTACGACATCCGGGCGCTTGATATTCAGCTTTTTGCAATCCGCAAAGAATGCATCAGTGTAATACTGTGCGATTTCCATGACTGTTTTATGCTCGCGCTTGGCACCTTTGACCATCTTGTCCTCACCGGTGTCCGCATCGGAGCTTAAATGGCCGACATCGGTAATGTTCATGACACGGTTGACGTTGTAGCCTTCATAGCGGAGTGCCTTTTCAAGAACGTCCTCCATAATATAACTGCGCAGGTTTCCAATGTGCGCAAAATGATAAACGGTAGGTCCGCAGGTGTACATTTCTACACGGCCCGGTGTGTGTGTCTGGAATTCAGCTTTTTTATGGGTTGCAGAATTATAAAGATACATAAAAGAAGTCTCCTTTTTTCTTTTCGTGCGGATACGGATGCAGAAGTGATGATACACAGGAAAGCAAAAAAGCGTCTGCTGTATCCGACAAGGATATCAGAGACGCCGCGTGCGGTGCCTGTTTTCCGTGTACTGCACTGGTTCCTTATTAAAATTAATATTAGCAGGATTTTTTTTTGCTGTCAATAGTCCGGAGGCTGTCGAAGACAAAAAGTAAAACGCATTTAATAAGAAGAAATACATTTTTCAGAAATAAAAAGACAGTGCTGCAGAACGCAAATGGAAAGAAACAATTATTTGTGTAATCTTTTTTTTATTATAAAACCGAAGAATACAGGAAAATAGAAAAACGGCATCAGAACAATACCCAAAAAGAGGAAAATAGAGGATTTTGATGACTTTAAATGCAGTTTATACACTTTTCTCCTGCATCGGATATTGACAAACAGAGAGAGTTCTGGTTATAATGAATGCAGTTGTTTTTGGACAAACGGACAAATGTACGGGCATGAGGGATGAAGAAAACAAATCTTGTTGGACGCATCTCCTTTTTGTACTCTTCGTTTTAATGTGGTAAAGTGCCAAAATGAAAAACGGTGGAATGGCGAAGCCGTTCCGGCAAATGTCCGGATGATGCAAAAACAACGCGAATCCATGAAAGGAGTTAGGAAGAATTATGAAAAGAAAAATTGTAAGCGCATTACTTGTTATGAGTATGACTGCAAGCCTGGTTGCCTGTGGAAATTCCGGCAGCGGAAGTTCTGATCCGGCGGATGAGAGTGTAAGCGTAAGCAGCAGCGCATCTTCCGAAAGCGATGCAAGCGCATCTGCAAGCAGTGAGAGCGAAGCCGAGGCAGAGGAGTCCGAAATGCCGGAAGGATACGACGAGACCAGCACAGAGCTCTATAACGAGGCACTGGGCGATTTCAACGATGCACTTGCTACTGCAAAGGAAGCAGAAACGGTGGATGAGAGATATGCCCTGATGGCAGTTGCCGAGGGAAAACTGATGGAGTCCGCCATGATGTACCCGCTCACCTCAAGAGGTGGTACGTACGCGATGTACAGAATGGCTCCGCGCACCAAGGACTATACCCTTTGGGGAAGCGATAACGACCGTTATCATCAGTATGTTGTAACAACTGACTTTATCAAAGCAGAAGATTACAACGAGATGAGAGCAAAATGGGATGAGCTCAAAGGAACAGGAACCTATGAGAGCTGGGTAAAAGAATATCTGGCAGGAAAAGGTTACACCTTAAAAGACAGCTTCTCCATGCCGTATGCGAGCGATCCGGTAACATGGGACGGACTTGCAACTTCCCGTGCGGCAGATACCGATGCGATCATCAATACCTATGACGGCCTGATGGAGTACGACGTAGAGGGAACTCTGCAGCCGGCACTGGCAGAATCCTATGAAGTATCTGATGACGGACTGACCTATACCTTCCACCTTCGTAAAGATGTAAAATGGACCGATTCCCAGGGACGTGAAGTGGATACTGTAAAAGCAGATGACTTCGTGGCCGGAATGCAGCACATGTGTGATGCACAGGGCGGTCTGGAATACCTGGTACAGGGCGTGATCAAAAACGTATCCCAGTACATCAGCGGTGAAGTTACCGATTTCGACGAGGTTGGTGTAAAAGCTGTTGATGACTATACCGTAGAGTACACACTGGAAGAGCCATGCAGCTACTTCATGACCATGCTGGGCTACACCATCTTCATGCCGATGAGCAGAAGCTACTATCAGTCCCAGGGTGGTAAATTCGGTGCTGAGTACGATTCTTCCGCAGCAGATTATCAGTACGGAAAAGATTCCAACTCGATCGCATACTGCGGCCCGTACCTGGTAACCAACGCTACAGCGAAAAATACCATCGTATTTAAACTGAGCGATTCTTACTGGAACAAAGACAACGTAAACATTAAAACCCTGACCTGGCTGTTCAATGACCAGTCTGATGTTACCAAAATGTACACAGATGCAAAAGCAGGTACCGTTGACTATGTAAACCTGAACACCTCCACTATGGAGACAGCAAAATCCGAAGGTCTGTACGACCAGTACGCAGTAGTTTCAGATACCGACGCTACTTCCTTCATGGGATTCTACAATATCAACCGTACTGCGACTGCAAATGCCAACGACGGAACAACAGCAAAGAGTACAAAGTCTGACGAAGAAATCCAGAGAACAAACAAAGCACTGCAGAACGTTCACTTCAGAAGAGCGATCAGCTTTGCAGCAGATCGTGGCGCTTACAATGCACAGCAGGTTGGCGAGGATCTGAAGTATACTTCCCTTAGAAATACCTTTACCCCGGGATATTTCGTAAGCCTGTCAAAAGACACTACCATTCAGATCAACGGAACCGACACAACCTTCCCGGCAGGCACCTACTATGGTGAAATCGTACAGAAACAGATCGACGCCGACGGCGTGAAGATCAAAGTATGGGATGCCGAAAACAAGACCAGCGATGGTTTTGATGGATGGTACAATCCGGAAAACGCAGTAGAAGAACTGAATACCGCAATCGAGGAGCTCGCAGAAGACGGTATCACCATCGATGAGAGCAATCCGATCCAGATTGAGTATCCATATCCGTCTGCAGTAGAAGTTTACACCAACAAAGCAAACTCCTACAAGAAATCAGTAGAGGCTGCCCTTGGCGGAAAAGTTGTGATCAATCTGGTTGATGCCGTAGACCTGGATGGATGGTACTATGCAGGATACTATGTAAACTATGGTTATGAACAAAACTACGACGTATATGATGTCTCCGGATGGGGTCCGGACTTTGGTGATCCGTGCTCTTATCTGGATACCATGCTTCCGGACTACGAAGGATACATGACCAAATGTTTCGGTATCTTCTAATTTTGGAAAAGGTAAAATTGGAAAGACCAGAACAGTTGAAAGCCAATGAATAAACCGGCAGGGGGATGGGGACAAAAAAAGCCATTCCCCTGTCATATTGTGTTAAGGAATGAGAGAATATGACAAAATATCTTTTTAAGCGTTTGTTGCATGGCCTTGTTTCCGTAGTAATCGTCGTTGGATGCGTTATGACTATGATCTATTCTCTGATGGACCGAAATCTGATTTTCGCACAGGATACCACCTATTCCCATCAGAGCAATAACCAGAAAAAGGTGTACAAATATCAGAAGTGGGAGACATACGGATATCTTGATTATGTAACCTATGCAGATTATTTGAACGCTCTCAAAGCAAAAGGCGAAATTGACGAGGATACGAGATCCAAAGCAGTAGCATTCGGAAGAACGAAAGACCAGGATTCAGAACTGGTATCTGAATATGTAAAGGAATTTACAGCTTATTATAAAGCAAAAGGTTACACCGTAAGAAGATACGATGCGATCATGATGGGTAAGAAAAAATATGCCAACGGCGGACAGCAGCAGCTGTTTGCATACAGGGATATTCCGCTTGCAACGCGTCTCGGAAAATATTTTTCCGGTTTGATTGACATCGACAGCATTCACGATGCTGCAAAGGTAGAAGGTAAGAGGGGGATTACATTTACCTTACACGATCCGGTATATGGGGGAAAGAAATTTTCACCGGCCATCATGGGAAATGGCACAACACACAAGTACCTGATGTACTTTGACTCAAAATTCCCATATTTCCATCAGAATATAATCACCATAAATTTAGGAAAGTCCTATTCCGTAAATGAGGGTGTGGATGTAGCACTGACCATGACCCGCGCGCAGGGATCCTACGTAAAATCGGAGATTACCTACCCAAGCGGTCTGGTGGAATACAGTGCAGACGATCTGCACAGCGCAACGTATATGAGCGAATCTCAGGATGCAAGCGCTGTTCATTCCGATCGGTTCACAGATGACTATACCAACGTGGATACAATTAAGAGTGGTAAATCAAAAATCGGCTATTCCTTTGTAATCGGTATCATTGCCGTAATTCTTTCCTATCTCATCGCGGTGCCGCTTGGCATTCTGATGGCGAGAAAGAAAGACAAACTGGTTGACCAGCTTGGAACCATCTATATTGTATTCATTATAGCAGTACCTTCACTGGCCTATATTTTCCTGTTTAAGGCAATCGGAGGAAAAATGGGTCTGCCAACCACCTTTGACATGGATTCGAAGAGCAAGCTGATGTATATTCTGCCGATCGTTTCTCTGGCACTGCCGCAGGTGGCAAACCTGATGAAATGGCTGCGTCGATACATGATCGACCAGATGAACTCCGATTACGTAAAATTCGCAAGATCCGGTGGTCTGACAGAGGGAGAAATCTTTACGAAACACATTTTGAAGAACGCAGCGATTCCGATCGTGCAGGGTGTTCCGGCGAGCGTACTGTTCGCACTGACCGGAGCCATCATCACCGAGCGTGTGTACGTAGTACCTGGTGCCGGTAATCTGCTGACCGAAGCAATCAGCAAATATGATAATGGTGTTATCGTAGGTGTTACACTGTTCTACGCAGTGCTCTCCGTGATTTCCATCATCCTGGGCGACGTTTTGATGTCCATGGTGGATCCACGAATCTCATTCTCAACGAAAGACAGGTAGGGACTTATGAATTATGATTTAGATAAATTCGGTCTGTCTGAGGAAGAACTGTTTTCTCCTGTAGATAACAGCTCTCTGGAGTCTGAGAAAATTACGGCTCCGAGATATTCCTACTGGCATTCCGTCTTCCGCGTATTTTTTAAGAAAAAAATCAATATTGCCGTACTTTGCCTCCTGGGTGTGATTCTGCTGATGACGTATGTGTATCCGCTCTTTGTGGAGTACGACCGTTTCGCCAATCTGATGAACGGCGCGACAAAACATCTGTCTCCAAGCAAAGCATTGCAGCAGCTTGGATTCAATATTCACTGGATTTTAGGATCCGGTGCTTCCGGACAGTCGACCTTTGATGCTGTCTGGTTTGGTTCCAGAATTTCAGTTTCCCTGGCGTTTATCTGTGCGCTCATCAACCTTTCGATTGGTGTGATTGTCGGATCTGTCTGGGGATTTTCGAAGAAGGTTGATGTCTTCATGATGGAGGTTTACAACATCATCGGAAATATTCCGTATGTACTTCTGATCTCCGTCCTGGTGCTTATCTTTTCTCCGAGCTTCTGGACCATGGTATTTGCACTGACCGTTACCGGATGGCTTGCCATCGCGTACTTTATCCGTACGCAGGTCGTTATCATCCGTGACAGAGAGTATAATCTGGCATCAAAATGTCTTGGAACTTCGATTTTCCGCATTGCGATGAAGAATATTCTCCCGTTTATGACATCTGTCATTGTTACTCTGGCGGCAACTGAGATTCCGTCCTACATCTCTTACGAGGTGTTCCTGGCTTACATCGGTATGGGACTTTCTGACATGTCTCTGGGAAGACTGATCTATGAGGCTGAGGGTGCCATGCTGACACCGGGATGGGGATTCGAATTCTGGAGTCCGGTTGTTGTCGCTTCAATTATCACCGTAGTATTATATGTAGTTGGACAGAACCTTGGAGATGCGTCCGACCCGAGAACACATATGTAGGAAGGAAAGCCGCATGGAAGATAAAAAAGTATTATTATCGATTAAGGACTTACAGGTAAAATTCCGTGTCCGCGGCCGTATCCTGACGGCAATCCGGGGCGTAACGCTGGATATTTACGAGAATGAGTCCATTGCTATCGTAGGAGAATCCGGTGCCGGTAAATCCGTATTCACGAAAGCGTTTGCGGGTATGCTGGACAGCAACGGTTTCATCGATCAGGGAGATATCATTTTTAACGATGCCGAGCTGAGCGATACCGTTGTGCCGCTGAACTCTTATGCCAAAAAGACCATCGCATCCACCTGGGAAAAACTGAATGAGTATTCCAAACTGGAATATGGTTCAGAAGTATTCCTGAAAATGAAGGCGCTGGAGCAGGAAAAAGAAGAAAAAATGACGCTGAGCGAGGAAGAGCGTGAGAAAGCAGATGCTGAAATCAAGGAACTTGTAATAAAGAGAACCGAACTTTTCAACTATAAGCAGACACTCGATACTTCCAAAGAAAAAGCGAAAATCAAAGAGACATCTGCCGAGATTTCCCGACTGGATGGAGAGATCAAGGCTCTGCAGAAAGCAAAAGAGGAAAAAATCAAGGCACACAAACAGGCTGCCATGAACGATACGGCCTACAATCAGGCGTATGAGGCAAAAATGGCAGAGTACAAAAAAGAGTACGCCGGTCTGACAGCAAAAGAAATTACGGACGAGACGAGAAAGAGAAACGAGATTCTTGCCAAAGAGATCTATAATTCTGTCTGACGTTACAAACTGCGTAAAAAGGTTCGCATGATCAAGAAGCTGCACGAGGCATTCAAAGCTGCGATGGAACGCGGTGTGGATCTGAATGACGAGCAGAAACGAAACGGCGTTTTCGACCAGGCTACCTTCCGCGTGCGCTATCTGGATGAGACATCGGAGCGGCTTCATGGAACCTGTATCATTAACCTGGCAAAAATCCAGGATCCGAATGACTGGGGTCAGATCCGCGGCAAGAAAATTGCAACCGTATTCCAGGATCCGATGACTTCCCTGAACCCGATTATCACAATCGGAAAACAGATCACTTCTGTTATCATGAAGCATCAGAATGTCAGCGAGGTGGAAGCAAGAGCACAGGCGCTTGAGCTGATGGAAAAGGTTGGTATTCCGAACGCAGAGCAGCGTTTCGATGATTATCCGTTCCAGTATTCCGGCGGTATGAGACAGCGTATCGTTATTGCGATTGCACTTTCCTGCCGTCCGAAGATCCTCATCTGCGATGAGCCGACAACTGCGCTGGATGTTACGATTCAGGCGCAGATCCTGAAGCTGATCAAGGACCTTCAGAAAGAGTACAACTACACCATCGTGTTTATTACCCACGACCTTGGTGTCGTAGCGAATATCGCAGACCGTGTTGCCGTTCTGTACGCAGGACAGATCATCGAGTTTGCGAACGTAGAAGAGCTATTCTACGATCCGCGCCATCCGTACACCTGGGCGCTGCTTTCTTCCCTGCCGCAGCTTGCGGAGCGGAATACAAAGCTGTTCTCAATTACCGGTACCCCGCCGTCTCTGTATAACAAAATTATCGGAGACCCGTTCGCGCCGCGTAACCAGTACTGTCTGAAAATCGACACACTGGAAGAACCGCCGATGTTCAAGGTAACGGATACCCATTACGCCAAAACCTGGCTGCTGGATCCGAGAGCACCAAAGACGGAGAAGCCGGAGGCAATTCAGAATATTCACGAAAAATTATTAAAAGCATACAACTTGTAAAACCAAGGGGATCAAGGTCGAAAAGCCGACGCAAGCAAAGCTTGCACGAGGGTTTTTGAGTTTGAGACCTGCAAAAACATGAGCAAGTAGCCATTTTTCGGAGAAAAATGAGCGGATTGCGAAAGTTTTTAAGATTGCGAAGCAATCTGGTGTTACAGGAATCAACTAATAGGAGAGTTTGAAAGTGTCTACAAAGCAGGAAAGCAAGACCACTGTTTCGCATCTGCCGGAGCATGGTCCGATTGACGAAAATGGAAGAGAAATCTTACTGCAGGTAAAAAATGTAGATATCACTTTCGGCAAGGGCGATGACGCAGTCAAAGCGGTAAAAAATGCTTCTTTTGACATCTATAAGGGAGAAACCTTCTCCCTCGTAGGCGAGTCCGGTTCCGGAAAGACCACGATCGGCCGTGCGGTCATTCGTGTCAACCCGTGTTCCGCAGGAGAGATCCTGTACAAGGGTGTTAAAATTTCCGGCAAGATTCCGCATTCCCTGGACCGGGAGGTTATCCGAAACATTCAGATGGTATTCCAGGATCCTGCCGCATCGTTAAATGAGCGTGCGACGGTCGATTACATCGTATCCGAGGGTCTTTACAACTTCCATCTGTACGAGAACGAGGCAGACCGTGTGAAAAAGGTAGAGAACATGATCAACGAAGTTGGTCTTCTGCCGGAGCACCTGACCCGTTACCCACATGAGTTCTCCGGCGGACAGCGCCAGCGTATTGGTTTGGCCCGTGCCATGGTTATGGAGCCGGAGCTGGTTGTAGCCGATGAGCCGATCTCCGCACTGGACGTATCGATTCGTGCCCAGGTCCTCAATCTGCTGAAGAAATTCCAGAGAGAAAAACAGGTTACTTATCTGTTTATCGCCCATGACCTTTCCATCGTACGGTTCATTTCCGACCGTATCGGTGTTATCTACAAAGGAAATATCGTAGAGGTTGCGGACGCAGAGGAGCTGTTCAACTTCCCGCTGCATCCATACACCCATTCCCTGATCTCTGCGATCCCGATTCCGGATCCGCAGCTTGAGAAGAACAAAGTGCTGTACACCTACGATCCGTCCATTCACGATTATTCCGTGGACAAACCGGAGTTCGTGGATATCGGACACAACCACTTTGTATACGGAAACAAGAAAGAGATCGAAGAGTACAAGGCACTCCGTGAAAAGGGAGAGCCGCTGCAGCCGATCACCATCAGAAAGCCTGGCGAGAAAGTAAAAGAGGAGAACCACGAGGTTCATCTTTCCAAGGCAGAAGATGAGTTCCTGAAAACTCCGCTTCACGATACCGGAAGCATCTGGTACAAAGTGCTGTCGTTCTTCTTCCCGATCATCGGTATTATCGCAGCAATGGTATACAAAAAGAAACAGTACTATCACAACTATAAAGCATGTAAGCAGGGCGCGCTGTACGGATTCGCCGTACTGGCCGTGATTCTCCTGATCTTTATTATTGCATTGATTTTGGTTGTCCTATAGCAGACTGTGAAAAGCAAAGCAGTGTCAGAATCGAAAGTCTTTTGATTCCGGCGCTGCTTTTTTTGTGCCGTTTTACTTGACGGGAGACATATTTTCTGGGACAATAAAACACAGTGCGAATGAAGGGGAGAACTTAAAGTAAGAGGAGTAAAAGAATGGGAAGAACAGTAAAAGATCCAAACAGACGGCAGCCGAAGCCGGTGCAGAAAGTTCAGCTCTCTGAAAAGAATGTCGGACGGCGCATCGTGCTTGTGGTACTGTTTCTGGCGATCGGATCCGGTTTTCTGGTGTATGGTTTTATGAATTTTCTGCGCGGCGATTCCGGCTGGCGCGAAATCAGCGTGAAGGCGGGCTCGGAGCTGAACTGCAGCGAGGATTTCACACTGAAATATAATGTCGGTGCAGGCGGCGTATCGGCGGGCGGGGAGGCAAAGGCACTCTCGCTGATTTATACCGATGCGGCGGTGAAGGGCTACCGGCTTTTCAATATCGACGAGAGTTTCGATGATGTGACAAACCTGTACGATATCAACCAGCATCCAAACGAAGTTATGACGGTAGATCCGGTTTTGTACGATGCCCTGAAAAAAGTATCCGATGCCAACTGCCGGGAAATCTATCTGGGACCGCTGTACGCGTCACTGGAAAATCTCTGCATGAGCAATGATGATGCGGCCGCAGCACAGTTCGATCCGGAGAAGGATGATGATGCGGCAGAGGAAGCGGCAGCCGTCGCAGCCTTTGCGCAGAACCCGGATGACATTTCCATGGAATTCCCGGGAGAAAACCAGGTCTGCCTGCATGTGTCGGATGCGTATCAGGCATATGCCGCAGAGATGGGCTACACGGCGTATCTCGACTTTTTCTGGATGAAAAATGCTTTTTTGATTGACTATCTGGCGGACACGATCCGCGGCGAGGGCTATCAGCTCGGCATTATTTCCAGCAAGGACGGATTTGTGCGCTGTCTCGATGAAACAGGGGAAAAAGAGTACCAGTACCCGCTGTACCATCTTTCCGGGAATGAAATTCAGTCACATGGAACGATGATGTACGAGGGACCGAAAAGCATCGTATTTTTCCACGCTTACCAGGCGGGCAGTCCCGATACGTACCGCTATTACCAGTATCAGGACGGAACGATGCGCACGCCGTATCTTAGCGCGTCAGACGGAAAAGACCACACGGCAGCATCAGAACTGATCGTCTATTCTGGTGAATATGGCTGTGCTGATACGCTGCTTGCAGCATTTTTCGATTATCAGGCCGAATCGCTTTCCGGGGAGCTCCTGAAAACACTGGCTTCACAGAAAATTTACAGCGTCTGGTTTGAGAACAATGAGATTCAGACCACAGACGGAAAGTTTTCCGTGACAGCGGTGAATAAATAAAAAACAGAATAAAAAAACAAACCAGATTTGCATTGTACAATCGCGGTTAGGATGGTAGAATAAAATCAGAGTTTGAAAAATCATTTCCACAATCTGCAAGCCCCACTTCGCGATCTGTTTTGACCTTATCCGGTTGCTGCAGACCGTTTGGGCTGAAAATGGGACTCGCAGCTCACGAAAAGCTTTTTTCAAACACGCTCTGGCATGAATGAGTGCTTTTTTATGCGATTTTGTATGGGGGAAGCAGCAGCGAGAGCACGTAAAATAAAAAAGGAGGGGTTATAATTTTGAAAATGGAAGAAAAATTATACGATTATATGGATTGGGCGGAAATAGAAGCCGTGGTCTATTCCGAGGAAAATCATCCAAGAGACATCTTGGGACCGCGCGTAACGGAGGATGGTATTTTGATTCAGGCGTTTTTCCCGGGCGCAACCCGTGCAGCCGTACATACGATCCGCGACGGAAAACAGACCGAGATGGTTTGCGAGGATGAGGCGGGATTTTTCGCTGTGCTGCTTCCAGGAAAGAAAATTCCGTCCTATACGCTGATCTACTGGGACGGCGACGGAAACCAGATGGAGCATTACGATCCGTACGCCTATCCGATGCAGTTCACCGAGCAGGAACAGAAACAGTTTGAAAACGGCATCTGTTATTCCATCTATGAGAAGATGGGTGCACACCCGGTAAAGATCGATGGTATCAGCGGTGTTTACTTCGCTGTCTGGGCACCGAATGCGATCCGTGTCAGTGTTGTCGGAAATTTCAATAACTGGGACGGAAGAGCATATCAGATGAATCTTCTGGAGTCCGGGATCTATGAACTCTTTATCCCCGGTGTTCGCGCGGGCGACATCTATAAATATGAAATCAAGGCAAAGGGCGGTCTGACGTATCTGAAATCGGATCCATACGCGAATGCAGCACAGCTGCGTCCGAACAATGCGAGTGTTGTGGTTGATCTTGGAAAATATGCCTGGCAGGATGAGAACTGGATGAAGAAGCGTGGTGTCACACAGGGCGACAAAGCGCCGATTTCTGTTTATGAAGTGCATCTTGGCTCCTGGAAAAAACCGGACGATGGCCGTGAATTTTATAACTACCGTGAGATCGCTCCGATGCTGGCTTCTTATGTGAAAGAGCTCGGCTACACCCATGTTGAGCTGATGCCGGTGATGGAGCATCCGCTCGATGAATCCTGGGGTTATCAGGTAACGGGCTATTACGCACCGACAGCACGATACGGAACGCCGGATGACTTCCGCTATTTTATGGATACGATGCACCAGAACGACATTGGTGTTATTCTCGACTGGGTACCGGCACACTTCCCGCGCGATACCTTCGGACTTTCTGCGTTTGACGGAACGTGTCTGTACGAGCATTTTGACCCGAGACAGGGATCCCATCCACACTGGGGCACGCTGATTTACAATTACGGCAGACCGGAAGTAAAGAACTTCCTGATCGCCAATGCGCTTTTCTGGGCAAAAGAGTACCATGCCGACGGAATCCGTATGGATGCGGTTGCATCGATGCTGTATCTTGATTATGGCAAGCAGGACGGGGAGTGGGTCGCAAATATCTACGGCGGAAATGAGAACCTTGAGGCAATCGAATTTTTAAAACATCTGAACTCCATCTTCAAAAAAGAGTTCCCGGATGCGCTTCTTATCGCAGAGGAATCGACCGCATGGCCGAAGGTGACGGGAGACCTCGACGATGAAGGACTTGGCTTCGACTACAAGTGGAACATGGGCTGGATGAATGATTTTACGGAATATATGAAAAACGATCCGGTATACCGCGGGGCACATCACGACCAGCTGACTTTTTCTATGGTATATGCATACTCGGAGAAATTCATGCTGAGTCTGTCGCACGATGAAGTGGTTCACCTGAAAGGGTCTATGTATACCAAAATGCCGGGTACACCGGAGCAGAAAATGGAAAATCTTCGTCTGGCGTACGCTTATCAGATGGTGCATCCCGGAAAGAAGCTTCTGTTTATGGGACAGGAATTTGGACAGGAAAAAGAGTGGAATGAGAAACAGTCCCTGTCCTGGGAGCTTCTTGAGGACAAGAAACATCTGCAGTTAAAGAACTATATGGCGGCACTTCATGCATTCTACAAAGCAAATCCGGCATTGTATCAGCTTGACGAAAAGCCGGAGGGCTTTGAGTGGATCAATGGCATGGAGTGGGAAAAGAATCTTCTGATCTTCCTTCGCAGAACAAGGAAGAAAGAAGATACGCTGCTTGTCGTATGCAACTTCTCGAATGTCGAGTACGATGATTTCCGCATTGGTGTGCCGTATCCAGGAAAGTACAAAGAGATGTTCAACAGCGATGCGGAAAGCTATGGCGGAACAGGCGTCGGAAATCCACGCGTGAAAATGTCGAAAAAAACAGAGTGCGACGAGCGGAAAAATTCGATTACCGTAAAACTCGCACCGCTTTCTGTTCAGGTATTTTCTTATACGAAGCCGGAGACGGGCGCTGCAAGCAATAAGAGCGCAAAGGCAAAAACTGCAGCGAAAGCGGCAACAGAGAAGAAAACCGGAAAGAAGGGAAAACCGGCTGGAAAAACGGAAGAAGCAGTAAAAGCAAAGAAAACAACAAAGACTGCCCAAAAAGCAGAGAAAAAGGTATCGGAAAAAACGGTGAAAACCGCAGAGAAAAAGCAGGGAACTACGACTGCGACAGAGAAGGTGGAGAAAGCCGTAAAGCAGGCGATCGACAGCAAACCGGTGAAAACGGTAGAGCAGACAGTGGACAAGCTGGTGAAAGCCGGAAAATCCGCAGCGGCAGAGGCAGCAAAAGCCGTGGAAAAATACCGCGCAGCCGCCGATCCGGAAAAGAAGCCGGCTACAAAGCCGGAAACCAAGTCGGAAGCAAAATCAGAGGCAAAACCAGAGACAAAAACGAAAAAAAGCACAGGCATGAGTGAACTCGGCGAGGAGCTGCAGAGAAAATTCGAGACAGAGGAGAGATAACACATGGTGAATCTGACAGCAGCGGAACGAGTCTATGAATACTGGATCGACAAGGCCTCTTCGGCTGCCGATCTGGTGCTGAAGATCGTGTTTGCAGTAATTCTGTTTCTGGTTGCACGCAAACTGATCCTGTGGCTCTGCGGTCTGATCCGGAAAAACATGCGGCGTTTTCACACGGAGGAGGCGGTGGTCAGTTTCACCGTTTCCATGGTGAAATACAGTCTGAACACGCTGCTGGTGCTGACCATTATCGTTCAGCTCGGTATCGTATCCGAAGCGTCGATCGCAGCAGCCATCGCCTCCGCCGGCGTTGCCGTATCCCTGGCATTGCAGGGCGGCCTCTCAAACTTTGCAGGCGGGGTGATGATTCTGCTGCTGAAGCCATTTAAGGTCGGTGACTACATCATCTTCCCGGGCGAAGGCCAGGAGGGAACGGTCAAAAAGATTGAGATGTATTACACGACAATCAACAGCATCGACAACCGTACCATCATGATCCCGAACGCCAATCTTACGAATCACACCATCATCAACGTGACGGCAATGGACCGCAGAAAGCTGGAAATCAAAGTCGGCATTTCTTATGAGTCCGATATCAGAAAAGCGAAGGACATCCTGCGTCGCCTCGTTGAGGAGGAGCCGCATTTTCAGTCGGAGGAGCAGCAGTTTTTCGTAGATGAGCTGGGCGAGAGCGCGATCACGGTTGGTCTGCGCGCCTGGGTCGCAACGGAAAATTACTGGCCGGTCAAATGGAAAATGAATGAGCGCATCAAAGAAGAGTTTGACGCGGCGGGAATTTCCATCCCGTATAACCAGCTCGATGTCCACATCTGCCCGGAACCGGCGAACAAAAAAGCCGGAAAAGGCGATAAATAAAGGATATTTTGAAAATTAACCCTTGCAATTGCACGGAAAAGGTGCTATAGTAAAGTTGTTAATAAGTGACTGTTAAGGAGTGGACGATTT
>ENA-UOJJ01003578-UOJJ01003578.1-human-gut-metagenome-genome-assembly--contig:-CS66-NODE-3578-length-16450-cov-9.553278_pt1 | contig 16450 bp, 20 predicted proteins | sample MGYA00242343_ERZ723890 | MGnify/ENA metagenome assembly ERZ723890 | reverse complement strand
GCATGCTGTAACATAGTGCTCAACAAAGGAGGTGAACACAATATGCCCAGAACGAGTCAAATCACGCGAAGTATTACCACCACGGCTTGTATTGGTCAGCACGTAAATCAGTACGGGGAGTTTGAAGATTTTTGCGAGGTAACTACCTTTCCCACCACTGCGGAAAGGGCCAGTAAATACTTCCGCCGAAAGTACAATGACCAGTCCATTACCATCAACAAAGTAGAGCAGGAAACTCGCGTTTATTACATGAGCGTTGAAGAGTTTATCGCCTGTGCACACGAACGAGTAAAGGAGAACTAAAATGGCAACCGAAATCACAACTACCGAGAACACCAGCATGGCCACTACCGTTATCGCTAAGCCTGCCATGGCCCTGGCCTTTGATGCCACCACGAGAGAGGGCAAGAAGCGTCTTTTCAACGCACTGAACACTGCCGAATCCCTTAATGATGCCGACATTAAGGAGCTTACGCTTTCCGGTATCATCGTGCAGCCCTCGGAGCACCTGGACAAGACAACCGGTGAAGTCGTGGTGTGCGAAGGTACCACGTTTATTACCGAGCAGGGCGCATACTTTACCCAGTCTGACGGTATCGCCCGTTGTGCCAAGAGTCTCATTATGGCGTACGATTCCGATTTTGGATCCGAGCCTATCACCATCGGGTTTACCGAGCGTAAACTTGCCGGTGGGCGCAATCTGAAGCAGTTTATCGTTCTTTAATCCTAAAAGCCTTGTGATAGCATGAGGGGGCTGTAAAGTCCCCTCTTTGTTTAGGTGGTGCAAAATGGCGTATGACGTTAGCCGTGTGCAAAAACGCGCACGTGACAAGGAATATAGGCTGCGTAAGCAAGGCGCAAACCGTGAAGCTATTGCTGCTGTGTCTCCGCGTAAATCTTGGGCGGAAATAAAGGCAATGACCCAGGTTCAGCAACAGGCATACGCCAAGCGTCTTGACACGTGGAACCGCAAGGCGCGTTATACGGGTGTTACCAGCGGCAACGTCATACCCACCAAGCTGATTGACCAGGCGAAACGTTTGCAGCGCGAACGAAACCAGTTTATAGCGGCCGAGCGTAGGCGCATTGCGGGCATTGCGCCTGGCGAATGGCAAGCCGCCTACACGCCGCGCGAAGGAATTTTGGGCAAGGGTCAGGGTATTTTAGGTCTTTTGGCCCCTATCGATGTAGATAAGATGACCCTGCCAGCGTCTGTAGAGGTGGCAAAGCGGCGTATCAAGCGCTTCGAGGAGCGCAATAAGCATAAGTTTAGCTGGTACCGCAAACGCCAGCGTGAATCCATGGAAAAGATGTTGTGGAAGTTAGGCGAGTACGAACTCGCCGAGGTTGTACGCAACCTTGATAATGATGCGTTCGACCTGCTTTCAACTGTTTACGCGTCTTGGGACACGCTTGAATTTTCGTACAGCCCCAAGGGCGGGGCAATTGACGGCGAAGGCCCAATGGGAACGTTTCGCGGATATGTGGAGCGGGCGCAGGCCGTTACCAAGGGTAAATCTATCGTTGAAGTGCAAAAGAACATGGCACGCTACAGTAGACGACGTGATAAGCGTGGGCGTGAACGAGCTAAAGCCGCTCAGGGGCTGTAATGAGTTGGGCGGTTTCTGCCGACTTTGAGACAACAACGGACCCTAACGATTGCCGCGTGTGGGCTTGGGCTGTTGCGCTCATTGATGACCCTGAGCAGGTCTATTATGGCAATTCCATACGGACGTTTATGAATTGGCTATCACGTGGCGATGTGCACACAGCATGGTTTCATAATCTTGCGTTTGACGGTAAGTTTATTTTAGATTATCTCATGCGATGCGGTTATACGCATGCTGATAATCCGGGGCGCGGTCAATTCGCGACGCTTATTTCCAGCAAAGGCAAGTTTTATCAAATCGAGGTATGTTTCTGCAATGGCACGAGCGTTATCTTTCAAGATTCGCTAAAAGTGTTTCCAATGACAGTTGCCCGAATCGCCAAAACGTTTAACCTCCCTGAGCAAAAGGGCGATTTGGACTATCGAAAATATCGCGAACCAGGTCACAAAATCACAGACGAGGAATTGTATTACATCAGCCACGATGTCCAAATCGTGGCCCGTGCCTTGCAGCAAAACTTTGCTCAGGGCCTGGAGAAAATGACAATCGGAGCTAACGCCATGGCGTTTTTTAAACAGCAGTTCGGCAAAAAGGCGTTTAAAATCTACTTCCCTACCCTGTCGCTTGAAGCGGATAGCGATATTCGCAAGGCCTACCGAGGGGGCTTTACCTATGTAGAGCCTAAGTACGCAGGCGTGGAAATCGGCGAGGGAATATCGGTTGACTATAATTCGATGTATCCCTCTGTCATGAAGAAGTACCCCTATCCGTGCGGTTCACCAGTCATTTTCGATGGCAAATATGAGTATGACCCGGCATATCCGCTTTACGTGCAACGTATGGTGGTGGAATTTAGCCTAAAACCCGAAGGCGTGCCGATGTTGCAGCTGAAAAATAAAGGGTTTTACGGCAACCATGAGTATGTACGTGAAACCGTTGCCCCGGTTGAAATCACGGTTACGTCCGTTGATTGGGAAATCATGCAACGGATGTACGATGTCGATGTGCTTATGTATGCAGGCGGCTATAAGTTTGCAGCTCGAAAAGGGTTGTTTGACGAGTACATAGATTATTGGGGCCATGTTAAAGAGACATCGACCGGCGGATTGCGTCAGCTTGCGAAGCTGATGCTCAACAACCTTTATGGCAAGTTCGCGACTAACCCGGATGTAACGGGCAAGATACCTGTTTACGATGCTGAAGAAGGAATCGTGCGTTACGTGCTCGGCGAAGAAGAAACACGCGCGCCCGTGTACATCCCTGTCGGGGTTTTCTGCACCGCGTACGCGCGGCGTGAATTGCTGTTTGCGATTTTGGACAATCGCGATCGTTTCGTGTATTGTGACACGGATTCGATGCATCTGCTCGGTACCGAGCGGCCTGCCAATATCCCCATCCATGATAAGGCACTGTGCCACTGGAAGGTGGAGGGCGCGTTTAGCCGTGCCAAGCATTTACGCGCCAAGGCGTACGTGTGGGATCTAAACGGAAAGTTTTCGGTCACATGTGCGGGCATGCCGGACGATGTTAAAGCACTTGTGAACTGGGATAACTTTGAGTATGGCTTTAGCAATGCTTTTACCGATAATGACGGAAGCACAAAGATTTGCCCGCTGTTCGCTAAACTTATGCCTAAAACCGTCCCTGGCGGCGTTGTCCTGCTTGACAGCGTGTATGCCTTGCATGCATAATAACAACGTCCGGTGCAACGCTGTTCGCCACACGTGGATATGGGCACGCAATGCAACCCTAACTCGGTACGTGCCTAGCTGGCAGGCTTCCCATGGTGTGCGTTGTCAGCTGGATACCCCCTTTGAAACCCCGACCGTATCACGGTGCGGGGTTTCGTGCTATTATGACCGTGTCCGCATATACGAATGGAGGTGCTCATGGACGAGGAACAGGCACGCGAAACCGAAGCCGGGCAAACGCGTGAGGAAGAAAGCGGCGACACCGCCGAGGAGCAAACCGCAGCCGAACAGCGGCAGGAAGCCGAAGAGCACGATTGGGCTGGCATGACGGCTCGTATCGATGCACTGGAGCAGCAGGTGCAAGGCCTGGCCGCTGCGATGGCCACTATTTCGGCTGCTGCCGAGGACGAGGATGGCAAGCCGGACGCTGATTTGCCCGATGACGAATATGGCGCGGCTATCGATTTGGATGACGAGGACCTGGCCGGGATGCTCGGTCTTTAAGGAGACAGTATGCCTAAAAGCAAGCTTACCAACGAGGAGGGCCGCTTGACCCTCACCAACGCGCAGATTTTGGACACCGTGCGAAAGTATGCGCCGAACGATTACCAGCAGCGAATTCCTGCAACCACGCAGGGTTCCGTGGCCGAAACCCTTCGTGCCATGAACCATTATTCGCCGTCCTGGGACGTCTTTTGGAACGTGTTTTTGGCACGTATCGGCCGTGTGCAGATTAACGACCGTATGAACTTTACCAATCCTTTGGCGAAGTTGAAGCGCCCCACCCTGCGCTATGGCCGCACCATCCAGGAGGTTCAGGCGAACCTTATCAAGGCCCGCGCCTATGACGCGAAGGCCGAAAACGTCTTTGGGCGCGAGGGGCGCGAGCCGGATATTCACCAGATTTTTCACAGTGAGAATCGCCGCGATAAGTACGTTATCAACATCCCCATGGAAGATGTTTTGCGTGGTTCCTTTATCGAGGGGGAATCTATTTCGGCATTCTTCAATTCGTTGACCGCTGCGCCGATCGCATCCGCGAACAATGATGAGTATTTGCTGATGCGCAGTCTGTTGGAGACGTTTGACGACCTTTGGGGCTTCTGGAACATCCAGGTCCCGGATCTGCATAGCAAGACGCTTACCCACGAGGAAGAAGTGCAGGCTGGCGTTAAGCTCATCGAAGCCATGCGCGCCACTTACAACAAAATGAAGTATTTTCGCACGGAATACTCCCCCGAGGGCCGCACCAAGGGCCTTGCCACGCGCTCCAATCGACTGATTGCGATCATCGATTCGGACGTGGAAGCCGCGTTGAAGGTCGCCGTCAATGCCTACGCCTTTAACGAGGACAATCAGCGCCTTATCGCCGATGAGGTTATTGTCCTGGACGAGCTGCCCATCGCCGGTTGCCAGGCGCTGCTGCTCGATGAGGAATGGTTCCAGGTCGCTGACACGCTGCAGGTTACTGCAACGGCTCCAATGAACCCTGATAATCTTTCGTACAACACGTTCATGCACGTGTGGCAGGTGCTGAGCTACTCGTTGTTCCTGGGGTCGGTCATGTTCTCCACCCGCCCCGATTCGGAGATTTCCGCACTGCCCGCAACGTATACGGGTGTGACGCTTACCGATGCCGACGGCGGCACGTCTAAGACCATCCAGCCGGGCGAAGCCGTGCAGCTTATCGCCAAGGTGGAGGGCACGAACGGCCCGAATCAGGCGGTCATGTACGAGATTAAGGCGTTTAACGGTCGCGGCGCAGGCCAGACCTTGCCCGCCGAAATGTACATTGATAGCAACGGTGTTTTTCATTCGGGCAATTGCCATGGCATTGATAAGGTCGTCGTGTCTGCGACCTCCGTTGCGGACGGCCAGTATCAGGCGGTTTACACCTTTACCATCGCCGGTGCCGCGTATGCGACCGCTGTTGCGGGTGCAGACGTAACGGTTAAGGTCGGCGCAAACGCCACGAGCGCGCTTACCTGGACTCCGAGCGGTGCAACCGATAAGAGCTATGAGGCCTACAGCGCTGATGATTCTGTTGCCACGGTTGCCGTGGTGGCGGACGATGCGCTCACGGTCTCCGGCGTTTCGGCCGGCGAAACCACGATCATTGTGGTGGCAAAGGGCGGAGATCCGACTAAGCCGAACGTTAGCGCCAAGGTGGCTGTCACGGTTACGGCCTAATCGCTTAACCCTGTTATAATGGGGCGCGTAATGCGCCCCGTTTTGTGTATTGAGGAGTAAATCATGCCCGAAGCACAGCAAAAGCTAACCCCCAACACATGGCCGGTTGGCACAGAGGTAACGTTGATGCAGGTGCCGTGGGATGCCAATTATCGTGATATCGTTATCTGGGATGATGTGCAGCAGCGTAACGCCTACCTTGACGATCAGGCGCTAAGCGGCACCGGATGGCGTTCTAAGCATTTTTCGTACTGTCGCCCAAACGAGCCTATCAGCGTGCCGCTTCCTTATTCGGCGGCATACAAATATAACTATGCCGTGGTGCAAAACCCCATGCAGCCCGTGGACGGCGAGGAGCAGCCGCTAAAGTTGTGCTATTTTATCTTGTCCACTGATTACGTGGCTCCTGGTACCACGCAATTAACATTGCAGCTAGACGTTATCCAGACCTATCAGTTTGGCGTGTGCCTGGGCAACATGTTCGTGGAGCGCGGCCACATGGGCGTGTCCAATGCCGTTTTTAAAAACGGCGTGCACAACCTCCAGGGCCAATATTTGCGTAAATACCTTAACGTCCCCGAAGGCCTGGATATCGGCGATTCGTACGTGATGGCCAATCATGAGTGGTATCCGCTGACGGATGCGTCGACTTTTGATATCGGTAAAATAATCGTCATCAGCAGTGCAGACCTTGCCGCCGACCCTGGCACGACCGATAACCCGAATCTTAATGTCGCTGACGGACAGAACGCGGACGGCATCCCCTCCGGTTGCAACGTGTACTCCATGGATTTGTCCACGTTTAAAGCAGCGCTTAATGCCATGAAGGAAAAAAGCTGGGTGGCGCAGTGCATCCAATCCGTTTCAACCTTCCCCGCCAGGCTGTTGTCTGCGGGCGTCGATGTCGAGCTGTTCGGCAACTCCGGCGTCACGATGCAGTTTTTGGGTGAAACCGACACGCTAGAATTACCGCTCAAAACCTACGCAACCACGGGAAATATCTATCAGCAGCTTTCGAACGGCGTGCCGGATGGCTACCATGACCTATATAAGGCGTACACCTACCCCTATTCGGTCATCGAGTTGACCGCGTATAACGGCAACTCGGTATTCGTCAAGCCCGAACTCGTATATGGCAACACCCTCGCTCTTACGGTCATCGGTTGCGCCGTTGCGCCATTCGCACGTATCGGCGTTTTCCCAACCAACTACGGACAGGCATTCGAAGGCGGCCAGCCCGTTAATTACAATCAGTACACGTGGCATGGGTTCGACGGTTCGGACCATACCGGCGTTATCCCGAGCGGTGATTTTCTCGATTCGTGCTTATGGCTAGCGGACTTTCCGCAATTTTCGATTGTCAATAGCAACTACATCACATACCTTGCATCAACGGCCCACACTCGCGCGTATCAGTACGAAAGCGCAGGTTGGCAAAACGCTAAAAGCAATGCCGCGTCCGACCTTGCCTATACCCAGGCTATGAACCAAACCGCGCTCAATGAAGCAAACCGCTATGACCAGGGGCCAATTGGCGCTCCCCAGATTGCAAACTACGCAGGGCAGGCCATGGGTGCGATTGAAAGCGGCTTGAATCGCCTTACCGGGCAACCATCCGTAAGCTCTAACGAGGTAACTTTGGCCGGTGCCGCTAATTACCTTGCGCAGCGCCAAACGGGCAACCTTGCTTTTAACGCCACTCAAGATTTGTCACGCCAGGTTGCAGGTCAAAATCTTGACTACGCAAAATACGCGGCACGTGGCGATTACGCTAACCAGATTGCGGCGATCAATGCCACGGTGCAGGACGCGGCATTGCAAGCCCCCTCCACGGTCGGACAGCAGGGCGGCCAGGGCTTTATGTGGAAAAACGGCCTGGTGGGCTTCGCCGTAAACTACAAAACGGCTGGCGGTGCAGCCATGCGCACGGTTTGCGATTTTTGGGCACGATACGGCTATAAGATTCAGCGGTTCTACAACTTCGGAAACGCGAAGATGAGCAACCTAAAAGTCATGGATCATTTTAGTTATTGGAAGGTATCAGAGACTTATATCACCTGCGCAAAAGCAAATGAAGCCGAGAAGGACGCAATACGCGGCGTGCTCGAAAAGGGCGTGACCGTATGGGGCAACCCCTCTGAGATCGGCAACATTGCGCCGGCGGCAAACGCCCCGCTGTATAATATCGAATATTAGAGCAAGGAGGATACATGGAGCCTTGGATGCTAGACCCGACCGAGTTCACGCCGCTTAACGTATCTATGTTCGGCAAGCGCTATGTCAAGCGTTGGCAGGCCAGCGTAAAGCAATATCGCACCTATGATTATTGGCGGCAACTGTTTTGGACGGCTGCAATCAGCCGCTTTGAGTGGGAGGGATTGCCGGACGGCATCGATTCGCGATATCTTGAAACGCTGCTATGCGGCTATGGTTCGTTCGCCGCAACGAAACGCTCCACCAGCGGCGTGCTAACGTATTGGTGCGGACGTATGAACCCCGTTGGCAACCTGGACCTTTACCGCAACCCTAACACCATTGATGTTTACACGCCGAACGGCCAGCGCCAGCGCCGTCATTGCAATTGGTGGTTTAAACACGTCGGCAATCAGCACGGGGCTAAAACGGTCGTCATGCCCGCCGATGCCGTTATCTGCTGGGACAACCTCACGCGTTTCCCCGTGTTGCAGCTGATCGACCGTCAGGCCCAGCGCCTGGCCGACATGGACACAACGGTAGACCAGCACGTCAGGGCTATGCGCGTGCCGTACGTCATCAGCGTTGACGAGTACGGCAAAAAGCAGGCCCAGGACATGTATAACCGGATCGATTCCGGGCAGCCCGCAATCTACATGAACCCTTCTGGCATGCAAAACATGAGCGTGCAGGTGCTCCAGACCATGAACAAAGCGGCCTATGCGGGAAGCGACATCCTCAACGACGAGCTTAAAATCGTATCTGCCGTGTATACGATGCTCGGGATCGACAACAACGCCGCCGCCGAGAAAAAGGAGCGCGTGCAGACCGCCGAGACCCTGGCGAACAACGAGCAATTTATGATCCAGCGCAATTCGTTTTTGAAGCCGCGCCAGGAATTTTGCAAAGCGATAAACGATATGTATGGCTGGAATTGCTCGGTAAAGTGGAGCGTCCCGCACATGCCCGCCGAATCTGAGGGGCAAGACATGTACATGAGCAACCCGGATTTGCTGGGATACGGGGACGCTGCGGATGGTGATGCAGATGCTGACGTTTAACAACAACGATTTTGCCACGCTTGACGAGCATAAGTACACGCTCCGGGATGTAGTGGAAGCCCTGGGCTATGATTGGGGTATGCAGGACTATCCGATTTTCGACGAGGGATACCGCGAGAAGCTAAACCGTGCTATTTACAACCACTTTTGCTTTCGCCGAATCGCGAGCGAAACTCCGGCAATGTTCATCTTTTTCCTTAACCGGCGCATGGTCGAGCAGATGCCGAACATCAACCCCGTTTATGAATTGGTGCGACGTGAGCAGTTCGACCCGTTTGCAACTACGCAAGGTAAAAGCAATTCGGCCACGCAGGGCAAGAATTCCAATCAAAGCGTTGCGAGCGCATCGAGCACGCCGCAGGTGTTTTTGGACAACCCTGACGGGGAGCAGTACCTAACGGGCGTGACCAAGCAAACCGACAACGGCAACCAGGATGGCACGACGGCCACGACGTATAGCTCCATTTCCGGCGTAGGCAATGCCGTGTATGATATGATGGCATCTGGTTTCATGGCAACGGACAACCTCGTGTTTAACGTGCTGGAGCCGTTGTTCATGCAGACGTGGGGCGATATGGCGATGTAGTAAGGAGGTATGAGGATGCAAAGCAAGGATGATTACCGGTATATGCGTGTGCAGCTCGATAGCATGCGGCTGTGCTTAGAGCTTGACGCGAAACAAGCCATGATGGATAACGACATCGACGCATATTACGCGTTAAATCCGCTGAGCCTGGAAATCAGCACATGCGTCCGCCGTGTTGACGCGCTTATCAAGCTGCTTGATGAGCGGGACAAAATCGGCCCGAAAGGCGATGGTGGCAATGGGGATGTTTAGCCCGTATGGGTTCCGCGCGCTCGAAAACCAAAACTCCGCCGATACTCAGGCCGCCAACGTTTCGCCTACCATGCCGGGCTATACGGGCATCGACAAGCTGGATTTCGCCCAGATGCGCACACCGGAGGACCAGATACATTGGCTGTATCTCTATGCCACCGGCCTTGAGATGGACACGATAAACGCCGAGCAGGCGCAAGCGCTGATAGATGCGGCAACCGCCACGCTAAAGGCATACGTGAATGCTCAGGACCAGGCGATATCCGCTGACGTGATGCAGCGTTACAATTACCTGCTCAGGCTTATTCAGCAGCTTACCGAGTTTCCAGGGGTAGTCGCCGACCCAACGTGGGGTACCGACCGCCCTATTAAAACCGTGGTCGATAGGGTTTATGATTTCAACCGCCCGTTTTCGGTGACCGCCAAGGATTATGACGACATGGGATACACGGCAAAAGCGTATGATTCAAAAGGCATCACGGCACGTGAGTTCGATGTCACGTTCGCTGCGCAGACGTATAACGACTGGGTAGCAAAGGGGGTGTGATATGGCTGGAAAAGCAGTAAGCTATAGATTCTTGGATACGCTGGCAAAATCCATTGGCACAAACGCCGAAACGGCTAAACAGGCGCTTTCCGAGATTAACCGACTGCAGGCGCGAATACAGGCGCTAGAAGCGATCGTGCAAGGCAATGCACCAACTAAAACGGCTAGTAAGGAGGCCACTCATGGCAGCAACCAATGAAACCGATAACTACAAGCTCCCGTTGTTTACCGACAACGACCAGCCAACGTGGCTTGGAGACTTTAACGGCGCGATGAATAAAATCGACGCTGATATGAACACCGTCGGCGCTAATGCGTCTACCGCCTTGTCTGCTGCTAACAACGCGGTTAACCGTGTTGGGCAGGTCGAGACCACCATTGCAGGCGTGCAGTCAGCCGCAAACAATGCTTATTCGCTGTCCACTGCCAACAAGAAAGACATTGACACGGTCGGTGCTAAGGTCACGCAGCTGGAAACTAAGTTTCCCATCACATCCAACAGCTTGTCTAACGGCGCTGTTACCGCTGCAAAGCTTGACCAAACGGCAATCGCCGCGATGTGGTCTGGGCTTACTGTAAAGAGATTCTCTAGCACAGACAGTAAAGCTGACAATGCAGGCATGGTAGTCCCTACAGGGGGAAGGCTAGAAGGGTTTTATATTGTAGAACTGGGCATTTTGGTGCTGAACAGCATGACTAATGAACGCTACACAGGCGGTGGTAGCGCCAAATTTACCCTGCCTAATTATGTGCCTAACTTCGCTGCGAGCGGTAAATTGGTTGATGCATGTATCGTGGTGCATAATGCGTCTAGCGACTTTGTGAGCTGGACTAGTCTCCACGTGCATGACGCAAAAACGAGAAACATCGGCATTACGAGCGCCCCCGCAAGCGGCAACGGCTTTTCTCTAATGGGCTCGGTTGTCCTATTCATGGGCATCAACTCCGGTATGTCGTTGAGCGTGCAAGATGCATACCAGCACATGAACCCCACGGTTGGCTAACATGCGCGCACTGCACATATCAGACACGCACGGCTATGCCGCTGGCACATCTGACGCGATGGCGCTAGCGGCATCTATGGGCGTGCCCGTTATACACACTGGAGACATGGTGCCGGATTACCACCAGCAATCCATTGGCTACCTGGACATGGGCAAAATTCTTCCGGTAATCGGCAACCATGACGCTATAAACGAATCCGGGACAGACCCCTCGGGTTACAACTGGCACGACAAGCCGAGCCAAGAAGCGCTTCGCAAAAAGTTCTTCGACCCGTTCCCGTCCCAGGGGCTGACCTTTCCAGACTCTAACGCTACCTGGTGGCATAAAGACATGGAGGGTTGCCGGGTAATCGGGCTTGACGTTACAGCCCTGGGCGCCGATCTGGCGAATGAGGTTAACTGGCTAGGGAGCGTGCTTAACGCAATGCCCACGTTGGTTTTAGCCCACATCGCGCCGCACAACCTGGCATACTCGGCTAACGGATTTACCTACGCTGCATACTTTGCCAACACTAGCTGGTATGACCCTTACGTTGCACAGATTTACCCGGGCGTTGACAAGTTAAGCGATGCGGTATTCCGGCACGCCGAACTTACGGGAACACCAACAGCTATGTTGTGCGGGCATGAGCATGCCGACGGCGCAATCGTGCATAGGGGCGTGCCTATTATAGCAGTCGGCAGCGTTATCCCAGATACGTATAACAACGTATACCGGAGCCAAGAAGCTGTTACATCTCGCCTTGTCGCCAACCTTGTGACGTTTGATGAAACCGGGCTTGTCGTGCAGCGCCTGGGGGCAGACAGCCGCACCACTGGCAGCCGAGCTAAAATGTGGGCCTACAGCTATGCCGATTCACGCATCACGGCGATAACGAGCAGGTAATATCATGCTTGACTTCTTGGACACGTCAAACTGGCAGGGCGGGTATAACCCCGCCCTTACCGGGGCCGATGCAGTTATCGTAAAGGCAACCGAAGGCACTGATTTTGTTGACCCGTATTGCGACGCGATTATCCAGCAGGCTATTGCAGCGAGGATGCCCTGGGGGTTTTACCACTTTGCAGGCAACGACGACGCAACAAGCGAAGCCACGTTTTACCTCGAAAATTGCCGCAACTATTTCGGCCATGGCATCCCGGTACTGGACTGGGAAGGCAACCAGGGCGTTGATTGGGTTAACGCTTTCGTGGAGCATGTCCACGCTCAGACGGGCGTATGGCCCTGGATTTACGCCAACCCTTGGCGGTTTAACCAGGGCGGCGTTAACCAAAACTGCGCCCGCTGGGTCGCGTCTTACCCGGATGTCGCAAGCCCCACGTGGAGCCAAGCGCAAGGCTGGGATTGCCCCGCCGCTGACGGTAACGTGGTAGCGTGGCAATTCTGCTCAGACGGCGGTGTTAACGGTATTGCCGGTAATGTCGACCTCGATTTGTTTTACGGTGATAAGGAGCAGTGGCAAGCATATGCTAGAGGCGGCACAAAACACGTTGACTCTATTGGGCCTGATAGCCCTGGCGTTGATACTCCGGAAGTGCTAGAAAATGCCTACTACAAGGTGACTGTTGAAAGGAAATGACATGGATTGGCACATTGCAGCAATCGTGGCGGCATTCGTGGTGATGGACCTTGTCACCGGTGTGATGCAGGCGGTTGCGACCAAAACCTTGGATTCAGCCAAAATGCGGGCAGGGTTGTGGCACAAATGCGGCTTTATCATGGTCGTTATTCTGGCCGCACTCGTGGAATGGGCCATGCAGTTTATCGACCTCGGATTTACGTTGCCGCTGTTCGTACCGGTGTGCGTTTTTATCATCCTGACCGAAATCGTCTCGATTTTCGAAAACGTGTGCAAACTTTCCCCAGAGCTGGCAAACTCTAAACTTGCACAGCTGTTTAACATTGATGTAAAATAATCCTGCCACGGGTCCCGCATACAGCCCTAGGCACCACTCTAAACCCCGCGTGACAAGGCACGCGGGGTTTGCTTTTATAAGGAGCAGGCATGGCATGGACAAAAGAACAACAGCAGTTTTGCGAGTACACGATCTGTACCGTTGAATCAGGCTGCGATTATGCAGCGGTCAACATGGCCGATCCTATCACGCTGGGCATCGGGCAGTTTTACGCATATAACGCGGCTGCGCTCATGGAGCGGCTGCGCGATAACGCAAGCGCAAGCTATGACAAGCTTTCGAGCAGGCTTAAAGACGCAGTGGCTAATCACCCTGCCGATACAGATGCTACATGGTGGACTGGGTTTTATCTTTACCAGGACGATGCAGATTCCTGGGTAGCGTCTGCGCAGGATATGGAAAACCACGCCGTGCAGGACCAGTTTTTCCTTGATTGGGTGTTCGGTAGCGGCGGAGCTTTTGACACCCTGGCCGGATGGGGTATGACGACCGACAATGTTAAACAAACCATTTTCATGCTGTCTGTTTATCACCAAGCCCCGGCAAGCGCTAACCAAATCCTTGCGAACATAGGCGGCGGGCGAAGCCTGGACGAGTACCTCAATGCAACGCTTAACACGTGGCCGGTGTCGGGGTACCCGAATCGCTATAATCGCGTGTATCAGCTGCTCAATGATTGGGACGGCACGAGCGCCCCGCCAAACTTCGGGCAAAGCGACTTTACACCGAGCACGAACCCCGACACCAACGGGCAGGCCAAATCGAGCATTAGCCGCCTGGAGCAGGTGGGCAACGATCTAATAGTATACGGAGCAATGGGGCAGGGCACGCGCCTAGTGTGCCACAACACGGGTAACGGCGTATGGTTACCCGTTCGAAACGCAACCGCGCCGGCCTACCCTGGTACGGGCGGCGGCGGCGGAGGCGGTGGCGGTAGCGACGAGTTCGAAGCCATGCGGGCAATCTGGGAACAAAACGAGGGCGCGTTTAATTACGCCCAGGCAGCGGGCAGGCTAGAGCCTGACGTTAGCGGCTTTACCGATTGCAGCGCTTGCATATGGTGGGCCGCAAACAAGGCCACTAACGGCAAATATAATTGGCTTGGAACGTCCACATGGACAATGCGAGACACGGCAACTAAAATATGCGATGGTATACAGCGCGATTTGATGCAGCCTGGAGACCTGATTTTGATGACCGCGCCGGAACACGTCGGGTGGTATTGGGGTAACGGCGTTGCATGGGGTGCAGGCGCGGCCCCGTGCCCCAAGGTTGAAGCCGACCCCGTGGAAAATTATTACTCATGGGGTAGCAATTTAGAAATTTACCGGTTTATAGGCCAGTAAGGAGTTTAACAATGAGTGGTATACCGAAATGGGCGCGTTGGGATCCTAGCGCTTTGATGGGTGCACGGTGCCCCGTGAGGTTATGCACGGGGCCGCGAAGCCTGGGTAAAACGTACGCCATGAAAAAGGTTGGTATCAAGCGATTTTTGACAAAGGGCGAAACCTGGGCATATGTGCGTTATTACGACACGATGATTGATCGCATTTTGCGCAGCCCCGAGGGTTTTTTGTCTGACATTGAGCGCAATAACGAGTTTCCGGGGCAGAGATTCCGGATGAACGGCCGCATGATGCAGACCGCGTACCAGGCGCAAAAGGACACGGGCAATGTCAAATGGAAGCCGAAGTGGCAAAACCTGGGCCAGATGTACGCGCTTACCTCGTTTGATTCGTTAAAGGGTGCCACCACGGCAAACAACACGCTCATGGTCCTAGACGAGTTTATCAAGGAAAAGCGCGTGCCCCCATACCCGAGCGGTTGCGTTGATATGCTGATGAACATGTGGGAAACGTTCGACCGCCGCGAAAACCGCGTTATCCTGGTGGGCCTGGCGAACAATGCCGACCTAGTTAACCCACTGTTTCAAGCGTGGGGCATTATCCCCATTCCCCGTGGCAGCAGTCGCTATTTTAAGGTGGGCAATTCAGCGGTGTACTACGAAAACGCCTTCAGCACGGAGTTCGAGCAGTATTCGTCCGCCTCCAACATAGGCGCCTTTACCGCTGGTAGCGACTATGCAGAGTATGCGCAGCAGAGCGAATTTAGCAACATGACGGGGCAATTTGTCAAACCCAGGACTAAAAGCTGTGATTGCATCATCGCCCTAAAGTTTAAGGGCATCCCCTTTGCCATTTGGCAAGACATGCATACGGGCATTGTGTATGTTGATCGCAAGCCGCCGAGTGATAGACAGGTGGTAGTGTTGACGCGACATGACATGTCGCCTGATACGATGCTCATTGAGCGAAACGCCCCGCTTATCAAGTTCGCAGTTCGGGCTTATAGCCACGGTGATTGTTATTTTGATTCGGACGCAACACGTGAGATGTGGTTGGATATGTTGAGCATGTGCGGATTGAGATAGTAAAAGGCCCTCCGATTTGGAGGGCCTTTTACTAATCCTTCCCAGGACCTGTCATTGCCAGCAGATGCTTCATTCTAACGGTTACGTTCTTCTTTCCGGCTTGCACGAAAAACACGCCATTGTGCACATTTGTTACAACACCTTGGCAGACCTCATACCAGCGGGCGTATTTGGCATGCTTCGGAGTAATCCACCAAATGGCCTTGCCGATGCAATCCTCGGGTGCCAGGTGCCACAGATAGCAACGGATTCGAAACTCGTGGATTATCTTTTGCCAAAGCGCTGCGCGTTCCTGCGGCACTTTGACCCTAGAAAATTCCTTCTGGTACCTGTCAAGAAGATAATCCACTTCTCGGCGTGAAATTAGCGGGTACAGCATGGCTACTCTCCCTTGCACTGCAATGGCCTTTTGCCGCACTTAAACTCCATGCGGCAATCAATCTTGATGCACTTGATCTTACTCCTTTACGCATACGGTGTGGCGGTCAACGCTGCGCCGATGAATACCAGGCCAACGGCTAACAGACTAGGCTTGCGTGCAAACATTGCCGCGCCTGCTATTGCTAGGATGAGGCCGATGAAGGCGGCTAGTGGTGCATATTCGTGAAACATGTTGTCTCCTCACTATTCGGGCTTGGCGGTAAGATATTCACAAGGCCCGAACCTACCAGCTCCCACGTGCTGTATCGCCCAGTATCACGCTCAGGCATGTGGCGATAGGTAATAGTGCCACCCTCCACATGGCACTACCCAGGTGGAGAGTGGCACCCTTACGGATGTGCTTTAACTGTGCCAGCTGAAGCAGTGCACCCCCTTCTGTTTGGTTCGTTCCTTATGTCTATAACTATAGAACATTGTGACTACATATGCAAGCCCTATTTTCGTAATTATGACTGGATTGTGAATCATAGTTATACTCATGTTCCAAATACGGAGCACGCGGGGAGAGACGGTTTTATCTGTTACCA
>ENA-UOJJ01003569-UOJJ01003569.1-human-gut-metagenome-genome-assembly--contig:-CS66-NODE-3569-length-16484-cov-4.861708_pt1 | contig 16484 bp, 8 predicted proteins | sample MGYA00242343_ERZ723890 | MGnify/ENA metagenome assembly ERZ723890 | reverse complement strand
TCATCCTCTGCCTTCTTATCAATCCCATATATCCAGATGTAATAATCCCCGATCGACGGGCCGCATTCCGCGGCAATGAATCTGGCATATCCTTCCTTTAGTGCGAAACGGTTCTGTCGTTCTTCCGGACAGTAATGCTCAAATAGGTATTTACCGATGTCTGGCCCCGTCTCTTTTATATTCAGTGGCAGGAAACATCTTAACCCGGATTCTTCCTGTACCTGCTGCATGACGTTTTCTCTGAATTCCTCTTCCCATGTCTGGGATGTCCCGTGATGGATCGCGGTATGACGTTCCTCCAAAAGTCTGGATACGGTTTTCTCCAGGAGGGTTTTCGCCCCCGAGATTTTCGTCCACCAACATAATGCTTCTTTTGTCATAATGCCTCCTTTGTTGGACGCCGGAGCGTATGGTCCGTTCCGGCGCCTGTATGATTGTTACTGTTCCTCCATGCACTCCATCAGTTTGTTTTCGATGTCCTCCATGGAATCACCAAGCATCTGGTAGAAATTGTAACGGGAGAAGATGTAGCGTTCCGCATCCCCGACTGCCTTACGGAATACGTTTAACTCGCACATCTCTTCCATCAGCGCGCGGACCTCTCCGGTGTCAAGGTTTGCGATCTTCACGATGTCAAGGTCGCAGGCTAGTTTCCAGAGTTCCGCCGGGCTGTAGCCATCTGTGCCGTTACTCATGTACAGATATGCCATGAGGTAAGCTAAGATGTGGTAGTAGTTATCCTGCGCGTGGCGCAAAGTGATGAAGTACTTCTCACGGACTTCCTTCTGGAACTCTTCATCCGCCAGAACCTTCTTGATGTGGCGTTCGGATAACACATACGGCGGGGTAACGCTGCGGTCATAGCCCGCGTAATCCGGCTTCGCCAGGGCCTCCACGAGTTTTTCACAGTACAACTGGATCAGACCCGGGAAGTAGTTCGTATTGGCGAGGATTGTATTGACGAGCGGCTCGGTTGTCTCACTGAAGCGGAATCCGAGGTACCAGAGCGGTTCTTCAATCAGGCTCTTCGCTTCGTCGTACTCGAACGGCTTGACCGTGATCGATCTTAACTGCGGAAGCACGCTGTTTCCGCCTGCCGCCGCGCCTTTCGTGAAGCGGATTACATCGCGGAGTCCGGCGATCACGAACTTGAAGCGGTTGCCCGGCATCTCCTGAAGTGCCTTTAACCTTGCGATCGGTGCGTATTCGTAATTTTTACAGTCAGCAATGAATGCGTCTGCCTCATCCATCATGAGCAGCAGATATTCCGGTGCATCATCCTTTGTTAATGCCATGCGGATGGCGTAGGTTAAATCGTCCCAGTTATCCGTTTCGCTCTCCTCAGCCAGAATACCGTTTGCAATGAGCATCCTGGAAACGGAGCGGGCTGCTTCCGCCACCTTGTTTAAGCGGATGTCCACCAGTACCGCACGGTCCCCATTCTCGTCATGGTCCAGTTCACGAGCTGCCATCTTTAAGATTGCGGATTTACCGAGCTGTCTGCCTCCGTAGATAATGTTTGCGCCGACCGGTGATTCAATCTCGGCCAGTTCTTTCTTTCTGCCGTTAAACATTTCCACGCGGATATCGGCGTTAGAGGACGGCAGGTACGGCTGGTAGGAAGCATATGGCACCGCAATCTGCATTAAGGCCTGCGTCATAACGGAGGTCTTACAGTTGGTCGCGAGGTACATCATGAGCGGCTGGTCAACGACCAGAACGGTCTTTCCCTGCATTTCCGTATGCATCCGGTGTGCGATGATGCGTCTTTCAGGCATCGGGAATTTATGGGTCATCAGTACGATCGTGTTCTTGTTTAATCCGTCCGCACAGATGGTGCTCTTCAACTCCCCTACGGTGTACTTGCCGTACAGGCACACAACGTGGAAGGATGTCTTTTCTGCCTCGCTTCCGAATGCGGAGATTGGATGCTGATAAGCGTCCTTTTTACGGCTCTTCGGTGTCTGCAGGCGCACTTCATACGTATCGTTCTGTTTTCCTTTTACTCTTTTCACGAATGCGGTCTTAAATCCCATGAGTCCCAGGATTGTCTGGATTTTTTCTTCTCCTGCCTGGCTGTTTTTTTCTTTAATCCAGGCCGTGGCCAGTTCCGGCGTTTCTGCCTGCGCTTTCACATGTGCCATCCGGTACCAGGTCGGGAACGTGCGGATGAAGTCATCAAGAAAATCCTTTTCCATTCCGCTCTCCGCTAAGGCATCTGCGATGTCTCCACTCTGTACGCGTCCGATCAGGTCTTCCGCCACCGTATAATTGTTCCGGCTGATCATAGCTTCAATCTGCGCCTTCATTTTATCGGAAACCTCATAACCGCTGTCTGGTTTTGTGACCCTGCGGAACATTTCTTCTACGGCGGCTTTGCGCTCCTCGGAATCCGTTACGATCTGTTTTCTGTAGGCGTTTACCAGACGGTAGAAATACCCATAATTTCCGGATTTACTGCAAGTTTTATAGGACTCTTCCACGTCTGTTAAGATCTGTTCCTTCCTGCCGTCCAGGTTATCTAACATTCCGTACCCCTGGGCCAGTTCCAGGTCCTCTCTAAAGGAGTTCAGTGCGTATTCAATGCCTCCTGATACCTTCGCGCTGAGGATCTCGCTCCGTGTCTCTGCGACCTGCTTACCCATACATTCTTCTAAAAAGTCGCAGATCTGCAGTGCGCTGCCGTAATCATGGTCATCTTCCTGTCTGGAAGTGATGATCTTTGTCATATATGCGTCCAGACCCTCCTGGTGTTTCTCCTCAGCAAAGGCGGTCATCCGTTCTGTTAAATCGAAACCATCCAGGATCCGGTGCCTGCGGGTGGTATCCGGCAGCAGGTTTTCATCCAGTGTGATGACTCCGGACGGGAGTAAGTTTATATAGAAGAATTTCCGTCTGTCTGCCGCTTCCTGGCTGCGTCCGTTGAAACAGGAAATGCAGTCATCCAGGACCATAACCAACGCCCCTGCGCCGACTCTTGCGGAGGCAAGATCCGGGTTCGACAGAATTTCTTTCTTGGCTGTCTGTGCCAGTTTCGTCCAGGCCTTCGTGTGCTGTTTGTAGATTTCCACGCTGCGGCTGTTGGTGCTTCCGGTCGCAATCCGGACGGCGTTTATCCACGCGGCAACACTGTCCACGATCTTTTCGATCTTCTTTGAAATGTTACTGCGGTATACCCCGTACAGCTTGCTGCTTGCCAGGGAAGTACGCATTAGCGTGGCTGCCTGCTTCCAGAGCTCGTCGATATAGTCGCTTAACTTTAAGTGGTCGATGTTTCCGGCTGCGACCGGGGAACCCTCCTTGATGAACTTCTCACGAATCTCTTCCGCTGCCAGGTCTACGCTCTCCCTGTCATCATTTTTTGCGAGATCCAGGATCTGTGCCAGGTCCCCATTTTTTGCGAACATGATCTGCCCCATATACATGAAACGCGGGTTTCTCTTATCTGTTGGCACATAGTTTTCAATGTACTCGTTGTAATATTTCCCTGCTTCCTGGCTGCATTCCTTTACCGCATCCTCCCGCTTCGTGTTGCCAGCGGCGATGTCGGAGAAGAACCATGCGCCGTGAGCGTCCTGCTTGCGAAACTCCGTCATTTCATATAATAAACTGTTGAATGCCGGGGAAGCGGTGCTGTTGGCATACCCCCTGGCCATATCGTAGATTCCCCGGATCCCGTGGTCTGTCTGTCCGGAATCCCCGCAGATCACACGCATGGCAGATGCGAGGTACAACAGCTGACTGTTGGTATCTTCTGCGCCTTCCTCAAAGGCTTCCGTGATCCCTACGGATGAATACGTATGGGGAACAGACGGCTCGTCCGTGGCGAAGGATGCCATGCGATATAACGGGCTTCCCGCCATGCCGGCCGCATCCAGGAACGGGAACAGCACGTATGCATTCTGGGATAAGCAGCACTTTAAGAACCGGGCTGTCTTTTCTTCCCGGATTCTGACCTCCTTTTGAGTTTCCGCTTTCTGGGTCTCTGTCTGCGGCTGTTCTGCGGGTGCTGCCTGGGTGCTCTTCTTTTCCTGTCTCTTTTCCTGCTTCTTTTCCTGTTTTACTGGTTTTTCCGGTTTTTGTTTCTCTGATACCCGGCTCACTAATGATCCGGACAACTGATCCTGGCCGACCAGTTTCTGTGTGCCTTTCGTGCCCTGCGGCATCAGGGATTTTAACAGCTCGCTTGTCATAGCAGCTGCGGACTGCGGCTTTGTTTTGTTCGTGGTTTTCATGGACCGGACATGGCCTTTTTCCGGTTCTTTTGCCGTCTCCGGTATCGACCGATCTTCTGACTTCGTTTCCTTTAACTCTTCCTGTTCTTTTTCCTGTAAAGCTCCGGATGGGTCCGGCTGTATTGGCTCCTCTTCCGGCTGCAGGCCGCTTCCTTCTGTCCCGGCATCTTCCGGTATGGCAGTTTCCTTGGCATCCGTTTCGTAATGCCCCGCCTCCGTGCAGCTATCCATTAACAGCGTTGCGGCTTTTTCCGGGTTATCCGGCGGCAGTGCAACCGCCTGATATTTCATGTCGAGCGGCAGGTGCCTTAAGGTACGTTTCATCGCCGCAGCCGCGGCTTTCGCAAGAACTTCGTCCGTTGCCGCACATACCATGGTAAAGGACGGGTCTTTGACCTTTGCGCCGAATAAGACCATATAGTGGCGGAACTTCTGGAAAACCTGCGCAGTGATTCCGCTTGTGTAGATCAGGATGTAATTCCGGTTTTCGTGACGGTGCATGATGAAGAACGCCCCACCCATTTCCATGACGCAGATCAGTGCATCTTCCTCATCCTCCACATCCGTGGCCTTTGCACGGATCTTGTACGTCTCATAAAATGCCTCCAGAAACAGACATTTGATGAGGCATGCGTATGCCTGTGAAGCTTCCTTGATGGTCCCGCGGACCCCGTTCAGACTGATCTTCTGGATGTACGGATAGGTGTTATCCCGGTAACCCAAATCCTGTAAGCTGCCATCCCCCCATCCTGAGCGGATGCAGGACTGTTTGTCTGTTGCCACGTTATAAAGGACCAGGTCGCTGTCTTTCCAGGTCGTGCGTAAGATGATGCCCGTGTTGTAGAGCCTCTGGATAGCACCGCGGACGCGGTCCGGCGTTTCCCCTGTCACAAAAGATGCCAGCCGTTCCGTGATGGATCCCATCTGCCGGAATGCGGCCTGGTAGATCCTCAAGTTGCCATTGACCACGGAAAGGATCACCTTGCCTCCGAGCTTGATCCGGGACGGGTTCCCGACATTGGAGAGCTTTGTCGTAAAGGTCCGGTATGCGTCTTCCTTCACCGGCGGCACTGCTTCCGTCAGATCTTTTAACAGGTCGCGGATCTCGCTGATCTCCTTCTGGATGTCCATGACCGTGTATTCTGACATTCTGTCGCATTCCTGTTCCAATGCATCCTTCCTGCCCTGCAGTCCTTTCTCTGTGCCGCTTCCGGCATCACATTCCGGCTTTGTCTTTTTTATCTGTCTGTCTGTATCCACCTGTGCCGGTTCATCCTGTGGTTGTACTTCCGGTTCCTGTGCAATGGCAGTTTCTGCCTTTTCCGGTTCCTGCACCTGCTTCCGGTTCTCTTCCTCCAGGTTGAGGCTCAGCTGGCCTTCCGATTCCGTCTGCCCGGTTGATTTCTTCCCACGTTTCTTTTTTGCGGATGGCATCTGCGCTGTTTCTGTTTCAGTTGTTTGTTCCGTGTTCCTGGCTGTTTCCGGCAGGGATTTTGGCATGATCGCAGAAAATACCTCCGGATACCGTTCCCTTATACCGGTATGGTCTTCCACGATCTTTCCTTCCCAGAGTGCCCCGATGAGCTCCGGGTCAAAGGAGCGGATCAGAAGCGGCATGTTAACACCAAATTCGCTCTGGCGTTTGCATGTGACGTCCATGGCGGACATAAAATACCGGTGTTTGGTGATATCCTGCCCCGGATCTTTTACCAGTGCGTCCTGCTCGCTTAATAACGGCGGTGCCGCCTTCTGGTCTTTGGTTTTTAAGGATAAAAAACGCTCGATCACGGCGGTCTGTGCACGCAGTTTTTTTAACTGGTCTCCCAGCTCCTCTTCCGCCCGGGCGACTGTTTCTGGCGCTTCCTTTCCATATAGCTTTCCATATGCGATCCAGATCCGGTCCCCGGTGGTTCCAAGCCGCTCCAGTACGTCCCGGATATCTTCCACCCGGATCGTCCGGACCAGGCGGTCTTTCGCCAGATCCTCCATGACTCCCTGGATCTTATCTTCCGTCTCTTTCATTAACTTCCTGTAATCGGATAGTGTTTGTTGCAGCTGTTCATATTGGTTTTCCATCGCGTTTCCCCTTTCTTTTTGCATTTCTTATGCGATCTGTCATCAGTATGCGACAGGTTTCTTATCTATTTTTTTGCGGATAACACTTTTTGGTCATCCTGCCATGATGATAAAAAAACAGCGTGTCCGGTCTCCCTTTCACGCTGTTTTCTTCCCCGTCTTGAATGGCACATCCTACAGGCTTTCAGCCTGCCGGATGATGTCCGCCAGCTGCTCGGCGCACGCTTTTTCGCGTGCGATCTTGCGCTGGCATCGCCTTTCCATGCGCGCTTTACGCAGGCGGCGCAGCCGACGCTTTCGGGCGTTGGTATACGTCTCATGAGCTAACAAGTTAAGCCCAATCGACGTAATCACGCCGTCGAACGTCAGCCACGCGCCTACGATAGCGTCCGCCGCGCGCCATTCTGCAGCGTCCACAAGCCTACGCACATTGTAGGTGATGTGGGCTGCTTCATGGGCGAAGCGATACGCCGCGATGTGCACGGAGTGACACACCTCACGCAAAAATCTACGTGATAGCGGGTCTCTTGTTCCATACATCCAGAAACTTATGGATGCAAGGAGCAATAGAGCCTGCAGCACGCCGATTTTGCTGGCAGCTACGCACCATTTTCCGACGAGTGTCATTCCCTGATCAAGCATACTTTCTCCTTTCCGGCGCCTCTGTTGCGCCGCTGCTTTCCGGAAGCAAATTATCCGCGAAAACAGTTTTAGCCCCGGCCATACGCTGGGGCATACCAAATCCTTTCGGTTCCCATCGCCGTAAGACGGACGTATGGGGAAACGATTCGGTTCCCAGCTTGTTGGACCGGCAGAGCACCCGGTTGGAAGATTTCAACTCTTCCAGGCTTTGCAAAAAACGCAGCAATGTCTGTCGCGTATGCCCTGCGCACTTTGCAGGTACTATACTCGATTCCTTGTCTCGTTTTTGCATTTACAGTATGTATGACAGATTTAATTTCGCTGATACGGTTTTTAGATCCCGGTTTTCTTTTGCGGATAACACTTTTTGGCAAAAAAAGAGAGAAGCTAAAAGCTTCTCCCTTGGGTATTGTTTGCGGTTACAGTTGTATCGCCTATTCGATGGTAACGATCAGGCCACGGTCAGATGTCTTTCTGCTGACCAGGGTTACGAACTGGTAGTCGCTGTCACTGAAGGTCAGACGATATATTCCTTCCTTCCGGTTTACGTCGATCAAGATCTTGTCTTCAATCTTTTTAACGAGCGGGCTCTTGATGTCTAACCCAATGCCATCTACGTACAAACGGTCATCGTTATGCAGTACGTAACACTTGTACGCATGAGACCATGTGACATGCAGTGCTCCGTTCATTTCCACGAAGTCCTTGCAGGTGATCGCATCATATAACGCGAAGCGAGTCCAGCGGCGCACTTTATATGCAACCGGATCCGTATCTTCCCCTGCGACTGCGTCGCACGGGAACCATGCGTCCAGTCCGAACGGGCTTTCCGTATACAACGCCTCTTTAAGACCGTACTTTGCGCTGGTCTCGTGGACTGTGGCGCTGTGGTTACCGTTCTGATACAGGATCAGGGTAGTGCCAGCAAAGATAGTCTTCTTCTCCTTCTGTCCGTCTTTTCCTTCTGCCTCGATCTCCTTGGTACGCTCGATCGCCATCAGGCAGGCTTCTCCGGACACCTTCAGGACTTCCGGAACCTCACTGAGCTTCACAAGAACCTTACGGAAATAATCGCGGTCCGGCTCATAAGTCATGAGCGCCACATCATCTCCGCTTTCTACCGCCAGCAGTACCGCTCCAATGTGGGAAGACAGTACGGATAAGATCTTTAACTGGCCCTGCTCAATCTGACGTCCATCCTGATAAAGGTTTCCGTCAATAACAGAAAATCCCGTCACAACGGTTTCCGGCTTCGCATCTTTTGTGATGCGGAATGCCAGAGCATTTGCCTCCGTGATCTGGACGATATGTTCTGTGGATAATTCCACTTCTTCGCCCTCGTTCTCGATCATTTCTGCAGCTGTGGCTTCGGTCACCTTTCCTGCTTCATCACAGAACACTGCTGTAACACGGTAGTTCTTGCCATCCAGCTTGCTCACGATCTCAGTGCCTTTTTTTGTTCTCTCGATTTTCATAGTTTCTTTCTCCTTTGTTCTTTTTTTGCATTTAGATGTTTCTCAATTTCTTTAATCTCATGCTATGATAAGTATTGCGATGGATCTGTGTTAAAACACCGTATTTTCGCCACCTGCAAAACGGATATTCCTTTTGTATGACCGGACGGATCTGGCAGTCGCATCATTGTTTTTTGCGGATAACATTTTTGGGTCAGAAAAAGACCCGGGCCCTTGGCCCGGGTCTTGTTTTTAGTCAGAAGTATTACGCAGCTGGCGCCGCCTTTCTTCCTTTCTTTTCCTTTTCTGCTTTCTTTTTTTCTGCTTCATGATCCACCGGATCATACGTTACACCGAGGAGTTTATGGACTTCCTCTAAGAACTGGTTGTTGGTATAACCGGTTTCTTTCGTGCCGAATGCGATATACTGGCCCGTGACGGTCAGTTCATCCCTGGCACGGGTCATGGATACAAAGAGGAGACGTCTCGTTTCTTCGAGTCTTTCCTTCGCTTTCTTTCCGCTACTGTGTAGCCACTCGGAATCGTATTTGGAAATGCTGTTAAACACATATTCCCATTCCAGCCCCTTGGAAGAATGCGCAGTGGTCAGAACAACGCCTTCGTAACTCTGCTCCATCTTCTTTTCTTCTTTATCTCCGAACCGCTTAAACTCCATGACATATTCCAGTTCACTCTGAAGATCTTCATTATCATAAAGCTGTTCCAGGAAGTAAGCGTAAACTTCATCCTCTCCCCGGATCGCGTCCAGATATTCGTGGAACTTCGCGCGCTGAGCTGTAAACGGCAGATCTTCCATTGCCAGGAAATCTTCCCGCATCTGGTCCACCTGCTCGGTTAGTGTTTCATCATCCATCTGATTTAACAGGTCCCCGTCATACTTGGCAACCAGGTAATCAAAGTAGGATTTGGTCGCGTCCGGGTCATAGAATGCCATAGCCAGTGACATGGCGGCGTTCACGCGGCTGTTATCTTTTAATAGCAGCGGGTTTTTCATGACCCATGGAATCCCGTGCCTGGACAGCACTGCGCTCATGTCCGTGATCTCCGCGCGGGTATAAGCGATGAATGCAATTGACTCCGGCTGAACACCGCTATCAATCAATTCTTCGATCTGCGTCGCGATCCATTCGTACTCGACTGCCTTTTTAAAAAATCCCTTTACTTCTGTCCGGCCGCCGGCTCCCCTGGTAGACTGCATGGTCTTATCGACCTTTTCCGTGTTTAAGTCGATCAGCGCGTTTGACAGTTCGATAATCTCCTGCCTGCTCCTGCGGTTCTGCGTTAAGAACAGCTCTGTTCCGGTCACATTCAGCTTTTCAAAGAAATGAATCATGTTTTCCGGAGACGTATGGCGGAAGGAGTAGATCGCCTGCGCGTCATCTCCGACTACCATCAGGCTTTTACAGCTTTTACAGTTGCGCAGCCGGTTGATCTTATCAAGCTGCCCGTCATTGGAATCCTGGAACTCATCCACGATGATATGCTCGAATCCGTAACGCTCTTCTAAGTAATCCGGATGCGCATCCAGGAATTTATCTGCAAGCGGCTCCTGATCTGCGAACTGGATCAGGTTATCCTTTTTTAACTCCGCATCGTACTCTTTGTAGAGCTCCAAAAGATCCTGCATGGAGACATGTTCCAGGTATTTTGCGAGTCCTGTATCCGCGATGGCTGCTTCAAGCAGGTATGAGGCTCCCTGTGCGTCCGGATCCACTTTTTCCGTTTTGATGATTTCCATGATCTTCTGCGCGCAGCTTAAGGCACCGCCGTCCATCGTGTAGTTCAAGTAATCCAGGCCTTGTACGGGTTTTTCGTCCATGAGTCTCGTTAAGATTGCGGCGCTTTTGACACGCCCTACGACCTTTGGCATCGCCTCAAACCCCAGCTCCTCATAATTTTCCTTGATGATCTGGTAATCAAAAGCGTTGAACGTCATGGCCATGATATCCGCTTCCGTGATGGCAAGTCCTCTCGCAGCTGTTTTCTTTACCAGACGCTCCTTCATTTCCGTTGCGCCTGCTTCCGTAAAGGTGATGAACAGCATTTTGTGCGGGTCCGTACCTTCGGCGAACATCCTTGCTCCACGCTCCGTCATACACTCTGTCTTTCCAGTACCAGCTCCTGCATTGACCTTACAGTAGCCGGACCTAAAATCAATGACTTCCTGCTGTTCATCTGACGGGACGATCACGCCCTGTTTTCCGGACAGGGTTTTCTTTTCGTATTTTTCCGGAGTTTTCTGCCAGTAACACTGGGAGTGCATCTTGCAGTATCTGCAGGCATCCTCCGTGCAGGCATCTATGCCCTGTGTGAATTCATCCAACTGCGCAAGGAACTGCTCATCCAGTTCTCCTGGTGTAGTTGTCCCGCCGATGTAGTTTTCTTCTGTCAGGGTGACAATGTTTCCACCTTTCGTCTCGAAGAAGTCTTCATTTGCCAGTTCTGTTGCCTTGTCGGTTTTCTTCCTTAAAAAATAATAGGAAGCTTTTACGTCCATGGCTTTCCCTTCCGGGACAAACCGCCTTGCATATTTCAACAGGAAATACAGTTCCAGGCAGTTGTTTACGGATGCGTCCTGTTTTTTTCCGTTCTGGGTCACGGTCGGCTTTCCGATGCGGTATAACACCAATTCCACGCTGTGCGCAGTCCGGAACAGTACATCCGGCGTCACGGTCACTTCATAGTTTCCGGCATAGACTTTCGCGCGTTTAACCAGAGAAGCATGTCGTTTTTCCGCCAGGGCCGCGCGCTCCAGGATCGAGTATAAGCGCTTCGCTTTCCCATCACGCTGTTCCCCGAGCATCATCTGGTCATCGTCCAGTCCTTCGTCGATCAGTCCCCTGAAATCCTTGAGTTGATATTTTCCGGTCAGATAGCCCTTCATGATGTCCTTTGCAAGGATTGCTTCATCGAAGTTGGACTCTTTGACCGTATCCAGGAGCCTGCTGAGCCCATCATAACGTCGCAACGTGGAGCAGCGCTCCGCGCCGCGGAACTCGGAACTTTTCTTATGCACCAGATATGCGGACGCGGTATCATCCATCGTTTTCCATATCATCTCTTCCATGTTTCTTTTCTCGTTGGTTTCCATATTTCTCTCCTTTTTACATGCCAATCTGCAGAATATATTCCACTGTGGATTGCTCGTCCTGATAAACGATAACCTCATCCATCATAAACCCGGAATACCGGCATTCCGCCCAGGTACACAATGCTCCCGGCTGGATCGTCTGCAGCTTTCCAAAATTCAAAGATGAATCGCATCCCAAATGTCCGTTGTAATACTGATTCGGCTTTCCGGTCGCTACCTTACAGACAAACATAAGTCCATATTCCTGGTTCCCGTTTGCCCATTTAGAGCCCGTCCTTGATGTGTATCCAAGTGATTTGATTGCGTCCGGAGCAAAATAGGTTCCAATTCCGTATGCCTTTCCGGTGGTCACCACATCCTTTGGCGGACGGTTCTTTAATCCAGTCGTCAGGATTGACCAGACGTTGGCATGCTTGGTTCCGTGGAAGAGATGGCAGATGCCGTTCTCTTTTCCATCACTTAAGCCTTCCCGTTTGGTAAATTCGTCAAATGCTTTTTCCGTTTCATGATTGATGACCCGGTATGCTTTCTGGTATTTGGATGCGCTCCCCTTTAAAAGACCTTTTAAGTACATTTCCTCTTCCGCTGTGACCGGGCGTACTTCCACACCGTTTGCTTCCAGGATCGTTGTTTCTGCATGTTTCTCCAGCGTTGCGCCGCGTACCTGCGAAACCATGATGTCGAACAGGTCCTGCTCCTCGATCACGATCGCCGCAAAATCCTGCTTGTGCTTCGCCAGATGCTTGGATAAGTTATCCATACGTCTTGGGATCACCGCATACAAAAGTTTCAGCTTGTTGTTAAACTCCGGTACGCTCATTGCCCCATAGCCGGTTGAAAGCTCTTTCAAGATCTTTTCTCCCAGTTTGATCATTTCGTCGGAAATGTTATCGACACGGATAGTATAAGACGCTTCAAAGGTATACTTTGCGTATCGCAGCAGGTTTTCGATGAACGTGGATACGTCCGGATCCTCGATCGGCTTGTAGTCCGCCTGTTCGTTTCCTGTGCCCTTTGTGACTTCGATACGGTCCATTTTCACCGTTTTCGTCGCCATATACCCTCTGGCAATGCGTGATCGATAAATCCAGTCCCAGTCCGAATATGGATGGATTACAGATTTTGGTTTATAACGACCAATCGTAATCCCGACTCGCCCCTGCGTGACCTTCATGGTGCCATCCTTCAAGTTCTCCATGATGAAGATCTCGTTTCTTCCCCTTCCGGTCGCAGTTTCCTTTACGAATGTCATCTCCACATAATCCCGCGGGATTACTTCCGGCTCCGGCATCTGTTCGGTATCTAAGACCTCAGGTGTTCCTTTTCTTGTTTCTTCCATTTTTTCTTTCTTCCTGTTCCTTATGATATGTATGATTACGGTATCAGTATGGGTTTCGGACAGCGGGCTGGTATCCCGTTTTTTCGTTTTAGCATAAAAAGAATGGTGTTCCCCGGTAACACCCCTGTTTTTATGTGAGCTGTCTGATATCATTTTTGGATTCTCACGTTTTGGTGAATGACCGGATGTATTGGCCGGTTTGGGATACATCCTGAAGAGCAGATGGATTTTGTACCCGTCTGTTTTTGACCAAAAAGTGTTATCCGCAAAAATATATCTAAAAGAAATGATACATACTGATTTTATCGTAGGAAGCCGACGCAAAAGAAACCGCTTATCCATCGATCTAGAGGACTTTCTTGAAGGATTTAGGGCCTGCCCCGTATGCACGGGGATGAGCCGTACAGTGTTGATAAGTTTCAAATCGAACAAATGCCTGCCCCGTATACACGGAGATGAGCCCACATGAACAAGTACAATAATACACCATCTGGCGCCTGCCCCGTATGCACGGGGATGAGCCGAGACGCCTGGATCCGGACGTGCTCCGGACGGTGCCTGCCCCGTATGCACGGGGATGAGCCAAGACAGGAAGTGTGTCTCGTAAGAAATCTGTTATCTGCCCCATATGCGTGGGGGAGAGTGGCAGGATATGGACAACGAAAAAGATAGAATATGCTCCGCGCATGCGGAGATGAATCCCGACATACCATGTTGGCTCGTTCATTTATACAATTCCGCCCCGTATATACGGGGATGCCCGGTTAAGGGTATGGTTATATCCAGCTGAAAATTGCTGCAACCGATCATTTGTAACTGCAAAGAACCTGAACACAAAGGAAAAGAGGAAAATTATGACTAACACAGTTCGATTACGCGGCATCGTCCGCGATCCATTTTATCTGGAAGATCGTGAGGATGGCGGCACATGTTATGTGACTTATGTATCCGTTATGCGCAATTCTGGCATTTCCGATACTATGCAGGTTGTGATCCCTGCCTCAGTATTGGACGTGGAGGTCTGCGACTGTACCGGGCAGGAGGTTTCCTTTACCGGTGAATTCCGCTCCCGAAACCGTTTTGACGGTCTGAAGCGCCGGCTGGAGCTGTTTGTCTTTGCCACGTCTATGAAGTCTTGCGACGAATACACGGGACACGCGGATGCTTTCGGGATGGATACCAATTATGTCCATCTGGTCGGAACGGTCTGCCGTCCTGCTGCATTCCGCCTGACTCCGTCTGGCCGCAGGATTACGGATTTTTTACTGGCAGTGAACCGGAGCGCACCGGATGACTATCGTTCCGACTATATTCCCTGTATCTGCTGGCAGGAAGACGCGGAACGGTATGCAGACTTAAAACCCGGCGACTGCGTGGAGCTGACTGGGCGGGCTCAGAGTCGGCAATATGTAAAAACCCAACCGGACGGGCGACATGAAGTACGGGTAGCTTATGAAATCTCCGTCAAGAGAATGCTCCCGCTTGGGCGTGTTGAAGATCTGCAAAAATATGGAAAAGTGTTGGTACATTCCGACTGCAAATAACGATACATATGCCCTGCCTATGCAGGGATGGACCTCCGGCGGAGCTGCTGACTATATTTTCTTTTATCCACGGGAATGGATTGATGCTATCATCCATTCCTTTCCTCCCCCGCTTTTGCGGGGTCTGCATACAAAAATCCCGGATGAATTCATCCGGGATTTTCTTGTGATGGTTTGCAATTAGGATTTTTGTTTCTCAGTTACTGTTTTTCGGGCGCTTCCGGTCTCACAGACTGCGTCGGCGCTTCTTCTGCCTTTGGCTGTACCGGTGCCTCAGGCTTCTGCTCCGGAGTCTTTCCTGTCAGAAGGCCTTCGATCTTGATGTTTCTGTCTGTCTTCGCAGTCAGGCTGTCCGCGCGGACAATCTCACTCATATCGATTCCGGTTGCTTCCTTGATGGTCTGGAAGGTCTGGGCCATGATAACCGGGACATTGCCGGTAATACCGGTCACTCCGGAGGCATCGCCGCCAAATATTGAGACATTTCCGATGGCAGATAATGGCTGAGCGACATTCTTTGCCAGATCCGGGAGTACCTTAATCAGCATTTCCGCCATAGCCGCGCTGTTATAAAGCTTATACGCTTCCGCCTTTTCTTTCATGGCTTCCGCTTCCGCAAGACCCTTCTGACGGATCGCCTCCGCTTCCGCTTCGCCGACCATTTTGATACCTTCTGCTTCCTGCTGTTTCTTGAATTTCTCCGCCTCAGCAGCCTTTTCCGCTTCGTACTTTTTCGCTTCTGCTTCCTGTTTTCTCTTATACAGTTCCGCATCCGCCTGCTTACGCACTTCTGCATCCAGCTTACGCTGCTGTACTTCCGCCTCCTGGGCTGCCAGTTCAACCATCTTTGTCTGTTTCGCAATCTCCGCTTCAACTTCCGCCTCACGGATCTCTTTGGCGCGGAGGTTATCCTGGATCTGTCCGGCTGCATTTGCATCCGCCTGTGCCTTATCTGCTTCCGCTTTCAGTCTTGCCTTCTCCAGGATGTATTCATTATTCCTGCGGGCAATTGCTGTCTGGGCTTCTACCTGCTTTTCATTAGCGATTCGATCTGCATCCGCTTTTGCGATCGCGATATCCCTTGCGGCTTCTGCTCTTGCGATTTCCGCCTGTTGTTTTACGATCTCTTCCTGCTGGACGCCGATTGCTTCGATGACACCATGGTTGTGGCCCTGCTGGTCTCTGGCGTCTTTGATGTCCTGGACGTTGAATGTTACGATCTCAAGACCCATTTTAGCAAGGTCCGGTCTCGCGTTTTCCAGAACGCTTAACGCCATCTGTTTCCGGTTTGTTAAGATGTCCGCAATTGTCATTTCCGATACGATCTCACGCAGGTTTCCCTGTAAGACATCGTTGATCTTTACGGCAATATCTTCCTCGGACATACCAAGGAAATTACTGATCGCAGCCTGCTGCGGTGCCAGATGTAATCCTTGAAATTCTGGCATTTTGCATCCGCAATCTCTGTCTCACTGACCGTGGAGTTTTCGGAAAAGACCTGAACGGTTACGACAGAATCCAACCAAAGAGATACACCTTCCTGGTTTTTAACACCGTTGTCCGGAGTCTTAACATCGACCTTTAACAGCCGCATGTTCAGCCGGTCCGCGCGCTGGATGATCGGAATCACGAATACGCCGCGACCGATCACGACCTTTGGCTTGGAAAGTCCAAAGCCGGTGACGATGATTGCCATGGTCGGCGGTGCCTTCTTATAGCATAAGAAGGAAAATGCGAAGAACACTACGAGAAGGATCGGGATAAGAATGATTTTTGCTAACATAACAATTCCTTTCCGCACCGGATCCTGACACTGCAAACGCGTGTCAGGACTTCCGGTACACGTTTGCTTTTGTGGGTTGGTTTCGGATCAGGCAATCCCGGGGTTCACCCGGAATCTTCTGATTTTATGTGTTTTGCATTTTGCGCAAATTTTAGCTCCGTCTGATTCTTTGGATTACGCGTTCAGTTTTTCTTTGAATACCTTGGACGGTTTAAATTTGGCATTACGGGTCTCCGGGTGCATCCTTACTTCACCGGTTTTCGGGTTACGCATCTCACGTGCGGCTCTGGTTGCGCTCT
>ENA-UOJJ01003540-UOJJ01003540.1-human-gut-metagenome-genome-assembly--contig:-CS66-NODE-3540-length-16659-cov-20.042399_pt1 | contig 16659 bp, 9 predicted proteins | sample MGYA00242343_ERZ723890 | MGnify/ENA metagenome assembly ERZ723890 | reverse complement strand
GCGAGACCAACTACTCCAAGGACAAGAACCTCTGGCACCTGAGCCACGAGGGTCTGGACCTCGAGGATCCGGGCAACGAGCCGCAGTACGAGAAGAAGGGCTTCCTCGAGATGAGCGTCAGCCCCATCGACGCGCCGGACGCCCCGACCTACGTCACGCTCGACTTTGAGCAGGGCAAGCCCGTCGCGCTCGACGGTGAGAAGATGAGCGCCAAGGACATCATCCTCAAGCTCAACGCCATCGGCGGCGCCAACGGCATCGGCATTCTGGATATCGTGGAGAACCGGCTCGTCGGCATGAAGTGCCGCGGCGTATACGAGACGCCGGGCGGCACGATCCTCTACAAGGCGCACAGCGTGCTCGAGACGCTCTGCCTCGACAAGATGACCATGCACGAGAAGCAGAAGCTCGCCGTGACCTTCGGCGAACTGGTGTACAACGGCCAGTGGTTCACGCCGCTGCGCGAGGCGCTCAGCGCGTTCGTGACCAAGACGCAGGAGCACGTCACCGGCACGGTGCGGCTCAAGCTCTATAAGGGCAACATGATCAATGCCGGTGTCTGGAGCCCGTACTCCCTGTACTCCGAGGAGATCGCCACCTTCGGCGAGAGCGACTACAACCAGGCGGACGCCGCCGGGTTCATCCAGCTCTACGGTCTGCCGATCTCCGTGCAGGCAAAGGTTGACGGCAAGAGCATGTAAGCGGTACAATATAAGAAATGACTTTTCTCCCCGCGCCGGGTCCCCCGGCGCGGGGACAACTGACGAAGGGAGACCATCACCATGGCAAAAATGTGGGCGGGCCGCACGGCCGGCGTGACCGATCCGGTCGCGGACGATTTCAACTCCTCCATCCACTTCGACAGCCGCATGTACCGCGAGGACATCACGGGCAGCATGGCGCACGCGGCGATGCTCGGCGCGCAGCACATCCTCCCGCAGGCGGACGCCGATGCCATCATCGACGCGCTGCAGGGCATTCTGGATGACATCGACAGCGGCGCGCTGACGTTCGACCCCGCGTGCGAGGACATCCACATGTTCGTCGAGCAGGTGCTCACTGCGCGCATCGGCGACCTCGGCAAGAAACTGCACACCGCCCGCTCGCGCAACGATCAGGTCGCGCTCGACCTGCGCATGTACCTGCGCAGCGAAACGAACGACATCATCGCGCTCACGAAGGACGTGCTCGCGGCGCTCGTGGAGCAGGCCAAGGCGCACAAGGGCGACATTCTGCCCGGCTACACGCACCTGCAGCGCGCGCAGCCCATCACCTTCGGCCACCACCTGATGGCCTATGCCATGATGCTCCTGCGCGACATTGACCGCATGCAGGATGCCGTCAGGCGCATGAACGTCTCCCCCATCGGCTGCTGTGCCCTCGCCGGCACGACGTATGACACCGACCGGTTCTTCGAGGCCAAACAGCTCGGCTTTGACGATGTGGCGCGCAACAGTTTGGACGGCGTGTCCGACCGGGACTTCTGCGTCGAGCTGCTCGATGCTTACGCCATCGAAATGATGCACCTCTCGCGCCTGAGCGAGGAGCTGGTGCTCTGGTCGAGCTGGGAGTTTCAGTTCGTGCAGCTCTCGGACAGCTACACGACCGGCTCGTCGATCATGCCGCAGAAGAAAAACCCCGACATGGCCGAGCTCGTGCGCGGCAAGACCGGCCGCGTCTACGGCGACCTCATCGCCATGCTCACGGCGCTCAAGGGCCTGCCGCTGGCATATAATAAGGACATGCAGGAGGACAAGGAGGCTGTGTTCGACGCGGTGGACACCGTGAAGATGTGCCTGCGCGTCATGGCGCCGATGCTCGCGACCATGACCGTGCGCGCCGACAAGATGCTCCACGCGGCGCAGACGGGCTTCCTCAACGCGACCGACCTCGCGGACTACCTCGTCACAAAGGGCCTGCCGTTCCGCAGCGCGTACAAGATCTCCGGCCAGCTCGTGGCCTACTGCATCGCGCACAGCACCGTGCTCGAAAAGCTCCCGCTCGAGACCTTCCGGACCTTCAGCGATCTCTTTGACGACGGCGTGTATGATGCCATCGACCTCACCAACTGCGTCACGCGGCGCGTGTCCTACGGCGGCACGTCCGTGCCGAGCGTCGAGGCGCAGATTGCCTGGGTCGAGCAGCAGCTCGGTGAATGAGCACAGGCTTTTTGAGCCGGTGTCCCGAAAAGGGGACACCGGCTTTTTTGTCACTTTTTGTACAGACAGTACAAAAAGCCACTTGCGGCCGGCAGCAAATTTCGCTATACTGATAGCACCCATTCTAAAAAATAAAGGAGAAATGGCATGAAAAAGAAACTTCTGAGCATCCTGCTCGTGCTGAGCCTGATGCTCGCGCTCGTGCCCGCGGCCTTCGCGGCCGAGCCCGCCAGCGGCACCTGCGGCGCGGAGGGGGACGGCAGCAACGTCACCTGGACGCTGGATGCTTCCGGTACGCTGACCTTCACCGGCACCGGCGCAATCCGCGACTATGCGTCCAGCGCGCCGCCGTGGCGTTACAGTGCCGTTACGGTCGTTTTCGGCGAGGGCATTACTCGCCTCGGTGCATATATGCTGGCAGGCAGCACAGTCACATCGGTCAGTCTGCCGTCCACGCTCACGGACGTTGACACGCAAGCCCTGAACGGCTGCCGGTACCTGACCGGCATCACGTTCCCGGATGGTGTGAAGACCATTGGCGAGCAGGCACTGTCAAATTGTACGTCGCTGACGTCTGTCACACTTCCGGCCAGCGTCGAAACGATTGGCGACCGGGCGTTTATGGGCTGCACCATGCTTGCGTCCGTGACGATCCCTGAGGGGCCGACCCATCTGGGTACCAATCTGTTCAGAGGCGATTGGGAGCTTAAGAGCATCCTGCTGCCGCAGAGCCTGACCCAGCTGGATGAGAGCGTGTTTTCTTCCTGCGGCATCGAAACCATAACCATTCCGGACAACGTGACAGTCATCGGCAAGAAGGCCTTTTTCGCCAGCGGGCTGACGGATATTTCCATTCCTGCGGGCGTGACGGATATCGGGGACAGAGCCTTTTCCCAAACGCGTCTGACGAGCGTTACCGTGCCGGCGACAATCCGCTCGTTCGGCAAATACATTTTCAGTGAGTGCGTCGATTTGCACACTGCCGTGCTGGCGGAGGGCATCACCCGCGTGAGCGACGGCATGTTCCGCGACTGCACGAACCTCGCAGACGTTACGCTGCCGCAGACGCTCACGGCCATCGCCCAGCAGGCGTTCTCCGGCTGCACGGATCTTGAGCACATCGCGCTGCCCGAGACTACGGTCAAATACGGCGCGTGTGCGTTCAGCGGCACATATCTGACGGATGTCCGTTTCCCGGCCGGGACGAGCTACCTCGGCAAGGGTGTGCTGAGCAATATGCCCGTCCTGCAGCAGATCACGCTTCCGGATGGACTGACGAGCGTCGGCGCCGAGCTGTTTTTGGGAGACAAGGAGCTCAAAGAGGTTACGCTCCCGTCCGGTTTGACCGCCGTGAGCGACGGCATGTTTTCCGGCTGCACGGCGCTGCAATCGATCGATCTGCCGGACACCGTCGCCTATATCGGCGAAAGCGCGTTTTCCGGCTGCACGGCGCTCACGGACCTGACGTTCCCGGCCGGGCTGGAGTCGTTCGGCAGAGAGGCCCTGCAGGGCTGCAGCAGCCTGACGGAGATCACGGTCCCCACCGGCGTGCACGCGCTGCCGGAGGCGGTATTCAGCGGCTGCAGTCGGCTCGTCAACGTCAACCTGCCCGAGGGCCTGACGAGCATCGGCCCCACCGCGTTCCAATCCTGCATCAACCTGCGGGAGATCTCCATTCCCGACAGCGTACAGGCCATTCACGGCTCGGCGTTTGAATGGGCGCTGCGCCTGAGCGACATTCGGGTCGGTGCAGGCAACCCCACCTATCATACGGTCGACGGCGTGCTCATGACCAAGGACGGCTATGAGCTGACGGCCTATCCCGCCGGGCGCCCCGGCATCCGCTATGATGTGCCGGACGGCATTGTGGAGATCGCGCCGAGCGCGTTTTACGGCAGCGGTCTGGTCGCCGTCCGCTGCCCGGACAGCCTGCGCAAGATCGGCCGCACGGCGTTCGCCAACAATGAGCGCCTGCGCTACGTGCAGCTCCCGGCCGGCATGCAGTCGATCGAGACCTGGGCCTTCAGCGGCTCGGACAACATCACGGATGTTTGCTTCGGCGGCAGCGAGGAAGCGTTCCATGCGCTGTGCGATCCGGACTATGTTTTTCCCAGCCGCGTGAATGTGCACAGCTACTCGTACATGGTCATCCCGGGCGCGGCAGAGCTGTTCACGGACGTCGATGCGGACAGCTGGGCGATCCCCGGCATCGACTTCTGCGTGCTGGCGGGGCTCATGTCCGGCGTAGGCGGGAATGCGTTCGCGCCCAAGGGCGTGACCACGCGCGCGCAGGTCGTGCAGATCCTCTACAATCTCTCCGGCTGCCCGAAGGCGTATGACGGCTCGCCGTTCACCGATCTCACAGCCGACTGGTATCAGCACTCGATCGTGTGGGCGTACCAGAACGGTATCGTGTCCGGCACGTCGGCCACGACGTTCGAGCCGGAAGCGCCCGTCACGCGCGAGCAGATCGCCGTCATCCTCATGGGCTACGCCGAGAAGGTTCTGGGGCTGGATTTCTCCGCGGACAAGGCCGATCTCACAGCGTTCCCGGACGGAGCAAGCGTCTCCGACTGGGCGCGTGACGCCGTGGCCGAGGCGGTCGCGCTCGGTCTCATCTCCGGCGCGCAGACGAAAGACGGCACGTTCCTGCAGCCGCAGGGCGGTGCGACGCGCGAACAGGCCGCGACGATCCTCATGGGCTTTTACTCGCTCGTGGATGTGGACCTGCGCATGGCGTAGCTCTGCGCATAACGAACGGTGAAAAGGAGAAACCCTATGAAAAAACGCATTTTGAGCCTTGTGCTCGCACTCTGTCTGGCGCTGTCGCTGGCGCCGGCGGCCTTCGCGGCCAACATTGTCGACAGCGGCACCTGCGGCGCGGACGCTGACGGCAGCAACATCGCCTGGACGCTCGACGCTGACGGCAATCTGACCGTCACCGGCGCCGGTCTGCTGCAGAAAAAGGCGTTCCAAAACCGGAAGGACATCGTCACCGTGAAGTTCGTGTGCACGGACGACCGGGACGTCATGTCCATCAACATCCTCGACTACGCCTTTGCCGGCTGCACGAATCTGCGGTCCATCGACTTTGGCAGCCGGGACGCCAGAGACCTGCATGCGCACGCGTTTGAGGGCTGCACGAGCCTGACGGATATCCACTTCGGCAGCAGTTTCGGCTACATCAGCGCCTATGCGTTCCGAGGCTGCACATCGCTACGGCAGGTGACCTTCCCGTATACTGTCTTCCAGGTCAGTAAGTACGCCTTTGCCGACTGCACCGCCCTGACGGAGGTAACGTTTGAACCCGACCCCGACGGGATGGGCGGGCTCAGTACGCTGGGATCCCACGCCTTTGCCGGCTGCACGTCGCTGCGCGCCGTGAACGTGCCCGAGCGTCTCAACCGGATCGACAGCTATGCGTTTTCCGGCTGCAGCTCGCTGGAATGGCTGCCAATCGAACAGTTCGACGTTCTGGAGGCCCACTCCTTCGCCGGCTGGACCGGACTGAAAAGCGCAGTGCTCTCGCCGCAGCTCAAGAGTCTGCCTGACGGCCTGTTTGACGGCTGCACGGGTCTGCAGCGCGTGACGGTTCAGAACAATGTCACCAGCATCGGCACCGGCGTGTTCACCGGCTGCACCGCACTCACGGACGTGTACTACACCGGTACGCAGACACAGTGGGATCAGATCCGGACCCCGAAGGGCGAGGATGTGCTCGGCAGCGCGAAGCTGCACTGCAACGCGGCCGCGCACACGTTTGCCGGCGACTGGGTCGAGACAACGCCCGCGACCTGCACGGACGACGGCGTTCTGACCCGCATCTGCACCGACCCCGGCTGCGGCCGGACGCAGACGCGCATCGTCCCCTCCCTCGGCCATGACTGGGACGACGGCGTGACCCGCATTGAGCCCGACGGCCTGCTGGCCGGCGTGGTGGTCTACACCTGCGGCCGCTGCGCCCTGACCGCCATAGAGCTGACCGCTCCGGAGATCTGGGCATATCAGCACTTCACGGACCTCGACCCCGAGAGCTGGTCGTACGAGGGCATCCAGTACTGCGTGGCCACCGGACTCATGTCCGGCGTTGGCGGCACAACGTTTCTGCCCGGCGGCGTGACGACGCGCGCGCAGCTCGTGCAGATCCTCTATAACCTGGAGGGTGAGCCGGCCGTCACCGGCAGCACGCCGTTCACCGACCTCACGGCCGACTGGTATCAGGACGCCGTCACGTGGGCGTATCAGAACCACATCGTCTCCGGCACATCGGCTACGACATTTGCGCCTGACCTCGTCGTCACGCGCGAGCAGATCGCGGTCGTGCTCGTGGACTTCCTCATGAACGTCTACGGGCTCGAGCGCACGTGGATACCCGCGGCGCTGGATGTGTATCCGGACGGGCCGGACGTCTCCGACTGGGCGCAGGCCGGAATGTCGGACGCGCTGAGCCTGAAGCTGATCTCCGGCGCAACAAACGGCGAATCACCGGTGCGCCACCTGAATCCGCGCGCGGGCGCCACACGCGCCGAGGTCGCGACCATCCTCGAGAATATGTGCAGCGGCGTGCTCGGCATCGGCTGAGCGTGCCCGCCGCAAAAAGAAACCAAAACCACACGGCACAGGGCGCTTCCGGGCACGGAAGCGCCCTTTTTCTGCAAAAACCAGTTGTTTCCGCACCAAAAATCCGGTATAATAGGGACAATTTGCGGCGTTTGTCGCAAAACCGGAATGAAAAAGGAGAATCAGGATGAAAAAACGACTTCTGAGCATCCTGCTCGTGCTGAGTCTGATGCTCGCGCTCGTCCCCGCGGCGTTTGCGGCCGGTGATGTGAGCGCCGAACTGGGAAGCGACGGCACAACGCTCACCTTCTCCGGCAGAGGCACTGCCACCCGCGCGCAGATGGCCGTCATTCTGGCGCAGTTCTGCCGCGAGCTGAACGTCTGGAACGAGCCCATTCCGCTCGTCTGATCCGCATCCGGCTTTCGACCGGCGTCCCTGAACGGGACGCCGGTTTTTTGCACCTGGTGAATTATACGATCAAGTGCAGCAGAAAAAAGAAAAGAAGTTCAGCAGAAATCTGTCGCGTGTTGCTCCTGCCGCTCTAAAACGAAACCTGGCGCTTATGAACGCCAGGCCTCGTAAGGTTCTTAATTTCCGTTCTGCTCAGGACTTGTGGAACTTTGAACTTGCTTCCTGTTGCACTTAGTCTGACAATACACTCACCTTATGGGCCGGCATGCTCGCGTGCGGACAGAGCTGTTCGGCAAGATGGAGAAATCCGGAACTCCGTCATGTATATATAATGGTATCAGATTCGGAAAAGTGTCGGAAACATATACAAATACGGGGAATGTGCGTATTGCAGGTATACAAAATTCTTTGCTTTTGATACATTTCTCAGAAGATAATTATTGACAATGTGTTAACATCGGTTACAATAAGGATGCAATCATGTGAAGAAGCCAAAATCCGTTGCATATACATGAGCTTCTGAGAGGAGGACATCTTATGAAAACCCGCACGCGCAGACTCCTGACCCTGCTGCTGATTGCGGCCATGACTATGAGCCTGATGGTCCCGGCACTGGCGGTGAACACCGCGCAGTCCGAGACTCCTTATACTTACGACGCCGGAGACTACACATTCGGCAAGATCTCGCACGCGGACAAAGCGCCCGGCACGCCGGACGGCATCGTGGACTATACCGGCGATGGCACGGTTGCCGTGACCGGCACGGTCACCGGCGCCGACGGTCAGGGCGACCGCGGACAAAGCTACTCCTGGGCGGCCATGGCCTACGGCGACTATGTCTATGTCGGCACGTGCTACGCCGCCATGGGCAAGACCCTCTCGGCCATGGACAGCGTCATGGGGCACAAGTTTGACGAGGAGGTCATGCGCGCCGAGCTCAACGCCGTCTTTAACGGCACGTTTTTCTACGGTGAGGAGGACGGCGGTGTTTCCGACGGCATCCTTGTCAAGATCAATGTCCACACCGGGGAGGTCAAGCTGATCATGGCCAACTCCCTCAACGGCGTCACGCCGCTGTTCCGCAACGCCATTCTCTATAAGGATAAGATCTATTTCTGCGGCAGCGTGACCGCCAACGGCCGCGTCGGCCTGCCGAGCGTCTATGAAGTCGACCCGACGGACGATAGCTTCCGGTGCGTCTACACGGGGCTTGAAAACATGCAGGAGTACGTACAGGCGTACAAAGAGGGCGTCTGCACCGGCATCCGCGGCATGGCGGTCTATGATGGCAAGCTCGTCATCAGCAACGTCGGCGTCGACGGCGGCTACCTGCTCATCAGCGACAACCCGTCCGAGGGCTTCACGAAGATCGCCACGCAGTCCGATCTCTATAACTATCCTGCCGTGCACTTTGTCGACAGTGTTTACGGCGGCGGCATCTGGGAGATCGTCGAGTATCACGGCAGCCTCTACGTCGCCATGTGCACCGGCACGCCCGCCACACGCGTGGACGACAACATGCGCTCGTTCGCCATCGTGCGCGGCAACTGCTCCGGCGACTGGAACGACCCCAGCGCGTGGACGTGGACGCCGGTCGTCGGCGACAAGGCCGACGGTGCGAAGTACACCTTCGGCATCGACCCCGCGCGCACGCGCGCCGCGGCCTGCAATCTGTGCATTTATGACGGCTACCTCTACATCGGCGAATACAACGACGAAGAGATCCCGCTCGAGGAGCTCATGTTCGATCAGGACTTTGGCTTCCTTGCGCGCAACCTGGAGCAGTCGGTGAACCTCTACCGGATGTCCATCGGCAGCGACGGCAGCGAGCAGATGGAGCTCGTCGTCGGCGAACGGACGAAGATGTTCCCGGCCGGCGGCATCCTGTGCAAGCGCTCCGGCTTCGGCGACTATGAAAACCAGTATTTCTGGCAGTCGAAGGTCTTTGACGGCAAGCTCTTTCTCGGCACATTCGACACCAGCTCCCTGCTCGAGCCGCTCGGCCAGTTTACCAACGGCGACCTGCTGCATATGTCGCGTGACGAGTGGGCCAGCCAGATCGGCTACCTCAAGGTGCTGCTCAAGCTCCTGCTGGATAAGAACAAAAATAACGGCGACGGCACACTGTTCGCCGCCGGCTCCGGCGATGCCGCCGCAGCGATCGATGCCGCCGTCGATGCGGTCAATGCCGAGAGCCCCGAACTCTTCACCATGACCGATACCCAGTACGACACGATGCGTCAGGCGCTCAAGGACGGCGTGTACGACGCGCCCTACAGTGCAAGCACGCTGCGCCGGCTCAACGAGCTCAATGCGCTGCTCGGCGAGCTGACCGACCTCGTCGAGACGAACGATATTTCGGGCTTTGTTGCGCGCTACCAGAAGGCGAACGACCTCTATGCGGGCCTCAGCGGCAAGCTGCCCGATGCACTCAAGAAGCTCTATGAAACGCTCGTGCGCATCACCGAGCTGGAAAACATGAAGGATCTGTGCATCTGCCTGAAAAAGCTCTCGACCGCCACGCGCGGCTTCGGCCTGTATACCATCACGTCCGACAACGGCAAGCTCTCGCTCGAGACGCTCACGCGCGACGGCTTCGGCGATCCGTACAACCATGGTCTGCGTGCCTTCGCTGCGAACGACGAGCAGGGCTGGATGGTTATCGGTACGGCCAATCCCTTCATGGGCACGCAGCTCTGGCGCACGACCGTGAACACGCCCGATCCGATGGAGCGCTTCACGGATCTCAATCCTTTCAACTGGGCCTACCCCGGCATCCGCTACTGTGTGACCAACGGCCTGATGTCCGGCACGAGTGATACGACCTTCGCGCCCGACGCCGTGATGACCCGCGCGCAGATCGTGCAGGTGCTCTATAACCTCGCGGGCGAGCCGGCCGTCGCCGGCACGACCCCGTTTACCGACCTCACGTCCGACTGGTATCAGGATGCAGTGCTCTGGGCGTATCGGACCGGCGTCGTCGCCGGCACGTCGGACACGACGTTCGACCCAGACGCGCCCGTCACGCGCGAGCAGATTGCCGTCATCCTCATGGGCTATGCGGACATGGTGCAGCACCGCGACCACACATGGCCGCCCGCCGACCTCTCGGCTTTCCCGGATGGGGCGGACGTGTCCGACTGGGCGCGTGACGCCGTGGCCGAGGCGGTCGCGCTCGGCATTCTCAACGGTGCCGAGATCAACGGTGAGCTCCGGCTCCTGCCGCAGGGGCAGGCGACCCGCGCGCAGGTCGCCACGCTCCTGGAGGGCTTCTGCAAGATCCCCGCGTAAATCAAACCCAACACCAAACCGGCGCCCCTGAACGGGGCGCCGGTTTTTTGCCGTTTTTCGTACCTGTGGTGCAAAGATTTTCTTGCGGCTGGGTGCGGCTTCCGGTATACTGAATGCAGCAATAATTGAAAACAAAAGGAGAAATGGCATGAAAAAGAAACTTCTGAGTGCAGCGCTCGTGCTGTGCCTGCTGCTGACGCTGCTGCCGATGGCAGCCTTTGCGGCGGACGATGTGCAGACCGGCACCTGCGGTGACGGTTTGACCTGGACGCTCGACACCGCCGGTACGCTGACCGTCACCGGCAGCGGCGAGATCAGCGCCAACGCCTTTGCCGTCAACAGCAGGATCGTGCGCGCCGAGATCGGCGCGGGCGTGACGGGCATCGGCATGGGCGCGTTCCTCAAGTGCGCGAATCTCGAGGCAGTCACCCTGCCCGCAGGTCTGACCACCCTCGGCACGGCGGCCTTTGCCTATTGCGAAAAGCTCGCGGCCGTCACGCTGCCCGGCACCCTCAAGAGCACCGGCGGCGGGGCGTTTCAGGGCTGCACGGCACTCGCTGCCGTGACGATCCTGCCCGGCGTGGCGCGCATCGACACGCGCGCGTTCAGCGACTGCGCGGCGCTCAAGGAGATCACCATCCCCGCAAGCGTCACGGCCATCGGCGACAGTGCGTTCTCCGGCTGCCTCACGCTGCGCACGGTGCACTTCGGCGGCTCGAAGGAAGCATGGCAGGCCGTCGAAGTCGGCGAGCACAACACGCTCCTGCGCCTTGCGCGCGTGGACTACAATGCCGTGACCGGCCACCACTTCGGCGACTGGACCGTCACGACCGAGCCCACCTGCACGGAGCCCGGCGTGCGCACCCGCACCTGCGCGGACGCCGGCTGCGCCGAGACCGAGACCGAAGCCATCCCCGCCCTCGGCCACGACTGGGGCGAGGGCGTGACCGTGGCCGAACCCAGCGGCGCGCAGGGCGGCCGCGTGCGCACGACCTGCAAGCGCTGCGGCGCGGAATCCCTGCGCTTTACCGATCCCGAGATCCCGGCGTACCAGCAGTTTGACGACGTGGACTTTGCGCTCTGGTCCTACCCCGGCATCGCCTTCTGCGTCAAGACGGGCCTCATGTCCGGCACCGACGCGCACACCTTCGCGCCCAAGGGCGTGACGACGCGCGCACAGATCGTGCAGATCCTCTATAACCTTGCGGGCGAGCCGGCCGTCACCGGCAGTACGCCGTTTACCGACCTCACGAACGACTGGTATCAGAACGCCATCCTCTGGGCGTACCAGACCGGCGTCGTCGCCGGCACGTCGGCCACGACGTTCGACCCCGAGTCGCCCGTCACGCGCGAGCAGATCGCCGTCATCCTCATGGGCTATGCGGACATGGTGCAGCACCTCAAGCACACGTGGACGCCGGCCGACCTCTCTGCCTTCCCGGACGGGGCAAGCGTGTCCGACTGGGCGCAGGCCGCCATGGCCGACGCCGTGGCGCTGGAGCTGATCTCCGGCGCGGAGATGGACGACGGCATCTTCCTGCAGCCGCAGGGCGATGCCGCGCGCGAGCAGGTCGCCACGATCCTGCAGAGCTTCTGCACGCGGACGCTCGGCTGGAGCTGAGGCGGCGGAAGGCCATAGAAAGAAGGGACAACGAACATGAAAAAGAGACTTTTGACCGCGGCGCTCGTGCTGTGCTTGCTGCTGGCGCTGATGCCCGCGGCGGCTGCGTACACGCCGGAGGACTGCGTCAACTACTATGGCGGCCATGACTGGCAGCAGGGTGCCGTCGTCGTGCAGCCGAGCGGTGTTCTGGCCGGGCAGCGCGAGTGGACCTGCCGCCGCTGCGGCCGGAACGGCTACACCTATATCGACCCGCCGATCCGGGCCTATGAGCAGTTTTACGACGTGGATCCGAACTGCTGGTCGTATGACGGCATCTCCTACTGTGTCAAGACCGGCGCCATGTCCGGCACCGGTACGCACACCTTCGCGCCCAAGGGCGTGACAACGCGCGCACAGATCGTGCAGATCCTTTACGAACTCTCCGGCGCACCGGCGGTGAGCGGCGGCACGCCGTTTCGCGATCTGACGCAGAGCTGGTACCGCAAGGCGGTCGTCTGGGCCTATCAGAACGACGTCGTGTCCGGCACGAGCGGCACGACCTTCTCGCCCGAGGCGCCCGTGACGCGCGAACAGATCGGCTGCATCATGATGAACTATTTCTTCAACGTTTTGAAGCTGAAGCAGCAGTGGGCGCTGGCTGACCTGTCGGAATATCCGGACGGGGATCAGGTGTCCCCCTGGGCGCGCGCATCCATGCAGCACGCGATGTCGATGATCATCTCCGGCGCGGAGATCAACGGCGTTGTGTACATCGACCCGCAGGGCGACGCCACGCGCGAGCAGGTCGCCACGATCGTGGCGGAGTTTTGCCAGTGGGCGTTCAGTGTGAATGGCCACGATCTCTACCACCAGTAACGTACCCGCTCCGGGGCTGCGGCCGTCCGCAGCCCCGGTTTTTGCACCCATCCGCTTAATTTTTCTTAAAGCGGGCCAAAGTCACTGTGCGGGGGCGGCCCGGATATGTTAGGATAGACCCCAGAGGTGATACCATGGAAAACCTGGAGACCCCCGTCCGCATCCTCGTTGTGGACGATGAGCCGGACATCCGCAATATTTTGCACATCCTGCTCTCGTCGCGCGGCTATGAAGTTGACGAGGCCGAAAACGGTCTGCGCGCCGTGGAGTGCGTACGCGCGCAGCCGGACTATGATCTCATTATATTGGACATCATGATGCCCGGCATGGACGGTGTCGCCGCCTGCACGGAGATCCGGCAGCACAGCGTCGCGCCGATCCTGTTTCTCACGGCGAAGGCCCAGCCCGCCGACATGAGCGACGCCTACGGCAGCGGCGGCGACGATTATCTCATCAAGCCCTTTTCCAACCACGAGCTGTTCCTGCGGGTCGATTCGCTCATCCGGCGCTACCGCGTCTACCACGGCAAGGGCGATGCGCCGACGGTCATCGGCGCGCTCGAGATCAACCGCGACAAAGGCACCGTGTGCAAAAACGGCCGCTCGGTCGAGATGACCAAGACGGAGTTTGAGCTGCTGCAGTACCTGATCGCCAACCGCGGCACGGCCGTGTCTGCGCGCAAGCTCTATGAGGACGTCTGGCATGAGAAGTTCCTGCCCAGCTCTGCCAACACCGTCATGGTGCACATCCTCAAGCTGCGCAAGAAGCTCGAGGATGACCCGGCGAACCCGACGCTCATCCGCACGGTCTGGGGAAAGGGGTATCAGATTGATTAGAAAGTGGCGCTCATCGATCAATGCGCGCATGATCGTCGTGCTGCTCGCGGCGCTGGCCGTGGGCGCCGGGTGCTATTTCGGCTGCTACCGGCTCGGCGTGTGGACGATCAACCACTGGTACATGTCGGCCGATGCGATCGAGGTTCGCAACCAGCAGCATGCGTACAGCCTGCAGCTGTACGTGGCGAGCAACGGCGTCTCCTCGCGCGACACGGTGGCCATCGGGCAGTGGCTGCGCAGTGAGAAAAACGCCAGCGTCATTGTCTATCAGGCGGAGGGTGACCCGTATGAGGCCGGCACCTGGGGCACAAACCAGCTGCTCGACGATACGACGCAAAACGATCTCGCAGCGCTCGGCTACAGTTTTTATACCCTGCAGTTTGCTGACGGAGAGTGCCGCGTCGCCATGTGCGATTACTCCGAGTCACGACTGTTCGGCTACACACAGTTCGGCGCACTCGTGGTGGGCTTTGTGGTCTATTCGTGTATCGCCATCGGCTTCACGCGGCGGCTCACGCGGCGCGTCACGCGCCTGTCGGAGGCCGTCGGCGCGGCCGGTGCGCTCAACCAGACCATCCCCGTCGTCGGCACGGACGAGCTCGCGCGCCTGGCAGCCAGCGTCAACACCATGCGCGACATGATTTTAGAGCGCACGCGCAACGAGCAGACCGCCTGGCAGGCCAACAGTGACCTCATCACCGCCATGTCGCACGACATCCGCAACCCCCTCACATCGCTCATCGGCTATCTCGACCTGCTCGAGATGAGTCAGGACCGGCTGCCGGAGGATCTGCGCAGCTACGTGCTCGCCAGCCGGGACAAGGCCTATCAGCTCAAGGACCTGACGGGGGAAATGTTCCGGTACTTTCTCGTCTTCAGCCGCGGCGAACAGGAGACGCACCCCGAGCCCTACGACGCGCAGATCCTCTGTGCGCAGCTGCTCGGCGAGTGCGCGGCCGAGCTGCGCAGCCGGGGCTTTGATGTCAACCTCATGCCGCTGACGACGCCCTGCACCGTCACGACCGACGTGCAGATGCTCAAGCGCGTGACGGATAACCTCCTGTCGAACATGAAAAAATACGCCGACCCCGCCGCGCACCTGACCATTCTGGCCGAGTGCGAAAACGGACGGCTGCACATCTGCTTTGCCAACCGCGCGCGCAAGGAGCTTGCGCGCGTGGAGAGCAACCACATCGGCCTGCGCACGTGCGAAGCGATCTTGCAGCTGCTCGGCGGCCAGTTTTTCATCCACCGCGTGGGCGATGATTTTTCGGCTGAGTTTGTCCTGCCGGTCACGCCGCCGGACACGGATGGGTAAAAGGGCGGCGCGCCGCATGACCGTTGTCGCCGTTCCCAAAGCCTCTGCGCCGCGGGGGAGCCCGATGGGGCAAGGCACGCCTCGGTTGCGATTTGGCATTGCCTCCGGCGAGACCTTTCCCTTACGAAGTGAGATTCGCTGCGCACTTTTCAAGCCTTCCCCTAAAGGGGAAGGTGGCGCGGCAGTACACCGTGACGGATGAAGTGTCGTCAGATGCGGGACGCATTATCGGTGCCGCTGGAGAAAACCGTGGTCTTTCCACCGCATCCGCTTCGCTGCGCTCAGCACCTTCTCGGCAAGGAGAAGGCAGCGCGCACGCCAACTGCTCCCGCGGGGAGAAAGCTTAGGACACGCATCGCACCGCCGGTGCCGCCGGAGGAACTCCCCCGCACACCGCAAAGCAAAAAGCACCGTCTCCCAATCGGGAGACGGTGCTTTTTGCCGTTCAAAAATTCCGTTTTCATGAGCCGCTGCCTGTCGAGGGCACCGGCGCGGTGACCTCCGTGCGCGTGACGCCCTTGGAGAAGGTCAGACTCTTGAGGATGGTCGAAAAGTCGTTGGACATGCTGCGGTAGAGGTCGGCGTTCTCGTTAGCGAACTGCACATCCGTCGGCAGCTCGGCAATGAGGTTGTAGTTTGCGCCGTCGACGGTCAGGCCGCAGATTGCCTGATACTCCGGCAGCTCGGTATAGTCATAATCGGTGGGAAAAACCTCAAGCATGAACAGGAAGCCGCCCAGACCGTTGTCGTGGTCGGTCTTTTCGTAAAAGCCGACGTAATAACCGCCGTCGTTGGCGCCGCACTCGGTCAGGTAATGGTCGCCCCAGCTGGCCGGCAGCGTGACGGAAAAATAGCCGCCCTTGCCGTCGTCATACGTCGGGCAAAGGGTGATGTCCTCCGCCTTTTTTGCCGTGTCAGCCGTCGGCTGGACAGGCGCGGCGGCCTTGTCCCCGCGGCCGCAGGCGGCCAGTGCGAATACCGTTGCCAGCGCCAGTACGAGCGCCAGAATGCTCCGTTTCATGCAGATCGCTCCTTTCCGAATCTTTGCATGGGCATATTATACGCCTCCGGCCCGTGTGTGTAAAGTCCCCCCGCCGGACAGCGCGCAGCGCACAAAAAAGATGCACGCCAGAAATATCTGACGTGCATCGGTGCGAAAGGTTCCGGTTTTTTTACGCGGCGGCGGGCTTGCTGTGCTTGCGCAGGACGATCTGCAGCACGATGACGACCACGATGACCGCGACGCCGACGACGTCGGTCATGAGCTCCGGGTCAATCAGGCACAGGCCGCCGGCGGCGAGCAGGATGCGCTGCCACCAGGGCGCGCGCGTGACGATATAGCCCTCGAGCGCGGCGGCGATGCCGAAGATGCCGAGGCACGACGTGATGATGACCTGAATGGCGGCGAGCACGCCCTGATCCATGAGCAGCATGGAGGGGTTCATCGCAAAGATGTACGGCACGATGAACGCCGCGATGGCGAGCTTCGTGGCATTGATGCCGGTCTTCATGGGGTCGGACTTGGCGATGGCGGAGCCGGCGTAGGCCGCCAGCGCGACCGGCGGCGTGATATCGGCGACGATGCCGAAGTAGAACACGAAGAA
>ENA-UOJJ01003512-UOJJ01003512.1-human-gut-metagenome-genome-assembly--contig:-CS66-NODE-3512-length-16802-cov-5.604168_pt1 | contig 16802 bp, 12 predicted proteins | sample MGYA00242343_ERZ723890 | MGnify/ENA metagenome assembly ERZ723890 | reverse complement strand
ATTTGCTGTCACTCGCCACCTGAAAGAGGTGGGAGTCTTCTCGACTGAGATAAAAAGACAGACACAGGAAGATGTCAATTCCCTGTGCCTGTCTTTACGTTTTTTACATCATTCTCTGAATTTTAATAGTGCAGGTGCTTCTCCAGAACTTCCTTCAGCATCTGCAGATCCTTGCGGCGGATACCATCTATAATCTGCAGATGTTCACACATGCTGTTGTCCGCATTGGCAATCAGCTGAACCGAAAGTCCCTGATATCGCTTCAGGGACGATTTCAGCACATCCATGACCGTCCGGATATAATGATTATCACTCTTCTGAACGATCATGTCGTGCAGCTTCCAGTCTGCTTCCGCATATTCCTCCACGCTGAGCGTATCGTGGCTTCTCAGCCGCTCCAGCATCTGGCGAAAGGTATTTTCCAGTTCATCCAGCTCTTCTTCCGAGAAATGATTCACAGAAGTCTGAATTGCCAGAATCTCCAGTGATTTTCTTACTTCATAGGCGTCCTCGATATCCTTCTTCGAACGCTCTTTTACGAATGTGCCGACCCCGTCCCGTACCTCCAGCAGATCTTCTGTCACCAGCATATGAATGGCCTCTCGCACGGGCGTCCGGCTCATATTCAGCGTCGCGCACAGCTGTTTCTCACTCAGCATCATCCCCTGCTTATACGTGTTATTGATAATCGACTGCTTGATCTCATCGAAAGCGATTTCAGATAATCGCTTTTTCTTCTCCTGCCTTGCCAAATTGCTCCTCCTGCCCGTTCTAAGAATACCATAACTTTTCAAAGCCCCCTGCTTGATTCCGCTTACGCTACATCTCGCTGTGGCTTCATGGTTTTCATCCTATCATAATGTTCTGTCTGCGTCAAACATAACGATATACATCGATAAAGTTTTTCAGCGCCGCAAAACGGAATTGTAATTGTATCCGAAGAAGTGCCGTGATACAATACAGATATCATTTCGAAATAAACTTCGGAGGGACCTTATGTATCGTATCCTGATTGTGGAAGATGATTTTGCTCTGGCGGAGGCGATTCGCCGCCAGCTGGAATCCTGGGGCAATGAAGCACTATGTGTACAGGATTTCCAGAATATTATTCCAACGTTCACAGAATATGCGCCCCATATCGTACTCCTTGACGTAATGCTTCCCTTCTTCAATGGCTATCACTGGTGCCGCGAGATCCGGAGGATCTCCAATGTTCCGATCGTCTTCCTGTCCTCCGCCTCCGATAATATGAACATCATTATGGCAATGAACATGGGCGGTGATGATTTTATCGCCAAGCCAATTGATCTGAATGTAATGACGTATAAGCTTCAGGCGATTCTTCGCCGCGCATATGATATGAGCGGAAGCCTCCCGTTCCTGGAGTATCAGGGCGCGGTTCTGAACCTGAATAACGGCACACTGGATTACAACGGGAAGAGCATTGAGCTGACGAAGAATGAATTCCGCATTCTGCAAACGCTGATGGAGAACAAGGGAAAGGTTGTCAGCCGCGACGCGCTGATGACAAGGCTATGGCAGATGGATTCCTATGTGGAAGAGAATACGCTGACCGTAAATGTTGCCAGGCTCCGCCGGAAGCTGGCGGCCGCCGATCTCCCGGATCTGATTCATACCAAGGTAGGCCAAGGATACATTTTATAAAAAAGTCCGGACAGCGACTGTACCAGATGAGCAAGCTCGCTTGCGCAGCGGTACAGACATTGGCCGGACAAACCCGAATGAGCATGAAGGCTGATCAACCGGAATGCGAATGCGGATGAGGATTGTGAGAGTGCGCCAGCACGGAACAATCCTTTTTATAAAAAACCAAAGGAGGATGGACTTTCCATGTCTCAAAAAGAACCTTCGCTTGTAAAGAGCTATCTGCATGAGCACCGTTTCCCGGCGCTCCTGTTCCTTCTCTTCGCTCTGATCTTCGCCTTTGTCTTCCACCTCTACCAACTGGAGACTGAAGCGGTCCTCTATGCCGGCGCGCTCTGCCTGCTGTGTGCTGCAATCGCTCTTGTCCTGAATTTCTTCTCCTATCGGAAGAAGCATCAGGATCGTAGGCGGCTTCTCATGGATATTCTCCTATCCTCCGGGGAACTTCCCGCTCCAGCAACGCTGGCAGAAGCAGACTACGAAGCCATAATCTCCTGCCTGAGAACGGCTCTGAACGAGAGTACCACACTCCGACAGACGGAACGTCAGGAAAGCCTGGACTACTATACCGCCTGGGTTCACCAGATCAAGACGCCCGTGTCCGTGATGAAAATGATCCTGGAAAGCGAGGACACGGAGGAGCATCGCGAACTTCTGGCTGAGCTGTTCCGGATCGAACAGTATGTAGAGATGGTTCTAAGCTATCTGCGCCTGGGAAGCAGCACCTCCGATTATGTCTTTGCCGAATATGACCTCGACCCGATCATTCGCCAGGCGATCCGTAAGTATGCGCCGCAGTTCATCCGAAGGAAACTTCGTCTGGTCTATACCCCCACAGACGTCTCGGTTCTGACAGATGAGAAATGGCTGCTCTTCATTATCGAGCAGGTACTCTCCAACAGCATCAAATACACGCCTGCAGGCGGTTCCGTTACGATCTCGATCGTGGACGGCGGCGTTCTCCGCATCAGCGATACCGGCATCGGCATCGCACCTGAGGATCTGCCCCGCATCTTCGAGAAGGGCTTCACCGGCTACAACGGACGCGCAGATAAAAAGTCTACCGGTCTCGGACTCTATCTCTGCCAGACAGCTGCTTCCCGTCTTTCCCACACGATTACAGCCACCTCTGTCCCCGGACAGGGAACTGTGATCACCCTGGATCTGAGAAAAGAACGCCTGCAAACGGAGTAATCACACACCTTACAAAAATGTCACAGGAAACGGCTGGAATGTCACCTGATTCGATGGAGAAGCCCGGTCGTTTTTTGCTATTCTGTATCCGAAGTCAGGGAGCACCTGCAGAAACTTCTGTTTCAAATGTGATGCCGCAGGCGGCTCTCATACAATACATGATTCCGGAGGTTTATTTATTATGGCATTATTAGAAGCCAGAAGCATTCAGAAAGTTTATACCACACGCTTTGGCGGCAATCCGGTTACCGCGCTCTCAAACGTCTCCTTCTCCATGGAAGCAGGAGAATATACCGTGATCATGGGCGAATCCGGGTCCGGCAAAACCACACTGCTGAACATCCTGGCCGCGCTCGACCGGCCCACCAGAGGCGAAGTCCTTCTGGACGGCATGAATCTCTCGCAGATCCGCGAGAAGGATATCGCGGCTTTCCGCAGAGATCATCTCGGTTTCGTCTTCCAGGATTTTAACCTGCTGGATACATTCTCTCTCCGCGACAACATCTTTCTTCCGATGGTACTTGCCGGAAAGAATTTTGAGGAAATGAACCAGCGGCTGATCCCCATTGCGAAGAAGCTGGATATCGTGAATATTTTGGACAAGTACCCTTACGAGGTATCCGGCGGTCAAAAGCAGAGAGCGGCTGTCGCCCGTGCGCTGATTACACAGCCGAAGCTGATCCTGGCGGATGAGCCCAGCGGCGCTCTGGATTCCCGGGCGACGGACCGACTGCTTCAAATCTTCCATGAGATCAACTTCGACGGTCAGACAATCCTGATGGTCACACACTCCACCAAGGCAGCCAGCCACGCCAACCGCGTGCTCTTCATCAAAGACGGCGTAATCTTCCACCAGCTCTACCGTGGGAACGATACAAATGAACAGATGTATCAGAAGATTTCAGATACTCTGACCATGCTGACAACAGGTGGTGACTGCCATGAATAGATTTTTCTTTCAGAAGTTGGCCGTCAGCAATTTAAAGAAGAACCGTCAGACGGTTGTGCCCTATCTGTTCACCAGTATGATCACAGCAGCAGTATACTATATCATGCTGTCCCTCTCCCAAAATCCCGGCCTGAACGATATGGTCGGCGCAGTTGTTCTCCAGGAGATTCTGGGACTTGGCTGCGGAGTCGTCCTGATCTTCTCCGTGATCTTTCTCTTCTATACGAACCGCTTTCTGATGAAGAGGAGAAAGAAGGAATTCGGTCTCTACAATATTCTCGGCATGGAGAAGCGCCATTTGGCGATCACTCTCGCCTGGGAGACCATCATCCTGTATGTGCTCAGTATGATCGGAGGACTTATCATCGGTATTGCCCTGGATAAAATCCTGTTTCTGCTGCTCGGCAACCTGATCGATGCGCCTGTCTCCCTTGGATTCTTTATCTCCACCAAAGTGATCCGCTCGGTGCTGATGCTGTTTCTGGTCATTTTTATTCTGACTTACATCAACTCTGTACGTCAGATCCAGACCGCGAACCCCATTGAACTGCTTCATTCCGACAGCATGGGGGAACGGGAACCGAAGAGCCGTTTTCTTCTTGCGTTTTTCGGGATTCTCAGTCTGGGCTCCGGCTATTTTCTAGCAATCACGACGAAGAATCCTGTCTCTTCTCTGACTCTGTTCTTCCTTGCAGTGATCCTGGTTATCATCGGCACCTACCTGCTGTTCACTGCCGGAAGTGTCGTCTTCCTGAAGATGCTTCGTCGAAATAAGCACTACTATTATCAGGTGCAGCATTTTACCAGTGTGTCCGGCATGCTCTACCGCATGAAACAGAACGCTGTCGGCCTCGCAAATATCTGTATTCTCTCCACGATGGTTCTCGTCATGATTTCTTCCACGAGTTCTCTAATGTTCGGTGTGAAAGAAATGATCGATACACTCTATCCTAATGACTTTTCCGTGATCCTGCCAGCATACAGTCCGGAGCAGCATTCAAAATTCGCGTCAGAAATCCGTTCTCTAGCAGAAAAAAACGGTATCCCCGCGAACGAAGATACCGCATATTCTTATCTGAGCTTTACCGCTCTCCATGAAGAAAACCGCTTCCAGGTAAAGAAACCCGAGGATCTGAACACTCTTTCCGCCATAAATCAACTCTCAGTTCTGATGATCCTTCCGCTGGACGACTATAACGCCTGCATGGGAACGAACGAAACGCTTACGGACGGCGAAATCCTCCTTCACGGCTCCCGCGGGAGCGATGTCTCCGCGTCAGAGATTCAGGTCTGCGACCGAAATTATATTGTGAAGAAAACCATATCCGAAGCTCCGAAGAATGGAACCGTTGCCTCCAACGTTGCCACTGCCTACATGATTGTAACGGCAGACTCCGACGAACTCATCCATCTGTACGAACAGCAGCGGGCTGTCTACGGAGACCGGGCTAGCCGGATTTCCTTCTACTATGGCTTTGATACGACTGCTGATAAAGAGACACAGAATGCTTTTTATCCCGTATTGAAAAAGTTCTGCTCCGATTTTGAAAGCTCCTGCACAGTGGAAGCCAGAGCCAATGGTGAGAGCAGCGCCTATGCGCTTTACGGCGGCATGTTCTTCCTCGGCGCTTTCCTCGGCACACTCTTCTTGATGGCAGCAATCCTGATCATCTACTACAAGCAGATTTCCGAAGGTTTCGAGGACAGAGAGCGCTTCGCGATCATGCAAAAGGTCGGTATGAGCCAGGATGAAATCAAGAGCAGTATCCGCTCTCAGGTACTTATGGTATTCTTCCTCCCGCTCCTGACCGCCGGGATTCACACGGCTGCTGCCTTCCCGATGGTAAAGAAACTGCTGTCCCTGTTCAATCTAACCAATATTAAGCTCTTCCTGTTGGCTACGCTGATCTGCTACCTGGTGTTCGCCGTTATTTACCTTGGCGTTTATCTCCTCACTTCCCGGACCTATTACCGGATCGTAAGCAGGCAGAGCCGCTAGACGGAAAAGGAAATCAATCCTTCTTCGTCTCTTTCACTGCCTTTTTCTTACTCTTTCTCCGGCTGCTGACAACAATCGCAACCCCTGCGGCAGCCGCTGCGAAAAGAACAATTCCGACAATCTTGATTACCGAGGATATCTTCCCTTCCTCTGTAATCAGGATTTTTCCACTTTCACGCATTGTGAAGCAGAGATAGCTTCCGTTCGTCTCGGAGTCCGCCTTCTCCCAGCCGCTTCCAGTATCCGTATAGACGGTATATCCGCCCTTCGATTCCTCCGGAATGTGCCAGCGCACCGTATGCGTATCCGCCGGATCTGCCGGAATCCGGATACTCCGGCACTCGGTCACCGTTCCCTTGTCCTGCCCAGACGTTTTCACGTCCTCCACTGTGATCTCGTCTCCGTCCCGGAACTGTCCCTGCACCAGGAACAGAGGCTTTCCTTCGCTCTCTTCCTCCGAAGCAAGCGTCGTCACATACGGCTCATAGGAAGCGGTTACTCTCGTATCACACGTTAAGTTCTTCAGATCGTCCCCGCTCTTATCCCACTGAATATAGCAGCCGTCCTTCTCCGGAATCATCGGGAAGATATCTGCGCCGAACGATTCCCCGTAGGCGAAAGTCGTCTCCTTCACCGTCACGCCATCCGCAACGAAAGAAAGCTTCAACTCCAGAAATTCCTCCGGGATACCTTCGATTGCCTGAAGTTCCTCATAACTGATCTTCTCCGCCTTGCCTTTGTAGCTGATCCGATCCACTCCGGCCAGTGTATCCGATACAAATCGATTATCCTCATATTCTCCGGAAATCTCGCCGGCAATCGCTCCAGCAGCCTGCGTGCTGTCCGTAATCTCCACCATTACGATACAGCCGGAGATATTCTCGCCGGAGCCGGCAATTCCGCCAATGTAGCGTCCGCCGGACAGGGAAGCCTTCGCATAGCTGTTCCGAATGGAGGAACGGGACAGACCGCTCACACCGCCAACATAATCGCTGCCCTCACTGGATACATTGCCATAGCCGCCGCAGCCGGAGATTGTACCGATATCCATACGACCGCTCACACCGCCCGCGCAGCTCTTCTTCGCCGCTACGGTACCATAATTGCTGCAGTCAAGAAGAATTGCCCGCGTCTGATAAGTGAAGTGCAGGCTGGCTTCATCTGACATCATCCAATCGTCCTCCGGATCATAGTCGTATTCAATTGCCATGGCCCCCGCGATGCCGCCGGCATTCCGGTCGGCAGACACACTTCCGTAATTCCTGCAGGATTCCGCCTTGCCGCGCACAGCGCTGTGCAGGCTTTCCTCCGATACATCCTCGAAAACATTCGTGTAATCCACATCCGTCGTGCTGTTCAGCATATTTAAGAACAGGTTCATGACATTCATGAACTGTCGATTCACTGCCTGAGCCTCCGCAAGTACAGAGCTGTTGGAAATGGAAAGCTCACTGCCAAGCGCCGACAGTTCATTACCGATTCCGGTCAAAGCTGTATTCAAGTCACTGGCGCTAGTATCCACCGTTGATCCTGGTGCAGAAATCGAAGGAGATTTCTCACCGGAAAGGTCAGACACCCACTGTGTAGCGGAAGTAAATGCGTCCTGCAGAGAAGATAAAGCGCTCGACATAGAGCCAAGACTGTCCTCCAGAAGCTTCCGGTCCGTCTCCACTTCCGGCTGCCGGTCCGCAAGAATCATCAGTACCTGACGAAGCTGTTCGGAAGCATCTCCAAGAAGCACCGCCGCCTGACGGAAGGAATCCATGGAATCGTACAGTGCGGATACCGCCTGGTTCAGATTCTCCGCGATTCCTGCCCAGTTGATTCCCATCAGAATATCTGCTGCATCCTTCTGCACGTTCACGCTGCAACGCAGCGCATCTACAGCAGCATTCAAAAGACGTTCTGCTGTCTCCGGCGTTAAAGAAGAACTTTCCTTCCACTCAGATTCCGCCTGTTCCAGAGCACCCTGAAGCTCTTCCAGAGCCTCCTGCTGCTTCTTAAGATCCTCCTTCAGCGGACCCAGATCCGGCTTCTCCCCATTGTCTCCGCTCATGGCATCTAGTGCCTGCTCCAGAGAGCTTACCGCAGAATCAACTGCCTGAGAAGCCTGCGTTAAATCTCCGCAAAAAGTCTCAAGAAGAGAAAGGATCTCTCTGGTATAGCTTTCCGCGCCCGCCAGATTCACTGTCAGATCTTTCAGAGTCTGCACCGACCGGGAAGCCTCCCCGGAAGCATCCGCAAGGCTCTGCATGATCGGCGACGCTTTCCCGATATATTCACTGACCAGCTGCTCGGTACGGTTCACCTCATCCACATCCGTCCGCACAGTATCCACAACATCACTGCCGATCGCTGAAGCGCTCTCTCTTGCGCTTTGTGCATATCCGGAGACACGTGTCAGACGTTCCGTCACGTTGTCAGAGGCAGATTGCGTATCCTCCAGCATACGGCTGATGCTGTCCTGCAGAGAAGCCAGCTCGGACTGAAGCTCCTCCATACCGTTATCATCGAACTGCAGCGTAATATCCGGGCACATCTGACCGACGATACCGCCTACATCCTTGCGGCCCTGAATTCTGCCATAGCTGCTGCAGCCGCTGACCAGACCATTCTGACGGCCAACGATACCACCCACATTATAGCCGACATGAGGATATCCCACAGAACCGTCATTCACACAATCACGAATCTCACCGGTCGAATATCCCACAATACCGCCAGCATCGGTTACATCCGAGCTATTCTTACTGCTGCCGGTATCTGCTTTCCAAGTATCTGCCTCTTCCTGCAAATCGCTGATCTCATCCTGCAGGTTTGCATTTTCCTGTGAAAGCTTCGTATTCACGGAAGCTTCATTCGTACAGGAAATCACCGTTCCTTCATTCGTGCCAGTGATTCCGCCAGTGAATGTCGTACCGTGTACATTGCCTTCCGTCCGGCAGCCGCGGATCACTCCGCCGTCTTCATTCCGTCCTGCGATTCCACCGACATCCTCCTTCGCCGTCACAGTACCGGAAAAGTGGCAGTCCATAATCATGCCTTCATTGATTCCTGCGATTCCACCAACAGAACTCTGGTTGCCCTCCGGCGTCACACTGCCCTCCACCGTCAAGTTCTTCACAACTGCCCCGCTTCCGATACGGCCAAACAGCCCGATCTGCGACATATTTCCAGGCAGAGACAAGCCATAAATGCGGTGTCCGCTTCCATCAAAAGTTCCCAGGAACAGAGGAATCGAGATCTCATAGCCTGTGATATCAATATCGTTCGTCAGGATGACCGACAAGCCATCTGAATAAACATCATCCGAGCACTTTGCGACAAATTCCCGCAGTTCTTCCACGGAACCGATCATCAGCTCTTCGCCTGCCGCGGACACCGGCACACTGCCAAGCAGCATCGTCAGAACCATAAAAACCGCCAGAAAGCGAATTTTGTTATTCTTTCTCATCTTCGCCCTCTCCTTTCTCCATAATCTCACCGGCAATCAGGTTCAGATCCACATCACCGTCAATCGTAGCACGAACCATACCGGTAATTCTTCCGTGAATCTCACCGCTGACACGGCCATTCACAAAAATTCTTCCGCTCTCTTCCCGCTTCCGGATCACAGAAGGAACCGCGAACGAAGTCTTATCCACAACACCGCCTCCGATCAGAAGAATCTGAGGCAGCACAAAGAGTACCAGACAGATAGAGATCAGCGTACCGCTTCCCAGCGTCTGACCAATTCCGGCAATCGCTGCTTCCGAAGTCAGTTTTCCGATCAGAGCGCCGGACACTGCCAGAATCGTACCGGAAGTGAGAATCGTCGGAAATGCAAAGTTCAGCGTCTCGATCATCGCCTGCTTATGCGGCATCTTCGTCTTGATCTCCTGATAGCGGCTGGCAATTACAATCGCATAGTCAATATTCGCACCCATCTGAATCGAACTTACCACCAGATAACTCATAAAGAATACTTTACTCTGCGTAAAGTAGGGGATCGCAAAGTTAATGCAGATACAGCCCTGAATCACAAGGATCAGCAGGACCGGCATACCGGCGGACTGGAACGTAAATAGAAGAACCGCCAGAACGATCAGGATTGATACAATATTTACTACCATATTATCACGGGAGAATGATTTCTCGAAATCGTATTCGTTCGTGGAATCACCAGCTACATAAACCGAGCTGTCCGGATAGAGCGCCTGCGCCAGCTCACGGATTGTATCCGTGAACGCATACGTCTCGTCGCCGCTGACCGGAAGTGTCAGATAAATAAGCATACGGTTGTAATCCGTACCGCACAACTGGGCCTTCGCCGCCTCTACTTGTGTCTGTGCGTCCTTCAGCGTTGCCTCCTGATCCGCATCCAGACTTACGATTCCGGCATCCACCTGATCACAGGCATACAGAAGCATATCCATCAGCGGAACCTGGTAGGAAGCAATATTTCCCGCCAGCTTTCCATAATCCTCTTGATCCACAGCGTACGCCGTATAGAGAAGCTGCGCAACTTCATAATCCAGATCCGCCAGCTCCGAGAACTGTCTCGGCGTCAGCGCATCTCCCAGCATATATCCATCCATGGCTTCAATGTTCACGATGCCCATGGTGTAATCAATCTGAGGATAATTCGAAAGTTCATTCAGAACCTCTCGCTCCTTATCGTAATCACCTGAAGGAACTACAAGTGCCACCATATTCGTGGAACCGAAGGTATCCTTAATCTTATTTTCCGCAATCTGCGTTTCATTCAGACGGGGCGTCGTAAGCGCGCTGTAACCATACGCATACGGACAGTGGTTGGAGAAGTAGAAAGCAAATCCCGCAATTACCACAAAAACCGGCGGAATAATCCAGCGCGTCAGGTAATCGATCTTTCCAACAAAAGGAATCTTCGGAACAAAGTTTTTGTGTTCTGTCTTCTCGATCAGCGGACCGAACAGTACCAGCAGACCGGGCATGAAAATAAATACCGACAAAAGGGCAAACACAATCGCCTTGATCAGACAGATACCCATATCCGGGCCGATTTTGAACTGCATGAACAACATAGCCGCAAGACCGCCCACCGTCGTCAGCGAGCTTGCACTGATCTCCGGGATCGCCTTGCTGAGCGCTACGATCGCTGCTTCGCGAACCGGCAGCTCCCTGTGCTCCTCCTTGAAGCGGTTACACAGAATAACCGCATAGTCCAATGAAAGTGCCAGCTGCAGGATACTCGTAACAGAATTCGACACGAAGGAAATCTTCCCCAGCAGGAAGTTCGTACCCTGGTTCAGAATCATCGCTCCCACAAAAGTGAGCAGCAACACCGGAATCTCACCGTAAGTCTGAGAGGTCAGCGTCAGAACAACGACCACGATAATCGCAACATAGACCATAATCATATTGATCTCCGTTGCGATCGTATCCGCCTGCGTATTGCCCAGATCACTCGACACATAAAGATCGCAGCCGTCAAGAGCCTCCTTCACCGCTTCCAGAGAATCCAGACAGGCATCATCATCCTCATCATACGCAAACGTAACCGTATACAAAGCCGAGGCATTATTATAATGATCTGATGTCTCGTCAAAGCTGACTGTCTGTACTCCCTTGACATCAGAAATCGTATCCTCCAGCTCTTTCGCCGTCTCCAGCGTAATATTATCGACCATAATATTGGCTGTTCCATAGGTAACGAACTGATCGTCCATCACATTTAGTGCCTGCTTTGTCTCCGAATCCTCCGGCAGATAGAAGGTAAGGTCATTCTCCACTTCTACCCAGTTTCGCGAGAAAACAGAAAACACCAGTCCGATCGCAACAATAAGAAAAAACAGATTTCTCTTATCTACGATGAACGTGGCCAGCTTCATCATAAAGTTTTGTTCTTTCTTCTCTTTCTGTGCCATGACATATTCCTTTCTTCATATCTTTACTTTTTGATGATACTGAATCCGAAAACTACGGGCAATAGACAATTTCATCTTTTCTGTCAAATTTATGACATTTCTTCTGATTTGACCAATTTTTTCCTTTTCATTTTGACGATCTGTGCTATACTGGAACATATAATAATAGACAGAAATTTGAACATACCTGGAGAAATCATCTTATGGAAAAGAAGAAGTACGCAGTTTCTGATCAGACACGCCAGGCCATGGCTAATGCCTTAAAAGAGCTGATGGCGCAGAAACCGATTGATAAGATCACAATCCGTGACATTACAGATTTGTGCGACATGCGCCGCCAGAATTTCTACTATCATTTTCAGGACATTTATGACCTGATGCACTGGATGTTCCAGCAGGAAGCTGTATCTCTCCTGGAGAAATACGAAGGAGCCCTTCTGTGTCAGGAAGGGCTCCTTGAAGTGTTTCGGTATCTGCAGGCAAATCGTGCCGTCTGCCTATGCGCGTTGCATTCCGTCGGCCACGAGAATATGAAACGTCTCTTTCAGGAAAAAATCTATGCGGTTATCCACCGCACGGTAGAACAGATTGCGAAAGAAAGCGGCTGCACCACTCCCGGAATCACCGGAGACGATACTGATCTTATGACAACTGTCTATAGCCTTACACTGACCGGTGTTGCGGAGAGCTGGCTTCTGGGAGAAATTCGCGAGACACCGGAGGAACTGGTTGCTTTCATTAACCAGATGCTCCAGGATCATGTGCGCGGCGCAAGGATGCGAGAATCAGAAGATTCTCACTTTCCGGAATCTAAAGATACTCTTCCAGAATTTCGTACAGACGTTCCGGACGCATCGTTTTCGCCAGATGTGCGTTCATCCCGGCATTCATCGCCTTCCTGACATCCTACTCAAAGGAGTTCGCCGTCATTGCTACAACGGGAAATTTCTTCACATCCTGGTGATCCATATCGCGAATCGCGCTCGCTGCCGCATAGCCATCCACATGCGGCAATTGAACATCCATGAAGATCAGAGCGTAGAGCCCTCCGGTGTCTTTGCCACCATCTCGATGGCATCTTCCGTCCACAGCATATTGCAGAGATTGTACATAACATCTCGCCTGTTCTACCTCTTGCAGTGGCTTCTTACACTCTTCCCAAGCGCTTCAGCATGGCTTTATCGCTCCGGATGGTTGCGCACGCTACTGTCGTTAGCATATTTCCGGTGATGGAGGCCGATGCTCCCGACTGCAGGGCAAGCTCTCCGTCATTCGTCAGCAGCGCGCGCCCGGCAGCCAGACGCACATTTGCATCCGGATTAATATAGCGGAAGAAAGCAATCGTCCGCAGGATATCATCCTCCGTCAGAAGCGGCTGATCTTCCAGCGGCGTTCCCTTAATCGGCATCAGCGCATTGATCGGAATTGAGTCAATGCCAAGCTCTGCCAGGCTGATCGCCATATCCAGACGGTCCTCCCAGGTCTCACCCATGCCGATGATGCCGCCGGAGCAAGCGCACATCCCTTCCGCCTTAATCATCTTCAGTGTCTCTACCTTCATATCATAGGTATGAGTCGTACAGATATTCGGAAAATTCCGGCGGGAAGTCTCAATGTTGTGGTGATAGCTCGTCACACCGGCCTCATGCAGGCGATGGAATTGCTCTGCTGTCAGGAATCCCATGGACGCGCACAACTCGATGTTGGGGCACTCCTTCTGCATCCGTTCAAAAGCATGTATCGCCTTCTCGAACTCCTCTCCCGTCAGCGACCGGCCGGCCGTTACGATGGAGAAACGATCGACGCCCTCCTGCTCATGCACTTTGCAGGCTTCCACAATCGTATCCTCCGGAAGAAATTCATAAACTTCACAGTTCGTATGATGATGCGCTGACTGCGCACAGTACTTGCAGTCTTCCGGACATCGCCCGCTTCTTCCGTTGATGATTGAACACAGATCGACCTTATCGCCGATTCTGGCATCGCGGATACGATCCGCGCCCTGACACAGTTCTTTCAGATCACAGGTCAGGAAGATATTTAAGTCATCCTCTCTCGTCAGGCGGCGCCCGTCTATAATCTCATCTGCTAATTTTAATACGTCCATAACTGTCTCTCCGTTGCTATTGTAAACTCAATCCTTCATCTGGTTTACAATAACACAGGAAAGCGTGATTGTCAACTTTTCTTTTGCTTCCTGTTGACTTTCTTTCCGGAACTACAGTTCCGCAAGCCTTGTCTTCCTGATATCTGACTGCATCTTATTGAAGAATATGTCTCGCTACATAGACGCCGCTGGCGGAAGCATGGGAAAGCGAATGTGTGACGCCGCTTCCATCGCCGATCACATAGAGCCCCTTGTGGCAACTCTCCAGATTCTCGTCCAGCTCCACTTCCATATTATAGAACTTGACTTCCACACCGTACAGAAGCGTATCATCGTTCGCCGTACCGGGAGCGACCTTATCCAGCGCATAGATCATCTCGATAATGCCGTCCATAATGCGCTTCGGGAGGACCAGGCTCAGATCACCCGGCGTCGCCGACAGAGTAGGAGTTACAAGTCCCTCCTCAATACGCTTCTCTGTACTTCTTCTTCCACGCACCAGATCGCCGAAGCGCTGCACGATAACGCCGCCGCCCAGCATATTCGAGAGTCTCGCAATACTCTCGCCGTAGCCGTTACTGTCCTTGAAGGGCTCGGAGAAATGCTTGGCCACCAGCAACGCGAAGTTCGTGTTCTCCGTCTTCTTCTCATCGCCCTCGTAGCTGTGGCCATTCACCGTGATGATGCCATTCGTGTTCTCATTGACCACAATGCCGTTCGGATTCATACAAAAAGTACGCACGTTGTCCTCGAACTTCTCGGTGCGGTACACAATCTTGCTCTCATAGAGTTCATCCGTCAGATGGGAGAAAATAACAGCCGGAAGCTCCACACGCACGCCAATATCCACACGGTTCGATTTCGTGGGAATCTTCAGATCCTGACATACCTTCTCCATCCACTTACTGCCGCTTCGTCCTACAGATACGATACACTTCTCGCACTCATAGGATTGATCGCCGCAGAAAATGCGGTAACCGCCGTCCATCTGTCCGATCTTATCCACCGGAGAATCGAAATAGAAATCCATATGATCTTTCATCTGCTCGTACAGATTCTGCAGAACTACATAATTGATGTCCGTTCCCAAGTGGCGCACCGACGCATCCAACAAGTTCAGCTTGTTCTGCAAGCAGAGCTTCTTGAACTTCGTTCCCGCCGTCGAGTACAGCTTCGTCCCTTCTCCACCGTTCGCCATATTGATCTCATCCACATACCTCATCAGGTCAACCGCCTGCTTCTTGCCGATATACTGGAACAGCGTACCACCGAAATCATTCGTAATATTATACTTGCCATCAGAAAATGCGCCTGCGCCTCCGAAACCGCACATGATCGAGCAGCGTCTGCAGTTGATGCAGCTCTTAATTTTCACACCGTCAATCGGACATTTTCTCTTTTCCAGCGGATAGCCCGCCTCAAATACCGCAATCCGGCAATCCGGCTGCTTCTTCATCAGCTCATAGGCAGCAAAGATTCCGCCGGGGCCTGCGCCAATAATAATTACATCGTATTTCATGTTGTCTTCTCCTTTCCTAAAAAAATGCTATCAGAAATCCTTCCTTTATGAAATAACCAACGTATTCCTCCGGATTCTGATAGCATCACCTTCGTATCTATAATCTTTTGCTGTTTACAAAACGGAATCTCTCAATCACACCTGCCATCCGGCCTTCGCCGTACATCCATGTCCTTCATTCATATTCTGCCATCAGAGAGATAAGTCTGAGCTTCTGGGAGCGACCCATAACTTCTTACCCCGGCTCGCGCCTGGATCTGAACAGGATTGGTTACCTGCAGATTTCACCGTCCATTCAGAATTTACTCTGTCCTTCTGCTATATGGCTACTTTCACCGGTTACTTCCGTTATAGGCGGATTTCTCCGCCGTCAAAGCAGGATACATTATGGCTCTGCCCATGAACCATCCGCTGCCACCCGGATGATCCTTCAGGGCTTATTCCCGCACCGCGGGCGTCTATTATTGTACCCGGAAGTTCCGTGCATTTGAATGCGAACACTTCTGCGATATGCGTTTTCATTGACGGTTTCCGTCTTCTCTGGATTCATCGCTGAACCCCGACAGGCCATGAATATAAGTATCCTTGTATTCACGAGCTGGAAATACCGCACACCTCGAAGTACTGGCGTACTTTATTCATCGAGTTGATCGCAGGCATGATTCAGATATTCCGTTATATGTTTTTCTATGTGTTTAATCGAGTGCCTCCTGAATATCCTGGATCAGGTTGACAGCATCACGAAGCCTGATTCCGGTCTTCTTTTGAACCTGTATAGCCAGCTGAGCAAAGCTCGGCTTCGCATAGCCATCCTCGGCTATGCTGTAGGCAGGTTCATCTTCAAAAACCTGAACCTGATCAGATATCGGAAACGCTTCCGCAAATCGCGGGTAAGCCTTTCCACAGTAAGGACAACAGACAGTAAAGCTCCCGTCGCCGTTAATGCGGACACTCTTCGCAGGGTTAAAGATTCTTCGGCAGGAAGACTGCGTGCATTTCTTTTTCATAATCATTAACCCCCCTTTGCTATATTCATGACATAACCTATTATATTTTACTTCTTTAATTTTCTTTTGTCAAGCATTTTTTTCAACATGAAATAGCCGGATTTTTCTTCACTTTCTTCTTGCTCTGTGTGTGAAGCGTAGTATAATATTAACTGTTCAAAACCATACAAAACCAAACAAAAACTCTGATTCCTTATAAACATCACCACGGAGATACCATATAGATATGAAGTACAAGCTTATTATTTTTGATCTGGACGGAACACTTTTAAATACACTGGATGATCTGGCAGATAGCCTGAATACTGCGCTCGCACACTTTTCCTTTCCGAAACGCAGTTTACCGGAGGTACGACATTTTCTCGGAAACGGTATGCAGCGGCTGGTCGAGCAGAGCGTTCCTGACGGAACTTCCGCAGATACCACAGCAGAGGTTCTTACTGTTTTCAAGCAGTACTATAAAGAGCACTGCTC
>ENA-UOJJ01003506-UOJJ01003506.1-human-gut-metagenome-genome-assembly--contig:-CS66-NODE-3506-length-16832-cov-9.484711_pt1 | contig 16832 bp, 14 predicted proteins | sample MGYA00242343_ERZ723890 | MGnify/ENA metagenome assembly ERZ723890 | reverse complement strand
GTGGGCTCTTCCGTCGGCTCGGCCGTCGGTTCCTCTGTCGGTTCGGCAGTGGGTTCTTCCGTCGGCGCTTCGGTCACAACCGGCGTGGCCGTCGCTTCCGGCGCTTTTTCCTGATTGCCGCACGCGCTCAGGGAAACCAGCGCGACGGCCAGCATCAGGGCCAGAAAACTCTTCTTCATTGAGTGTTCCCTCCATACTTTCTGTGATGCAATTTTTCTGCGCCGATTCAGCCACGTGGCACAACACCGCAGAATTTGCATCCTTTTGTCGGCAAATGCCGATTGTTACGGCATCAAAACCCTATTCCTCATTATACGCGCTGCCCAGCCAAAAGGCAATCTTTTCGTCAAATTGCCTTTCCGACTTCATGCGCGATTCACAATTTTGTCACAATCGGTCCCGCATCCGGGCGCTGTCTCGGTTAAAACGTGTTTTCCGGATCGAATCCTGCGTTCGTCGCCTGCGCCTCGCGCCGCTTCTGCCGGGCAAAGGACTCGATAAACATCGCCATCTGCCGAACCGCAGGGGCCATCATCTGCGGATTGAGCACCGCAATGCCAAACTCGCGGTATTCCATCGGCTCAATCGCGTAAGTCTCCACGTCGCCGTGGACGCGCTCAAGCGTCAGGCTCGGCATGATGCAGATGCCGAATCCGCTTTCGACCATCGCAATCGTAGACAGATCATCCACAACGCGGCAGGTCGCCCGCACTGTGATCCGGTATTTCGCCAAAAACGCCTGCACGTCCGCGTCCGTCGCGTCGCCCTGAACGACAAACGTCTCCGCGCGCATCTCTTCGGGCATAATCACGCCCGGCGTTTTCGTTTTAAACCCGCGCGGCGCGACGCACATCAGCCTGTCGCGATACAGCGGACGCACCGCCAGATCGCGCGTGGACTCCGTAGACAGAAAGCCCAAATCCACCACGCCCGTCTTGATCCACTCGATCACATCGTCATATGTGCCCTGATCGATTTCGATTTCCACACCGGGGTATTTCACGCGGTATTCTGCCACGAGCTGCGGCAGCCACGCCACGCACACGCTGTTGAACGCGCCAATGCGCACCTTGCCGCGCTGCACGCCTTTCAGTTCGCCGACCGTCTGCGTCAACGCCTCGTCGGCGGAAAGCACCTGCCGGATCACCGGATAGAGCGCTTCGCCGCTGCGGGTCAGTGACACGCCGCCCTTGCCGCGAACGAAGAGCGAAAAGCCGCAGGACTCTTCCATCGAGCTGACGGCGTGGCTGATGGCGCTGGGCGTCAAATGCAGAATCTGCGCGGCGCGCGCAAAACTGCCCTGCTGGGTGACGGTATGAAAAATGCGATATTCCAGCAGCGTCATTGCTGTTCCTCCTGCCAAAATGGAATGAAAGCGATGGTTGTCGCTTTATTTCACTGTAACACCTGAGGGGGAGGCGCGTCAAGAGTCTGGAAAAAGTTTGCGCAAAGTGCCGCGCGGCGCGCGCGTTGACAGCGGTACTCCCGTAGGCGCACTTTGCAAAAAGAAGTGATGATAAAAGTGCTCCTCTTTGAACGGTTTTCCACCGATTTCAAAGAAGAGCACTCCTTTTCTTTTATTTATTCCACCGTCACGCTCTTGGCAAGGTTGCGCGGCTTATCCACGTCCAGACCCTTGGCGCAGCTGATGTAATAGGCCAGCAGCTGGAGCGGCACGACGGCCAGCGAGGTGGCCAGCAGCGGATCGGTGCGCGGCACATAGACTGTGAAATTGACGGTATCTTCGATGGCGTATTGGCCGTAGGTCGTCAGCCCGAACAGGCTGGCGCCACGGCTGCGCACCTCGACCATGTTGGAAACTTCTTTTTCAAACAGTTCCGGCTGGGTCGCGACGGCGACGACGAGCACGCCGTCCTCGATCAGGCTGATGGTGCCATGCTTGAGTTCGCCGGCGGCATAGGCTTCCGAATGGATGTAGCTGATTTCCTTGAGCTTGAGGCTGCCTTCCAGACTGATGGCGTAATCCAGCCCGCGGCCGATGAAGAACACGTCTTTGCAGGCGGCCATCTTGTTGGCGTACCACTGCACGCGTTCCTTGTCAGAGAGCACGCGCTCAATTTGATCCGGCAGGGCGAGCATCGCGGCAATCAGCTCTTCGCGGCGTTCCTTCGTGATCTGCCCGCGCACCTCGGCCATATGGACGGCAACCAGATACAGCGCCGCCAGCTGGGTGGAATACGCCTTGGTCGTCGCGACTGCGATTTCCGGACCGGCCCAGGTATACATCACGCTGTCCGCCTCGCGCGCGATCGACGAGCCGACGACGTTGACCACCGCCAGCGTGCGCACGCCGCGCTCCCTGCACAGGCGCAGCGCCGCCAGACTGTCGGCGGTTTCGCCGCTCTGGCTGATGATGACGACCAGCCCGTTCTCTTCCAGAATCGGATCGCGATAGCGGAATTCGCTCGCCAGATCAACCTCGCAGGGGACGCGCGCAAGTTTTTCGACGACATAGCGCGCCGCCATGCCGACGTGATACGCCGAGCCGCAGCCGATGAGATACACGCGAGAGACGTTTGTGAAATCCTCATCCGTCAACCCGGTTTCGCTCAGGTCGATGATTTTTTCGCCGTCTTCGTTTTCCTTGATCCGCGGGGAGAGCGTGTCGCGCACGGCGCGCGGCTGTTCGTGGATCTCCTTCATCATGAAATGCTCGTAGCCATCCTTTTCGGCGGCGGCGGCATCCCACTTGATTTCCACGAACGGCTTTTCGATTTCTTCGCAGTCGATGTTGTAAACATGCAGTTCGTCGCGGGTCAGGCAGGCGATTTCCTGATTATCGATATAGACGACGTTGCGCGTGTAATTGAGCACGGCAGGCACGTCGGAAGCGATCATGTATCCCTGATATTCGCCGTCGCAGCGGCCGAGAATCAGCGGGCTGTCCTTGCGGGCGGCATAGATCGCGCCGGGCTGATCGCCGAAAAGAATGCCGAGCGCGTAACTGCCGCGCACGCGAATCATCATATTGCGAATGGCGTCGAGCGCACGTTCGCGCGGCTCCATGCCGCGCTTGGCCGCATCGGCATAATAGCTGTCCAGCAGCGCGGCGGCCACCTCGGTATCCGTCTGCGAGACGAACGTATAGCCCTTTTTAAGCAGCGATTCCTTGATTTCCTGATAGTTTTCGATGATGCCGTTGTGCACGAGCACGACTCGCTTTTCGCGGGTATACTGCGGGTGCGCGTTGACGGTGCTCGGCTCGCCGTGGGTCGCCCAGCGGGTGTGGCCGATGCCGCACAGGCCGTGAACGGCGTTGCCGGAATCGGTCATCTCCATCAGGTTCTTGAGACGGCCCTTCGCCTTGACCACCTCGATGTGTTCGCTGGCTTCATCGCGCACGGCCAGACCTGCCGAGTCATAGCCGCGATATTCGAGCTTCGACAGCCCGGCAAGCAAAATCGGGGCCGCCTGTTTCACGCCCACATAACCGACAATTCCACACATATTGAACCCTCCTTACACGTTAAACAGCAAGTCGCCGTAGGTCGGCATCGGCCAGAGTCTGCCGTCTACAATCATTTCCAGATGATCGACCGGAGCGCGGAGCACCTCCATCGCCGGGCAGATGACGTCGTGCGCATAGCGCGCCTGCTCCTGCCCGGAAAGCGCCGCCATCTTTTCCTGCTTGGCGCGCAGATCGGCGAGCGCGTCGCTCGTCTGCCGCAGCAGCACGTTCACGCGGGCGAGCATCTCCCGCTGCACCGAAACATCCATGCCGGCCTGCATCGCCTGATTGGCCGACCAGGCCAGTTTTCCGCCGTATTCCGCAACAGCCGGAACGATATCCTTGCCCGCCATGTCGATCATCGTCAGCGCCTCGATGTTGATCGTCTTGGCATACAGCTCAAAGGAGACGTCCGCGCGGGCGCGCAGTTCCTTCTCGGTGAATACGCCCTGATGGGCGAACAGCGCGATGGAAGCAGGTTTCACCAGCTCCGGCACCGCGTCCACCATGCTCCTCAGATTCGGCAGGCCGCGCCGCGTCGCTTCGGCCACCCACTCGTCGGTATAGCCGTTGCCGTTGAAGATGATGCGCTGGTGCGCGGTCATTTCGCGGCGGATGAGCGCGTTCAGTGCGAATTCAAAATCTTCCGCCTTTTCCAGTTCGTCGGCAAACGTCTGAAACGCTTCCGCCGCGATGGTGTTGAGCACGGTGTTCGCGTCGGCGATGCAGCCGGAAGACGGCACCATGCGGAACTCGAATTTATTGCCCGTAAACGCGAAGGGCGAGGTCCGATTGCGGTCGGTCGCATCGCGGCGGATAAACGGAAGGGTCGAAACGCCCACGCGCATGATGGACGCGGACGGCACGCTCTCGTCGCTCCCGCGGATGATATGATCCACAACGGCGGTCAGCTGATCGCCCAGGAACATGGAGATGATGGCGGGCGGCGCTTCGTTCGCACCGAGACGGTGATCGTTGCCGGGGTTGGCGGCGCTCATGCGCAGAAGGCCCGCGTGCTCATCCACCGCCTTCATCATCGCGGCGAGCACGAGCAGGAACATCCGGTTCTTCTGCGGATCGCGGCCCGGCTCCAGCAGATTATGCCCGGTATCCGTGGTCAGCGACCAGTTGTTGTGTTTGCCGCTGCCGTTGACCCCCGCAAAGGGTTTTTCATGCAGCAGGCATACCAGCCCGTGACGCAGGGCAACCTTCTTCATGACGTTCATGACGAGCATGTTTTCGTCCGTCGCCACATTGGTGGTGTTGTAGATGGGCGCAAGCTCATGCTGGGCGGGCGCGGCCTCGTTATGTTCCGTCTTGGCCGGGATGCCGAGCTTCCACAGCTCGATATCCAAATCCTTCATGTAGTTGCTCACGCGTTCCTTGATCGCGCCGAAGTAGTGATCCTCCATCTCCTGCCCTTTGGGCGGCATGGCGCCGAAAAGCGTGCGCCCGGTGAAGATGAGGTCTTTTCGCTTCAGATAGGTTTCGCGATCGACGATGAAATATTCCTGCTCCGGGCCGACGGAGGTCGTCACGCGCTGGGTCAGATTATCGCCGAAGAGCCGGCAGATGCGCACGGCCTGACGGCTGATGGCCTCCATCGAGCGAAGCAGCGGCGTTTTCTGGTCGAGCGCCTCGCCGTTGTAGCCGCAAAACGCCGTGGGGATGCACAGCGTCTTCGTATCGCCGTTGTCGTAGATAAACGCAGGGCTGGTGATATCCCAGACGGTATAGCCGCGCGCCTCAAACGTGGCACGGATGCCGCCGGAGGGGAAGGAGGACGCATCCGGCTCGCCGCGGATCAGCTCTTTGCCGCGCAGCTCCATGATGACGCTCCCGTCCTTCTGCGGGCTAATGAAAGAGTCATGCTTCTCGGCGGTCGTGCCCGTCAGCGGCTGAAACCAGTGGGTGTAATGCGTCGCCCCCTGCTCGATCGCCCATTCCTTCATGGCGCTCGCCACCGCGTCCGCCACGGTGGGATCAAGCTCTTCGCCGGTGGCCATGCTGGCCGACAATCTCTTGTAAATCTCCCTGGGCAGGCGCGCGCGCATTTCCTTTTCGGAAAAAACGCTGCTGCCGTAAAGCGCGGGAATATCCAGATACTCGCTCATGCGTGCTCTCCTTGGCCGTGTTTTTCCCCGCCGCGGAAAGGGGCGGCGGGAGATGCAATACCTTATTACGATACACCACTTTGCGCAAAAAAGCAATTCCGAAAAGCTTTTAGGCCGAATCGGTTCATTTTTTTCGGCTTTTACGGCTTTTTTCTTTGGATTCTGCGGCAGGTTTTGCCGCTGGAACTTTCTGCGCCGCCGCATTTTGCGCCGCAAGCCGTTTATGCCGCCGCGTTTCCAGCATAAAATAAAAAAGCCGCGCCCGTCTGCATTTTAGCGCAGGCATGATGCGCGCGGCGGCGGGCAAAATCATCTTGCGGCGCGCGGACACATCGTCCCGCTGCGGCATAATCTGCCATCAGGCGGGTTCGCCGCCGCAAAGCCGAAAAAAATCGGAGGGATTCTCATGGCGCATTATGCGGTTCGCGAAAGCCCGCCGCTGCGGGGAGAAATACCCATCAGCACATCCAAGAACGCGGTGCTGCCCATCATGTGCGGCGCGCTGCTGACGGGCGAAGACGCGCGCATTGAACGCGTGCCGGAATTGACGGATGTGAAGACGCTCTGCGCGCTGCTGGCCTCGTGCGGGTGCAGCGTGAAAAAGGAGAACGACGCGCTCATTTTGAACGCCGCCGCGCTGCAAAACCCGCAGGACGAAGAGGATGTACGCAAGATGCGCGCCTCGGTGCTGGTGCTCGGCCCGCTGCTCGCGCGGCTGGGCGAAGCGCGCATTCCCCTGCCCGGCGGCTGCGCGATCGGCCAGCGGCCCATCGACCAGCACCTCAAGGGCATGAGCGCGCTGGGCGCAAAGGTGAAGTTTGACCACGGCGGCGTGACGCTTTCGGGCCGCCTGCGCGGGGCGGTCATCTATCTGGATATGCCGTCCGTCGGCGCGACGGAAAACCTGCTGATGGCGGCGACACTGGCCAGCGGCACGACGCGCATCGAAAACGCGGCCAAGGAACCGGAAATCGTCGATCTGGCGGCGTTTCTGAACGCGATGGGCGCGCGCGTGAGCGGCGCGGGTACATCCACCATCGTCATTGAAGGCGTGCGCGCGCTGCACGGCGTGAGCTGGCAGCCGATTGCCGACCGTATCGAGGCGGGCACAATGGCCTGCGCCTGCGCCATCACCGGCGGCGAACTGCTGCTTTCCGGCGCGCGGGCGGAACATCTGCGCTCCCTGCTCTTCAAGCTCAGCGAAGCGGGCATACATATCAAGGATACGCCGGGCGGGCTGATGGTCTTCGGCCGAGCCAAACAGCCCTTTGAAATCCGCACGATGGTTTATCCCGGCTTCCCAACCGATTTGCAGGCGCCGATGATGGCCGTCGCCTGCAAAACCCCCGGCACAAGCGTATTTCTGGAAACGATTTTTGAAAACCGCTTCATGCACGCCGCCGAGCTTTCCCGGCTGGGCGCGCACATTCGGGTGGAAAACCGCGTCGCCGTCGTGGAGGGCACGCCGTATCTGACCGGCGCGCCGGTTCGCGCAACGGATCTGCGCGCGGGCGCGGCGCTGATCTTGGCGGGGCTCTGCGCCGAAGGCGAGACGCTGGTGGATGATTCCGGCGGCCACATCGAGCGCGGCTACTGCAAGATCGAAAAAAAGCTGAAAGCCGTCGGCGGGCACATTGCGCGCGTCGATGCGCAGAACGCGGATTAAAAGTTCTGAAGGCCGCCGGCGTTTTCGGCGGCCTTGTCTTTGCCGCGCGCATGGTGTATAATAAAGTGATGTTTTATCGATATTCAGCCCGTCCGGCGGAAAGGAGCGCACCGTGAACAGAAAAAAATGGGCGGCGCTCACCCTTTCGCTGCTGGGACTTTCCATCGGCGGAACCGTCGCGCTGGTGGCCGCCGTCGATCCGTTTGAAGTGTATCACAAGGCGACCGCGTTTATCCCGCCGATTTCAAACGGCACGCAGATTTATTCCAACGCGGGCATCGCCAAAAACTACGCCTACGACAGTGTGGTCATCGGCTCCTCGATGACGGAAAACTTTCGTCCCAGCCAGTTAGACCGCCTTTTCGGCGGGCAGTTTGTCAAGCTTTGCGTCAACGCGGGTTCCTCCTTCAACCATAAGCAGATGATGGATATGGCCTTCGCGACGCACGACGTGCGCCGCGTGCTCTACGGCGTGGACGTGGAAGCGCTGACCTATTTTTACAAGACGCCCAAGTGCGAAATGCCGGATTATCTCTACGACGACGATCTCTTCAACGACGTTTCCTATTGGTTCAACAAAAGCGTGCTGCTGACCTACATTCCCGAATGCCTCGCCACGCTGGGGCAGAGCGACCCGGATCAGCTCGACACGATGTACAGCTGGGGCGATTTGTATGCCTACGGCAGGGAAGCCGTGCTGGCGGACGTTTCCTTCAGCCGGGATACGATCGAGCAGATCAACGCCGAAGCGGGGCTTTCCCAGCAGACCAAGCTCAACGTGGAGCACAACTTTCTGCCGTTCGTCGAGCAGCACCCCGACACACAGTTTATTTTCTTCTTCCCGCCGTATTCCGCCGCGCACTGGTATCAGTTTTACACGCAGGGGCAGATGGAATACCATTTGCAGCAGAAAAAAGCGCTGGCCGAAGCGCTGCTTCCATACGGCAACGTGGAGATTTATGATTTTCAGGCGCGGACGGAATGGATCTGCGACCTGAATCAGTACATCGACGCAAAACACTACGGCCCGGATATCAACGACGCGATGGCCGAGGAAATGGCCGCGGGGCTTTCCCGCGTGACGGACGCCGCGCAGCTGGAAGCGAACAACGACGTCATCCGCGCGCTGGCAGCGCAGATTGTGGAAGCCGGAGACTGGCCGTTTTGATTTTTTGAAAAGGAGCACATACCGACATGCTGTTCAATTCCTACGTTTTCATGCTGGCGTTCCTGCCGCTGACACTGCTGGGCGATTTTCTGCTGGGCAGACTGCCGGAAAAAAACCAGCTCAACAAGGTGTTTCTGGTACTGGCCTCGTTCCTTTTCTACGGCTACAACAATCCCAGCTATGTGCCGATCATTGCGGGCAGCATCCTCGTCAATTACGCGCTCAGCCAGCTGATGCTCACGCAGGAAAAGAAGGCCGTGCGCCTGCCGCTGATGCTGCTGGGGCTTTTTCTGAACCTCGGCGTGCTGTTTTACTTCAAATACCACGACTTCTTCTTTGAAAACCTGAACGGCGCGTTCGGCCTGCATTTGACGCTCAACCGTCTGGCGCTGCCGCTGGGCATTTCGTTTTTTACCTTCCAGCAGCTTTCCTACGTCATCGACAGCTACAAGCGCACCGTTCCGCGCTACAATATTCTGGATTATGCGCTGTTCGTCACCTTCTTCCCCCAGCTGATCGCCGGGCCGATCGTGCTGCACAGCGAAATCGTGCCGCAGTTTGCGGACGCGCAAAACCGCCATTTCAATTTTGACAACTTTGCGCCCGGCCTGTACGCCTTTGCACGCGGCCTGATGAAAAAGGTCGTCATCGCGGATACGTTCGCCGTCGCGGTGGAAGCGGGCTTCGCCAGCGCGCAGACGCTCAACACGGCGGAGGCGTGGTTCGTCGCCATCGGCTACACCCTCCAGCTCTATTTCGATTTTTCCGGCTACTGCGACATGGCGACGGGCGTGGGCCTGATGTTCAACATCAAAATCCCGATCAACTTCAATTCGCCCTACAAGAGCCTGAACATCCGCGAATTCTGGCAGCGGTGGCATATTACGCTCTCCCGTTTCCTGACGACGTACATCTATTTCCCGCTGGGCGGCAGCCGAAAGGGCATGGCGCGCACCTGCGTCAACCTGATGATCGTATTCCTGCTCAGCGGCCTGTGGCATGGCGCGGGCTGGCTGTTCCTGCTCTGGGGGCTGATGCACGGCGCGGCAAGCGTGCTCTACCGCCTTTTCCGCAAACCGTATGACCGCCTGCACCCGGCGCTGCAATGGCTCGTCAATTTCGGCTTCATCGTCGTGGCGTGGGTCTTCTTCCGCGCGACGAGCCTGACCGACGCGCTGGCCATCGTCAAATCCATGCTGATGATGAACTTTGGGCCGCTGCGCGATTCCATCACGTCGGCCTTCGCCCTGCCCGGCGGTTTCCACGAGGGCTACAACGCCATCTACATGATGATCTGGTACGCCGCGTCGCTGTTCGCCTGCCTGGGTCTGCGCAACACCTACGAAAAGACGATGGATTTCCATCCGACGCTGTGCAACGCCCTGACCACGGTGCTGATGATCGTCTACTGCACCCTGTCGCTCTCCAGCGTGAGCGTGTTCCTGTATTTCAATTTCTGACCGATTCCCCTGCGGTTCAAAGAACATGATGAAACGAAAAACCTGGGCGCTGCTGAGTCTCGCGCTGCTGCTCGGCACAATCGGCGCCATCTGCCTGACGGTCATCGTCATCGATCCGTTTCAGGTCTACCACCTCGCGACGCGCTACATGCCGCCGATTGACAACACCACGCAGGTCTACGCCAACGCGGGCATCGCGCGCAGCTATGATTACGACAGCGCCGTCGTCGGCACATCCGTGACGGAAAACTTCCGCCCGACGCAGATGGACGCGCTGCTCGGCGGTCGATTTATCAAGCTGTGCACCTCCGCCGGAACGGCCTATAACCACGCGCTGCTGATGGATCTGGCCTTTCGCACGCACGATGTAAAGCGCATCGTCTACGGGCTGGACGTGTATTCCTTCATCGCCAAAGTCGATCAGACCGGCAGCGATGTGCCGATGTATCTGTACGACGACAACCTTTTCAACGACGTTTCCTACTGGCTCAACCGCAGCGTGCTCGGCTCGTTCCTGCCGCGCTGCCTGAAAGCATGGGGGCAAAAGCAGGACGATTCCATCCGCGACCGCATGTATAACTGGGCGGGCCGCGACGATTACGGCCCCATCGCGCTGTATACCGCCAGCTTTACCCCGCCGGAAAATCCGCTTCCCGCGGACGCGCGCACCCAGCTGGCTCAGGAAAACCTGAACGCGCACCTGATTGCCTACATCACGGCGCACCCGGAAACGCAGTTCGATATCTTCTTCCCGCCGTATTCCGCCGCGGAATGGGCGACCATGCAGAGCAAGGGAACGTTGGAAGCGATGCTCGCGCTGCGCGGCCTCTGTTACGACGCGCTGAGCGGCTACGACAACGTGACGATCTATGATTTTTCCGCGCGGGAAGATTGGGTGCTCGACTTGAATAATTACAAAGACACGCTGCACTACGGCCAGTGGATCAACGACGCGATAGCCGAGTGCATCGCGGGCGGCGAATACGCCGTCTCTTCCCGCGAGACGCTGGATGCGGCGACGGAAAAGCTCCGCGCGTGGGCCAACGCGCAGATTGAAGCGGGCGGCTGGATTTTCTGACCGCCTGCGGAAAGGAAAAACACGTGCGAAAAACAAACGCTCCTTCTCAGCCTTTCGGCCGGTTGATCGCGGCCTGCGGCATTCTGCTGGCCGTCGTGCTGGTCAGCGCGCTGATGACCACGTTTCTGCAAAAACCGAACCTTGACACGCTGGCGGATAACGCCGCAACCGCCGCGCCGGAAGTCGATCCCACGCCGACTCCCGAACCCACCATCACCCCGACTCCGGCGGTTTACGCGCCCTTCGGCGCGCAGTATGGCTATGGCGGCGCAAACCTGATTCCCGAAACGCCCACCCCCGACCCCGTGAGCGTCACGCCCACGCCGGCAGCCGCCCCAACCGATACCCCTGAACCCACAAAAGCGCCGACGCGCACGCTCAAAAAGAATTTCACCGGCGAGGACGTGAAACAGCTCCAGCAGGCGCTCATCGATCTGGGCTACCTGAACGACGCGGCGGACGGCACGTTCGGCACGAACACGGAGGAGGCTGTCATCCGCTTTCAGGCCGTCAACGGGCTGAGCGCGGATGGGCTGGCAGGCGTCAAGACGCAGGAACTGCTGTACAGCGGCAATGCGCTTTCCGCCGATCAGGCGCCCAAGCCGGATTTTCTCATGCTCGTCAACCGCCAGCATAAGCTCGGCAAAAACGACGCGCCGACCGATCTGGTGACGATCGAATCCGTGCTCTCTGCCGATATCGTCAAGGTCAAATACAGCGGCACCAAGGCCGACCGAACCGCCACCGAGGCGCTGGGCCGAATGCTCTCCGCCGCCATCGCGGACGGCCTTTCCAACTTCCAGATTTCCTCCGCTTACCGCACATACAGCGAACAGCAGAAGCTCGTGGATAACTCCGTCGCCAAGTATCAGAAAAACAACCCGGACTGGTCGCGCGACCGCTGTCTGTCGGCCACCTATAACACCGTCGCACCCGCCGGAACAAGCGAGCATCAGACTGGGCTGGCGTTTGACATCACCGTGCCGAATGTGAGCTTCACCGGAACGGCACAGCAGAAATGGCTGCATGAACATTGCGCAAAATATGGCTTTGTCGTCCGCTTCACGGCGGATAAGCAGAAGCTGACGGGCTTCGTCGCCGAAAGCTGGCATTTCCGCTATGTCGGCGTTGAAGCGGCCCAAACCATGACCCAGAACAACTGGTGCCTGGAAGAATATGTCGAAAAGATGGGGCTGTGAACGTCTCCGTCTTGCCCGCCTCCCTTTCTTGAGGGAGGTTTTTTCATAGAGATTTTCTCATCCGTCAAAAAGCTTTTCTCTGTGCGACGGCTTTTTCAAGCTTACGGTTTGCCCAACGCGGCTCATCCGCGCCTCTGACCATCCGGAAGCGCAGAGCATCCCCGTCATCGCCATGACGGCCAACGTCTTTGTCAAAGATGTACACAACGCACTGGACGCGGGCATGAACGCGCACATCGCCAAACCGCTGAATTTGGGTTCAAGAGCACGCTGGGATCGTGCTTGCCAAAAAACAAAACAGCTGAAAAAATCCCGCGCAATATCGAACAACTCGTTCGGTTCGCGCGGGATTTTTTGACTTGTTTACATTTTAATACCTATTCAGCCTTGCGTCAATCCGTGAGGCTGAATATTTTTCCCCCAATACGCCATAATCGCCGCGGTGATCGCCGGATACGTCATCTGTTCGGGCAGACTTTCAAACAGCTGTGTTTCAGCCATTTCACTTTCAGGCAGCGGGCCGAGTTTTTGAATTTCTGCCGTAAAAACCACGCCGCATGCGCCGCTCTTCCCGTCTTCACTGCCCGCCCAGTAATCGCAGAGCGGCTCGATTTCAAACGCCGCCGCGCCGGATTCTTCAAACAGTTCGCGTTTGGCGGCCTGCAAAGGCGTTTCGCCCTGCTCGATATGACCGCCCTGAAATTCCCATGTCGTGCGCTGTTTATGGCGGCTGAGCAGAAATTTTCCCTCCATGCGCGAAAGGATGACGACATACGGATAGCGCTCAAAACTGCCGAGCGGATAGGTTTTGCTGATCATATGTGTGCCTCCGATATCAGAATGATTTCATCATAGCACCGTTTGGCCTGCGCGTCAAACCTCAGCCGAACGACGTCATATCATCCAGATCGATATCGTCCTCGCGGATAAAGCCGCGCCATATTTCCCCGTTCAGCGTCGTTTCGACATAAACCAGCGTTTCCGTTTCGCTGTCGTCCGCCTTCCGGGCCTCCATCACATCCAGATACGTTGCGCGCGTCCCTTTGGGCACCGTGCCAAGCACGCCGCTTGCGCAAACCGGATCATCCATCAGCGCGGTGTCTTTGTTGATGGTTCCGCCGTACCAGACAAACGCCGCTTCCTGCGTCATTTGGACGGCGCGTTCCAGCCTGTCGTTCTGCGCGCCTTCGATCCAGCCCGTCCGATAATGGCCGGGCGTTGTTTCATAGAGCACAAACGCCCAGTCGCCTTTTCGGCAGAGCAGCATCAGCCAATCCGTCAGCGACACCGCCGCCTTGCCGTTCGCCGCGCGCGGGCTGACTTTGCTCGGACGCGTATGGACGGGGCAAACCGCCTTTTCGTCCAGCGCAATATACAGCGGTTCGGCGTTGGCAAAAAGATCCACGATCACCGGGCCATCCATCTTCTTTTCCCGCCTCAGCTCATTTAAGCCATCCTCGCGCGCGACCGAAAAGCGCTCGGTTTCGGACGCATCGTAGGGCACGATGTTTCCTTCCATCGTCCGCAGTTCCTCCGGATCAAACGCCGCCGCGTCGCGGTTAGGCGCTTCTTCGCAGATGCCTTTGGCGATATCCGGCACACTGTCGCAGAAGAGGACGCAGTCCTCGAACAGCCACGCGCACAGATCGATTTCCGCGTCGTCATAGGTCACGACGAACCAGTCTCCGTCCGGCCCCTGTTCCAAAATCAGACTGAAGTCTTCGTGTTCTGCCTCCTCATCTCGCGAACCATAGACGCTCACCTGCGGACCCGTCTCCCGCGTAAACCATACGGTGTGCCATTGGCCGCTGCCGGCATCGCCGTTTATATTCAGCCAGCCCATCTCGCCGTCAGGCAGAATCGCATCGTTTTCCCAGGCGGTTTTCCATTCATTCCCCTGTTTGCGCTCATAGCGCAGAAATCGGCGCGCCGCTTCCTCCACAACGGAAAAACGCTCATTGCCAAACACATCCGTCATCATCGTCACATTTTCGGCACGCACACCGATAAAGGCGAAGACCATACGCCAAGCCGCCAGCAGACAAAAAAGCGCGCGTTTCATCCGGATCACCCTTTCTGATGATTAGACGAAACGCGCGGGAGTTTTCTTGCTGATTTATGGGAATATTTATATCCAACTCCGCCTGATTGGATTTTGTTTTTACGCTGCGTCTCCGCTGCCCGTCAGCCGTTCCAGCAGCGTATCATACTGCTCCTGCGTAATCACACCCGCATCGAGCAGGCTCTTGAGCGGCGCTTCATCCAGACCGCCGCCGATTTCAGGCAGTTCGGGCTGATCGGCGCTGTCGTCATCCGCTTCGTCTTCCGGCTTTTCCGGCGGCTGCTGGGTATCATCCTGTTCGCCTTCCGGCTTCTCCGGCGCGTTCTCTTTGAGATATTTGCGTTATACGTATCCTCATCAATCACGCCATCCTCCAGCAGTTTTCTGGTGTCAACGCGGCTGGGCATATCCTTCGGCACATTCTGGTCATCCGGCTTCTGCTGCATGCCCTTCTTCTTTCTGTTCTTCATCTGGCTCTGCTGCGTCTGCGGCCGCCCGCTGTTCGTGCTGTTCGTTGTTCCGCCCTCGGCATTCGCCGCGGCGCAGGCCATCGTCATGCAAAGCAGGATGCAGACCGCAACTTTCATTTTCGTTTTCATCTTTGTTTCCTCCTTATCATCGGGGTTCATTCTTTTTGGCTCCCGTTCCTTGGAACGCTGTAAGAATAGCACCCGAAAATTAAACCAAGTTTGAAAACGAAAAAGTTTTTTGAAATTTCTTTTGCTTGGGGTTTTGCCTCGCCTCACCAGAAATCGAAGGTTTCTGGATCCTCCACAAGCAAAATGCGCATGGTTTCGCCCTCCTTTGCGCAAGAGTATAGCATACGCGGGGCATCTTCGTCCATTTTTTCCCGAATTTGGGATGAAATGGATATCATATATCGTTTTATATGGCGAAACGGTTCCGAAAGCGACCCATTTTCAACCGAAAAGGAGTGTATTTCATGCGCAAACGTTCGATTCCTTGGACACGCCTTGCCGCTCTGCCGCTCACTTTACTGCTTGTTGTCTGCGGCGGCGCGTCGGCAAAAGCCAATGACAAGCCCGCGTTCAGTCAAAGCGGCACGCAGGGCGTCAGCATGACTTGGACGATTGAAAACCTGTATTTTGACGGCCGTCTGCTGGCGCTGGATGTGCTTGTTTCGCCGAGCGACGCGCGCTATTCGGCCTGCAACGACGTTCTCGGCGATTATGCAGACTTCACGGAAGCCGACGACGCTCGTGTGGAAGGTTTTATTCCGCTTGGCTTTTACTGCGAAGCTGATATTTGGGCAGATTCGGTTCCAGAAACGGGTTCCGTCCTCGGTTCAGGGAAACGCAAAGGCAGTGAAGCCATTCGCCGATTCCGTTGGATGCTCACATCCGAAGAAGCCGCGCAAGTCCGCTCGATTCATCTGGATTGCGGCATCATGGAAACGCCCGGACAGTTGACGAGCGAAGAAATCTATGTTTTAGATATTCCCAAACCCGACGCAGCAACCGTCATACAGGTTTCGGTCAACGCCGAACAGGTGAAAACCAACCGCATCCGCGAAATTCTACTCACGCAAACTGACACGGTGACCAATATCTATCTGTATTACGACAACACCGATTACGGGCCGCGTGTCCCGCTGGATTATACCTGTTCAAATCATCCGGACGCCTTCGTTTTCAATATCTATGACGACCGGAAACAGCTGAACTGCCTTGTTTTATCCATTCCCAGTGCCGAAATCGATTTGACTGCTCATACCCTGCCCGTGCAGGATTTGGAAAATAATCAGCTCATCACGATTGACCTGCAAACCGGCATAGCTACCTGATAAATAGAAGTGAGGACAGACCTCTTTGGAGATCTGTTCTCACTTTTTCGCAAAATCATATCCAATTTGGATATTTATGATTGATTTTTAGGATATAACATGTATATAATAATTCTACAAAAGACAAAAAGGGGGTTTCCCAATGAAAAGAATCATCTGTAGTCTGCTCGTTTTCTGTTTGCTGCTGCCCGCGTTGGCTTTTGCCGCCCCATCCCAAAAACTTCAAGCCATTTATGATTCGGTAGACACGCTGAATGTCGAAGAACTCGTCGCCCTTCAGGATTACGTCAACGCAAAAATCGACGCTTCTTCAGCCGTTAACACAGACGAAACCACGTATGTGCTTAACAAAAATACGAAGAAATTCCATTATGCCGATTGTGCCAGCGCCAAGTCCATCAAAGATAAAAACCGCACAACCTACACGGGTTCAAGGGATGAAGTCATCGCCAACGGCTATCAACCGTGCAAAAAATGTAATCCCTAAGTTACAAGCGGATGCTTCGGAATTCAACAGTGTCCTACTTTCCCAGGCATAAGTACAATGCTGCACATTGGCTTGAAGACAACCGGAAAACAAGGCGTTGCGGTTCTGACTCTCCCAGGTGATATCGCCCCCCCTGTTTCGCCCACAGGGCGCGGGGGCCGATATCCTAACCAAGTACGTGCTTCGCTCAGTTAAAGACGACTTTGGAGAGGAACGTTGCAGATGAAATGAAAAAAGAACCCACCCCATAGCTGGGTGTACGTAAGACAGTATTGCGCCGAGATTGACGAAGCGGCACGAAACCGCATGGAGCTGATCGTGCGGT
>ENA-UOJJ01003491-UOJJ01003491.1-human-gut-metagenome-genome-assembly--contig:-CS66-NODE-3491-length-16871-cov-10.904912_pt1 | contig 16871 bp, 15 predicted proteins | sample MGYA00242343_ERZ723890 | MGnify/ENA metagenome assembly ERZ723890 | reverse complement strand
TTTTCTTAATTTCGACCACAGAGGAAGTTCCGCCGCGGGAGACGCGCCGGAACTGGCCCGCCCGCAGGCGGCCTCCGGGGGTTGATAAGGGGGCGCACCCCCTTATGTTTATTCCGGCTTTGGCGGCGTGTACGGCAAAACGGATGAAAACCGAAGGTTTTCGTACTCTGCGGGTTTTGCCGCCCGGGAGCGCAGCGAGAGGCAAAACCCGAAAAACCCTCGCAGAAATGGATTGCATCCATTTCTGCGAAACAAAAAAAAGCCCCCCACATGGGGGGACTGTGCTAACGCCCGCGGAAGCCAAGTTTAGGGGCGGCGGAGCCGCCCCATTGCTTGTTTAGCTTTAATTACTTCTTGAGACCCATAGCGCCGGCAGCGGCTACGAGAGCCATTACGGCGTAAGCGACGACGGATGCGTCACCGGTCTTGGGGATCTCGACCTTGCACTCGGGGTTGGTGATGGCAGCGCCGTTCTTGCTCCACTGGAAGCAGGACTCGACCTTGTTGTCCCAACCGAAGTTCTTGTTGATGGCATCCCTGCTTACAGGAGTACCGATCTCGAGGTTGAAGTAGGCCTTGATGGTGTTGTAATCGTCAGCACCGCAAACAGCTTCCCACTTAATCGCGGTAACCTTCTCGTTCTCGATGGTGTAAGTCACCAGACGATCCTTTTCAGTACCATCAGTATTCTTTGAGGAAACGCCAATGAACAGCTTGCCATCCTTCTCGGTAACCTTTACATAGTAGTTACCAATGATACCACCAGCATAAGTCTCCAGCTTGGACTTCAGGGTAGCGCAAACCTTAGCCTTGCCAGCATCGTCCACATTTGCTTTGAGGATATAGTCAGCCTGACCCTTAGAGGACAGGTCTTTCCAATCGGAAACCTTTATCCAAGCCGTCTGATCCGCTTTGAGGTAGTATTCCACAGTGTCATCTTTCTCTTCGAAATTGATAGTAGCATAACCTACGGTGAAGTCTTTTCCGTTCAGACCCTTATACTTAACGGACAGGGTAGACGCATTCCACCATTCCTTATCAGCCTTGGGCTCAACGGTGAGCTTGATGGCAAAGTAAACGTTCTCGGTGTTGATAGCGGCGGCGCAGTTGTTCTCCTGCCATACATAGTTGCCGCAGCCGTCGTTGACCTTAACAAAAGGAACAACCTCTACCTTACCCTTGCCGCAGTTAGCAGCAGTAGCAGTAGCCGACCAGTTGAAGGGGCCGGTTACGCAAGCGGATGCAAAGGCGGAAGCCATGGAGAGAACCATGACCAGAGCCAGAGCGATTGCGAAAATCTTCTTCATTTCTTTAAATCCCTTTCAATTATTTTGTGTTTTGCAAGTGATGGGGGTTTCCCCCCTTGGGCGAAGCGCGTTTTGCGCGCCCTTCCGCTTAGCACGCCTATATGTTACCACCAATTGTTACGGACGTCAAGGGTTTTTTGTTACGAAATTGTAACAAGTCAGGCGGCTGCCGCCTTTCGGTGAAGTGGCAAAGCCACTTCACCGAGGGTTTTCGGGTTTTGCCTCTCACTTCGTTCCCGGGCGGCAAAACCCGCAGAGTACAAAAACCTTCGGTTTTTATCCGTTTTGACGCACATGTCGCCAAAGCCGGAATAAACATAAGGGGGCAAGGGTTTGAGCGCGCCCGGTGGGCGATGAAGCGAAAAGCCTTGCCAGTGAGGCAAGGAGGTCGAGAAGCGAACGCGACGCTGACCGACTATGCCGAACTGAGAGTTTGCCGTTTATACCAACCATAAAGGCGTGGTGGTGGGATTCCGTAAAAGCTGAAAGCTGCTTTCAGCCGTATAAGCTGCAAGCGCTCCAAAGAACGGGGACGGCTGGTATAAGCTTCGACCACAGAGGAAGTTCCGCCCCGGGAGACGGGGCGGAACTGACCCGCCTGCGGGCGGGCCCCCGCCCTTCACTTCCTATTTTTGTTAGCAGGTATAAGGGTATCTCTCAATATAGACAAATTTCTACATAAGCATTATAATATTTACAAGTATAATACTAAGGGCAATACGGCGGTCAGCACACCATCCGAAAGGAGGTGTGAAGTATGCTGGAATTGATTATTGCGCTCATTCTTGCGCTCAAGCATGAAATAGAGACGATAACTATCATAAAGTTCCGACATAAATAACCGCCCTGCTGCCACAGGACGGTTACTCCCTTAATTAGGGAAAATACGTATTTGTAGACGGCTGACCGTTTAGGTCTTACCCTATAAGTATTATACCCATGCTGCCCGTTCATGTCAATGAGCGGGCGGTATTTTTATGAATAATCCTCCCCGCTTTTAAGGAAAACTGTACAGGTAAGGACGCTTTTTAGGGGAGGTGGCTTCATTATATGAAAAAAAGGCTGAAATACGCTCTGCTGTGCGGGGCGCTGCTGCTGCTGGGCGGCGGCGTGGCCCTGGGGCTCAGGTTTTACAGCGGCATTGCCCGGGACCCCATGCGCGCCTTTACCGAGCCGTCCCCCTCTCCCTCGCCTTTGCAGGCGGGGCAGCCCCTGCCTTCCCCTACCCTCACCCCCGAGGAGCAGCTTTTGCGGCAGGCCGATACGGATTTCATGCGCAGCAGGGTAAACATACTGCTGGTAGGCTGGGATCAGAGCCCGGAGCGGGACGACAGCGACAGCGTGATGTACCGGGACAGCAAAAACAACTTCCGCAGCGACGTGCTGATGCTGCTGGCGGTGGATTTTGAGCAGGGCAACGCCCACCTCATATCCATTCCCCGGGATACCATGGCCAAGATATACAACACAAAGGGGCATTACAAGATAAACGCAGCCTTTGCCAAGGGGGGCAGCGCCGAGGGCGACGGCTTCGAATACGCCATAAAGACCGTGGAAAACCTCATGGGGGTGCCAATATCCCACTATGTAGGGGTAAACATGGAGGGGCTGAAGGCCGTGGTGAACGCCCTGGGCGGCGTGGAATACGATGTGGACCGGGAGATAAAGCTCAACGGCCGGGTGCTGCACAAAGGGGTGCAAAGGCTGGACGGACAGCAGGTGCTGGACTACTGCCGCGCCCGCAAGGGCTACGGCACCGACGTGGACAGGGCTGACAGGCAGCAGCGTATGCTCTTCGCCATATTCACCCAGCTCAGGGAGGGCAGCAGGCTGACCTCCATACCGAAATTATACCTCAGCGTAAAGGATTACATCTATACCGACCTTACGGCGGAGCAGATAGCGGCGCTGGCGGTGTTCGGCATGGATCTCGTGCCGGGGGAAAGCCTTGTGCGGCATACGCTCAAGGGCAAGTACATAAGCGGCACGGCGTATAACGGCGCCTCCTTCTACGTGCTGGACACCAGGGCGCTGAAGAGCCTTATGAAGGATATATTCGGCGTGGATATAAAGGTGGACTACCGCTACGACTATCGTTACATACAGGATAAAAAATCCTGATAATTTCTTACCATCAGTTGACAAAAGCACACAAGGTTTTAGGAGCCAAACAGCACGGCATAACTGTGTCGTCCTCATTTGAAATACAACCAGTATTTCTGCACTCGTCCTCCTTGTTCTGCCATACTCTTTGGCTTCTAAAACTCAAAGACCCTAAAGAGCTTGTTTTGAGGGCGATCCAAGGCCGAGGAGCGCAGTACTACTGGATGTAATACAAGCGACGAGAACGCAGGAGCACCCCAAAACAAGCCTTTAGGGCTTGTGTGCTCTTGTCAACTGATGGTAGGAAAAGTGGCGTTCAGCCACTTTTTTTGACACTCTGAAGAAGCCTGAGGTTTACACGTTAAAATAAGCGTTTTGCTTTGACTTTACAGCCATACTGCGTTATTATAATCATATTGGTGATATTATATTATCAACCTCTATGTCCAAAAATCTAAAAGGAGCGATGTTCAGCCTATGTACCGTATAGTAAGAAAAGAACGTCTGCACGACACGGTGTCTTTGATAGAAGTCGAAGCGCCCTACGTCGCAAGGAAGGCCCTGCCCGGGCAGTTCATTGTGCTTCGCATTGACGAAAAGGGCGAGCGCATACCCCTCACCATCGCGGATTACGACCGCGAAAAGGGTACGGCAACCGTAATATTCCAGAAGGTAGGCGCCACCACGAAGCGCCTTGACCTCCTGGAGGAGGGCGATTACCTGATGGACTTTGCAGGCCCTCTCGGCAAGGCCAGCGAGTTTGACCACCTGAAGGGCAAAAAGGCCGCCGTGGTGGCGGGCGGTCTGGGCGTTGCCATAGCTTACCCTCAGGCTAAGGCCCTTAACGCCATAGGCGCTGACGTGGACGCATTCATAGGCTTCCGCAGCACCAGCCTGTATATCCTCACCGAGGAATTCAAGAGCGCCTGCAAGAACCTCTACATAATGACCGACGACGGCTCCAACGGCCACAAGGGCTTCGTTACCAGCGCCTTGGAGGAGCAGCTCAAGGCCGGCACGCGCTATGACGAAGTATTCGTCCTCGGGCCCATGCCCATGATGCGTGCCGTATGCAACCTTACAAAGGAATACGGCATCAAGACCACCGTCTCCATGAATACCATAATGATAGACGGCACCGGCATGTGCGGCGGCTGCCGCCTTACCGTAAACGGCGAGACCAAGTTCGCCTGCGTGGACGGCCCGGACTTTGACGGCCATCTGGTAGACTTTGACGAGGCCATCATGCGCAGCCGCATGTACAAGGCCGAGGAAAAGCTTTCCGACGAAAAGCACTTCTGCCATCTTATAGGAGGGGAGAGATAATATGCCTAATATGACTTTGCAGAAGACCCCTGCCCGGGAGCAGGAGCCCAATATCCGCAACAAGAACTTTAAGGAAGTTTCTCAGGGCTACGACGAAGAGCTGGCCCTCAACGAGGCTTCCCGCTGCCTCAACTGCAAGAACATGCCCTGCGTTTCCGGCTGCCCCGTAAACGTGCGCATTCCGGAATTCATAGCAAAGATCGCCGCTCATGATTACGAAGGCGCTTACGCCATCATAAAGACCACCAACAGCCTTCCCGCCATCTGCGGCCGCGTATGCCCCCAGGAAAACCAGTGTGAGAGCAAGTGCGTCCGTGGTATTAAGGGGGAGCCGGTAGGCATCGGCCGTCTGGAACGCTTCGCCGCCGACTACGCCATGGCAAAGGGCTCCGCCCCCGCCGAGATACCCGCCCCCAACGGCAAGAAGGTAGCCGTGATAGGCTCCGGCCCCGCAGGCCTTACCTGCGCAGGCGACCTTGCGAAGCTGGGCTATGAGGTACATATATTCGAAGCTCTGCATACCCCCGGCGGCGTGCTGGTATACGGCATTCCCGAGTTCCGTCTTCCCAAGGCGCTGGTCCGGGAGGAGATAAAGAATGTGGAGGCTCTGGGCGTAAAGATAGAGACCAACGTAGTAGTCGGCCGCTCCATAAGCCTGGATGAGCTGATGGAGGAAGAGGGCTTTGACGCCGTATTCGTAGGCAGCGGCGCAGGACTGCCCAACTTCCAGAAGATACCCGGCGAGAACCTCTGCGGCGTATACTCCGCAAACGAGTTCCTCACCCGCATAAACCTCATGAAGGCATACGAGTTCCCCGAGACGGATACCCCCATCCGCGTGGGCAAAAACGCTGCCGTAATAGGCGGCGGCAACGTGGCTATGGACGCCGCCCGCTGCGCAAAGCGTCTGGGCGCCGAGAACGTGTACATCGTATACCGCAGAAGCGAGGCCGAAATGCCCGCCCGCCGCGAGGAAGTACACCATGCCAAGGAGGAGGGCATCATATTCAAGGTGCTCAATAACCCCGTTCGCATAAACGGCGACGAGAACGGCTATGTCACCTCTATGGAATGCATAGAGATGGAGCTGGGCGAGCCCGATGCTTCCGGCCGCCGCAGGCCCATTGCCAAGGAAGGCAGCGAGTTCACTCTGGACGTTGACACCGTCATCGTGGCCATAGGCAACAGCCCCAACCCCCTCATCAAGAACACCACCCCCGGCCTCACCGTGGGCCGCAAGGGCGAGATAACCGCAGACCCCGAGACCGGCGCTACCTCCAAGCCCGGCGTATTCGCGGGCGGCGACGCCGTTACCGGCGCAGCTACCGTAATACTCGCCATGGGCGCGGGCAAGAAGGCCGCCGCGGCTATAGACGAGTATCTTAAGAATAAGTAGTGTTTTTCTCTTACTTTCCTTTTAAAAAAGGAAAGTAAGCAAAGGAAAACCAACGAAAACAAAACATAAAACAGCGCTCAGCCCTGCCGTACACAAGACGGCAGGGCTGTTCTTATATAATACGCATAATCCTATGTCTTATTTATTATATATATTTCCCATTTGCTTTTCTCAGTCTGCCGAAAAATCCCGGGGTTGATAAGGGGCCACAGCCCCTTATGTTCAATCCGGCTCTGACGACACGTGCGTTAGAACGGATGAAAACCCAGAGGTTTTCGTTCCCTTCATGAGGTGCTGACCGCGCCATAGGCGCAAGCACCGAATGAGAAAACTCGAAAAAGTGGCGTTCAGCCACTTTTTCGATAGTCTTTGCTTCTTTCTGCTTTTCTTTTCTCATGAAAAGAAAAGAGAAAGAAGAAGAATTTACTCTTTTACCCCATAAACGCCACCCGTTCGCCGCCCTGTAATACCTCGGGCAGGTCGTTCATGCGCAGCAGGTTGGCCCGGCTGGTATTGTACTCCCGGGCTATGGAGTACAGCGTATCTCCGGCGCTGGCAAAGTACACGGTTATGCCCTGATGCGGGGGTCTTTGGGGGCACTCCTCAATACCCGTCACCGCCTCAAAGCCGCCGGTGCAGTACAGATCCGCAATGAGTATGAGCGTACAGTTCAGTTCCACGCTCCTGCCTCCTCCTGCCGCCGAGGCCGCCGCCACTCCGTATATCATAGCGTCCGTGGCGCCTTGGGCCTCCATGTTCACAGAGAAGGGTATATCCTCATTGAAAGCGAATACGCAGCCGCTTTCGGCGGTGTATAATATGCGGGTAAACAGCAGCCCCTCAGCGGTGAGTACCCCGTTTTCTATGCCGTAGGACGTCACCATGGGCCGTGCGGTAGCGTATACTACCCTGGCCGCCTCGGGCATACCATCGGGTATCATTATGTTTTCACTTATGGACTGCCGCTGTGTGCTCAGCCCGCAGTATGAGGAGGTGCGTATAAGCCCATGTGTGCATTCGAACGGCACGGTAGGGGAAAATGTGTCCGTCACAGCATCGGAACGGCCGCCGGCACGGCCCCATGTGCGGTATGTGAGCTCCACATCAGCTATCACTACGCCAAAATCCTCAGCCCCCCGCACCTGACAGCCGGATACCCTCACCTCGCCCCACATGGGAGTCAGCGCCTCTCCGTCCACGGTCTGAGTGAAGGGTATGGCCTGGCTTAACTGGCTCATCGCCCCTGTGCGGCTCTGTACCAGCGCCGATATGTACAGCGTACCCTCCAGGCATATTCCGTCTTTGCCGGGAGATACGTCCCTCAGCGCCCCATGTACCTCGCTGTACAGCACCTCTGTGGCGAAGGGCGCCTCTATCTCCTCCCGCAGGCGGAAGCTGCCCCGGCTCTCCCCCGCCCGCTCGTAGAGTGTCATCTCCTGCCGCTGCTGCTCCCCATCCTCTATGCCGCTTATTCCATCCAGTACCTTTGCCCCGCCTGATGCTGTCACCATTGCGTTTATATCCGCTACCGCGTTGAGGATAATTCCGCCCTCCCCCTTGTTTATTTCCAGGGATTGCAGCGCCGAGCGCACCTCGGCCCTCATGCCCTCCCGCACGCCATCCGCGGCTATGCGGTGGGTGAAGGGGGCGCTTGAAGTGAAGGCAAACACCTTGTCATCCATGCAGATGAGGTCAATTCTCACAACTCCCTCTATGGCTATTTCGCCCTCCCTGGCGCTGGATGAAGATATAGCCACCTCGCCGGTATACGAGAGTATCTCCTTTGCGCTGCGGCCCTCCGGCAGCGGTATGCCGCCCTCGACTGTTCCCTGAGATACTCCTGTATATATTATCCGCTCCCCCGGAAGCTCTTTCCAGATCAGTTCCATATGCCTGCTCCTCTCGCACAGATTATCGTTATATAATCATACGAGGGTAGTATGCCAATTATGCAAAAGGGCCGCTTATGTGGCCATTCACCCGAAAAACGAAGGTAAAAAACACACGGGTGATAATATTTAATGTTTCTTGCTCCGGCCGCTTGTACGAAGATACTGCATAAAAAGATGAGTATGCGTGGGCGTTAATAACATGAGTTGCTAACATTATCAACATAGTTATCCACATTTCAACGCGTTTAAGACAGTTTCAGTGTTAACAACAAGTTAAGAATAAAACCTTGACGCATATTTATTATTGCCCTGCCCTTTGCCGCCGGCAGTAAAATGATACTATTTTACACATAAAGACGAATTCCGTGTTTACCTTTTGGGGACAAAAAAGGGGAGCCGGCCGGCTCTCCCCTTTTCACCTTGATTTAAGGCTTCAATGTTATCCAGTACCTCTGTATCATCCCGCAACGGCTAAGAGCTGCATCACACTCAACCCGGTTTTCCAACACGCCGCCGTTTTTTATTATAGTCCGGCGGGACGCCTCGTTGTCCGCGTCGCATGTGAGCAGCAACCTGTTCTCCCCCTCCTCGCGGCACTTGGGCAGCAGCAGCGAAAGCATCTCGCCTGCGTAGCCCTTTCCCCGCTCGGAAGGACGCACGCTGTAGCCGATATTCCCCCCGAAGCGCAGCAGAAATTCAGTCAACGGCCGCCTAAAGTCAATCATGCCAACCAGCCTGTCATCGCTTTTGCGCACCGCCAGGTACACATCGGATGGCACATAGCCTTCGCCGTAGCGCTCTCTGAGCCGCCCCTCAAAATCCGCCCATTCGGCGTAGCTGTTGGTATCCTCCAGAGCGGCACATCCATCCAGGCTGTCGCCGTTGTCCAGCATCTCCTGCCGGTATGCCATTACCTGATCTGCGTATTCCTGAGTCGGGCGGATAAGCTTGAGGGTATGCATGGGCGCCTCCGGAGGTTTTTCTTCATTATAGCACACCTATATCACATTCTGAATCTCGCTTCTTCCGTTTTTTTCCCTCGCAGTCTCCATGATGAGCTTGTCAGCAACCAGGGCTATGAATTCACCGTTGGTGGGCTTGTCGTTTTTGCTGTAGATATTGTAGCCAAATATCTGGTTGATGTTCTCTATTTTTCCGCGGGTCCAGGCCACCTCTATGGCGTGGCGTATGGCGCGCTCAACTTTAGAGGCAGAGGTCTGGAACCTCTTAGCGATGCCGGGGTAAAGCTCCTTGGTTATGCGGCCGCAGAGGGCGGGCTCAAAGTATACCATGCGCACCGCCTCCCGCAGGTAATGGTAGCCCTTTATGTGGGCGGGTATACCTATCATGAGGAATACAGAAGCGATTTTCTCGTCCAGAGTCTGGGGCTTGGGGCTTATGGCGCAGACCTGCGAGCGCTGTGCGTAGGTGCTCTCCATCATGTCCATTATGCGCTTGTACAGCGTATCGGGGTCGATGGGCTTGACCATGTAATACTTTGCGCCAAGTGTGCAAGCCTGCCGTACCATCTCCTCCTGACGCAGGGCGCTTATCACTATGACGGCAGGCACGTCCTTCACGAGGCCGCTGTTAAGCCTCTCAAGGAGCTCAAAGCCGTCCATGCCCGGCATGATGAGATCGCACAGGAGCACATCGTACCGGTTGTTGTTCATAGCGTCCAGGGCGGATTGACCGTCGTTCACGGTGTCCACCCGCTCTATTCCCTCCTGAGCCGTAAGGTAATCCCTGACGGTGGTCTGGAACTGGTTGTTGCTGTCTGCCAAAAGTATGCGGTATTTAGCCATATAGTGCCTCCGTAATAATGTAATTTTTTGGTTATCCTGCGGTATATGCGGTTTTCTGTATGCTGTGATTTTAGCACCGCCATTTTCGCGGCGATAGGGAATAAATTTGGCTGTTTTTGCAGGCATTTGCCTCCTCGGGTACAATTATTGTCCGGTTTTGTCCAAAGGTTAAAAAGTGTGCCGTTATTTGCTTTTATGGCGCCGCCGTGATATGCTATAATTGATTTTGCTGAGAATTGCAGGAGGGTTGTCACATGGACGACAGCAGGCTTTTTGAAAGGACGGTTTCCTCCGCCATACAGTATTCCGGCCCGGTATTCGACGTGTACAGCGATACCGTTGAGCTTTGCAACAAAAAGACCGCCCGGAGGGATTATCTTAAACACCGCGGCGCGGTGGCCGTGGTGCCGCTCACGGATAATGGCGGCGTAATAATAGAGCGCCAGTTCCGCTACCCGCAGCAGAGGGTGATGGCCGAGATACCCGCAGGCAAGCTGGAGGCCTTCGACACAGACCCTCTCGATGCGGCGAAGCGGGAGCTTAAAGAAGAAATAGGCGTAACGGCAAAGGAGTTTATCCCTTTGGGCATATACATACCCTCCCCCGCCATACTTTCGGAGTGTATATACGTGTACCTTGCCAGAGGCCTGAGCTATGGCAATGCCCACCCGGATGAGGACGAGTTTCTGGACTACCGGGAAACGCCGCTGTGCCAGCTTATAGATATGATAATGAATGACCATATTTCCGACGGCAAGACGGTATTCGGCCTGTTCAAGGCGGCGGAATACCTCAGGCGCCAGGAGCGGGAAGCAAATGGATAAAAACGCGGTATTCAAAAACCTTTTGTTCGATCTTGACGGCACGCTCACGGACCCCGCATTGGGCATCACCTCCGCCGCCCAGTACGCTCTATGCAAGATGGGCATAGAGGTTGCGGACAGGACAACGCTTACATGGCTGATAGGGCCGCCCCTCATAGGCTCCTTTGAGGAGGGCTTTGGCATGACCAACCTTCAGGCGCTGGAGGCGCTGAAGCACTATCGGGAATACTTTTCCGAAAAGGGCATATTTGAAAACCAGATATATCCCGGCATACCCGAGCTTTTAAGCGGCCTCAAGGCCGCGGGCAGGCGCGTGATGGTAGCTACGTCAAAGCCGGAGGACTTCACCCACAGGATACTGGAGCACTTCGATATAGCACGGTATTTCGACTTTGTAGGCGGCAACACCATGGACGAGGGCAGACCCACAAAGGCGGACGTGATAGCCCATGTGCTTCGCTCCTGTCCCGATGCAGCGCCGGGAAACACACTGATGATAGGGGACCGGAAATACGACGCGGAGGGGGCAAGGGCCTTCGGGCTGGACTGTGCCGGCGTGCTCTACGGCTACGGCAGCCGTGAGGAGCTGGAGCATGCCGGGGCCGCATACATAGTCGAAAGCGTAGCGGCGCTCCGCGAGCTGCTGCTTTAGCTGATAAAGTAAACATAAGGAGAAACGGATATGTCAAAGGTCTACTTTACGGATATGCGCACATCCTTCACGGAAAACCTGCCAAAGAAGCTGACTCGCCTTATAGACAGGGCCGGCCTCGGCACCATAGATTTCGACCATAAGTTCGTCGCCATCAAGATACACTTCGGCGAGATGGGGAACCTTGCATACCTCAGGCCGCAGTACGCAAGGGCTCTCGCTGCATACATAAAGGAGCGGGGCGGGCTGCCCTTCCTCACCGACTGCAACACGCTCTATGTCGGCTCCCGCAAGAACGCGCTCGAGCATATCGAGACGGCGTACATAAACGGCTACACTCCATACGCTACCGGCTGCCAGGTGATAATAGCAGACGGCGTGCGCGGCACAGACGAGGCGTATATACCCATAGGCTGCGAGGAGGTCAAGACCGCAAAGATAGGCCGCGCCATAGCAGACGCGGATATAATAATAAGCCTCAACCACTTTAAGGGCCACGAGGATGCGGGCTTCGGCGGCGCGCTTAAGAACCTCGGCATGGGTTCAGGCTCAAGAGCGGGCAAGATGGAGATGCACTACGACGGCAAGCCGGTAGTGGATCGCGACCGCTGCCGCGGCTGCCGCAAGTGCGCGACGATATGCGCCAACGACGGCATACACTACGAAAGCAGCAAGGCCGTTATAGACTACGACAACTGTGTGGGCTGCGGCCGCTGCATAGCCATATGCAGCTTCGACGCCATAAAGCCCCACAACAGCTCCAGCGAGGCCAGCCTGAACAGGCGCATCGCGGAATACGCCTATGCCGTGGTAAAGGATAAGCCGAATTTCCACATAAGCATCGCGGCGGATATTTCCCCCAACTGCGACTGCCACCCCGAAAACGACGCGCCGATAGTCCCCAATATAGGTATGTTCGCCTCCTTTGACCCCGTTGCGATAGACCTGGCCGCGGCGGACGCGGTAAACGCCATGCCCGCCAACCCCAGGAGCGCGCTCAGCGAGGCGGAATGCCGCTGCCACGACCACTTTATCAACGTCCACCCCAACACCAACTGGCGGGTGCAGATAGAGCACGGCGAGGAGATAGGCCTGGGCAGCAGCGAATACGAGCTCATACGCATATAATCATACTTAACTGAAAGGCACTTTGACTTTTGCTTGAAAGGTACACCGCGGTAGACGTGGAGACGCCGAACCGCAACAACGACTCCATATGCTCCATAGGCATAGTACACATGGAATACGGCGCTCCCGTCTACCGGCGGGAGTTCCTTGTGAATCCCCGGGAGCACTTTGACGACTACAACATAAAAATACACGGCATAACCCCCCTCATGGTGGCTGACGCCCCTCTGTTTCCCGAAATATGGCCCGAGATCGAGCCGTTTTTCCACGGAATAATGGCGGCGCACAGCGCTGCCTTCGACCTTGGGGTGATATGCAAGTCCCTCGCGGTATACGGCCTGCCCATACCCGAGATAACCTATATCTGCTCATTGCAGAAATCCAAAAAGCACATACCCAAGGAGCTTTACGGCAGCCATAAGCTCAACGACCTCTGCGCCGGGCTCAAGCTCCCCCTTGAGCACCACCACGATTCCCTGGACGATGCACTGGGCTGCGCCCTCATAATCGAAAATCTGGTGGACCGCTTCGGCGTAGGGCCGGAGGATATAAAGAAGTATCAGTACAAGGGAATACAGCCCACCGTATCAAGGCAGGAGCGCAATATGGCCATACATGCCCTGTGGAACACCATGGAAAAATACGGAAGGCGCAGCGTGCTGTTTGCAGAGTATCACGAAGCGCTGGAGGACTGGACGCGCAAGTACGACAAGTACCTCCGGGATCCGGACGTGCGCGCCTGCCGCAACCTGATCGAAGGGGCGCTGCAAAGGGGCGGCATAACCGAGGAAGAATACCAGATCATAATGGGGCTGTGATATGTTGACGGAACAGGGCATAAAGCGCTATATCAAATCGGATATAGACATAATATTCCTTGAGGAATCCCCCTCAACCAACCTTGAGGCAAAGAGTATAGCGGCCACCGCAAGGGAGGGCACAGTAATATTCGCAAGGCGGCAGCTTTCCGGCCGCGGCCGCATCGGCAGGAGCTTCGAAAGCCCCGAGGGGGGCATATACATGACAATGCTGGTACGCCCCACAGACCCCGTTTGCCTGACCATGGCGGCGGCGGTAGCTGTGCGTAGGGCCATGGTTGACAAGCTGAACCTCGACCCCGCCATAAAGTGGGTGAACGACATATACTGGGAAGGTAAAAAGGTCTGCGGTATACTTGCCGAGGGCGCCCTTTGCAAAAATGAGCTGAGGTACGCGGCGGTGGGAGTGGGGCTTAACTACCAGAGCCCTGTATTTACCGGCGGCCTTTCATCAAAGGCGGGCAGCCTGTATCCTGATTCCCAGCCTCCCGTATCCATAGACGAAATGGCGGCAGCCATGGCGGACCAGCTGTATAAGGCGCTGACAAATCCATCGGACCCTTCCATATACCGCGAATACCGTGCCAGCAGCATGCTTACTGGAAAACGGGTCGTGCTCATGCGGGAGGGTGAGCCCGATGCCACAGCCATAGACGTCACCCCCGAGGGACACCTGGTCGTCCGCTTTGACGACGGGCGCACCGAGGAGCTTTACAGCGGCGAGGTAAGCGTCAGAGCCGCAGAATATCCGCATACCGTATAAAACGCAATACCGACAGCAGCAATTGCAATACTAAACCCTTCTTTTCGGTGATAACATGTTATAAAGACTGTTGTCATCGATTTTTTATAAAAGGAGAACTAAAATGGAATTGAAAAAGTCTACCGTATGGAAGAGTTACCGTTTCCCGCTCATACTGCTCTGCTCCATAGTACTGGGCTGTATAGCAGGCGCGCTGCTGGGCAATAAGGCGGGCGTGCTTGCTCCCCTTGGCGATATATTCGTAAACGCGATGTTCACGGTGGTGGTACCTATGGTATTCATCTCCATAGCCTCCGCCGTAGGCAATATGTCCAACATGAAGCGGCTGGGCAAAATACTGGGCTCCACTCTCGTCACCTTCATCGTCACCGGCATAATCGCCGGCATCATAATGATAGCCGCTGTAAAGCTGTTTCCTCCCGTGCTGACCCCCTTTGAGGTAGCAGCCGAGGAAGTGGGTGAGCCCAAGACCGTAGGCGAGCTTATCGTCAGCTTCCTTACCGTGAGCGACTTCCCGCTGCTCTTCAGCCGCAGCAATATGCTGCCCCTTATAGTGGCCTCGATAATCTTCGGCTTTGGCGTATCCATCTGCGGCGGCCCGGAATGCGCCGTCGGAAAGCTGCTCAACAACCTTTCCGATATCATAATGAAGGTCGTAAGCATACTGATGTACTATGCTCCCATAGGTCTCTTCGCCTTCTTCGCCTCCCTCATAGGCGAGTTCGGCCCCACCCTCATAGGCAACTTCGGCCGCGCCATGCTGCTCTACTATCCTCTATGCGTTCTGTACTTCTTTATAGCCTTCCCCCTATATGCCCGCTTCGCAGGGGGTAAGGGCGCTGCCAAAAAGCTCTTCCAGCACATACTCAAGCCCGCCGTCACCTCCCTGGGCACCTGCAGCTCCATAGCCACCATACCCGCGAACATGGAGGCCGCAGAGGAAATAGGCATACCCCGTGACGTAAGCGACATAGTGCTGCCCCTTGGCGCTACCATGCACATGGACGGCTCGGTATTCTCCGCAATACTCAAGATAAGCTTCCTCTTCGGCTTCTTCGGCATGCCCTTTGACGGCATAGGAACCTATGTGACCGCCTTGATGATAGCCATATTCTCCGGAATAGCCATGTCCGGCGTGGCCGGCGGCGGCTTCGTAGGGGAGATGGTCATAGTATCCCTGTTCTTCCCCGAACAGATGGGCATCGCCTTCCCCGTAATCGCCACCATCGGCGCGCTGGTGGATCCTCCGGCTACCTGCATAAATGCCTCCGGCGACACTGTGGCATCCATGATAGTTGCCCGCTTCGTCGAGGGCAAGGACTGGTTCCAGAAGAAGCAGGCCGAAAGGGCTGAAAAGGCCGGGGCATAAGGCCCGCTTTGAAGCAATTGTCCTGCACGGCAAACACCGAATGTGAAATCATAGTCAAAAGCCCGGAGCACAATACTCACCGGGCTTTTTTTATGGTATAATGCTGACTGAAAAGTTTTTGAATTTTAATTCTGGAGGTATCATAAATGTCACAGCTTAAAGGCGCATGCATAATAGGCCAGTCCGGCGGCCCCACTTCTGTAATAAACGCCAGCGCTTACGGCGTTATCCGCACCGCGCTTGATTCCGGCTGCATTACCAAGGTATACGGCGCGGCCCACGGCATAAAGGGCGTGTTGGACGACGTGCTCTACGATATGGGCCAGGAGGACGCAAAGGAACTCGAATACCTGCTCTACACCCCATCCTCCGCTCTGGGCTCCTGCCGCTACAAGCTCAAGGACAGCGCCGAGGACGACTCTGATTACAAGCGCATTCTGGAGATATTCAAGAAGTACGACGTGCGCTACTTCTTCTACAACGGCGGCAACGACTCCATGGACACCTGCAACAAGATATCCAAATACATGCAGTCCGTGGGCTACGAGTGCCGCATAATGGGCGTGCCTAAGACAATAGACAACGACCTTTTCGGCACCGACCACTGCCCCGGCTATGCTTCTGCCGCCAAGTATGTGGCCACCACCTGCATGGAGATATACAGGGACGCCCGCGTTTACGACACCGGAATGGTATGCGTCATCGAGATAATGGGCCGCCACGCCGGCTGGCTCACCGCAGCCTCCTCCCTTGCCAATATAAGCGGCGAAGGTCCCGACCTCATCTACCTGCCGGAGCGTGACTTTGACCTTAATAAGTTCGTGGAGGACGTAAAGGCCGTATACGCCAGGAGCGGCAAGTGCATAGCCGCCGTATCCGAGGGTATACACGATTCTACCGGCAAGCTAATCGCCGAATACGGCGCGGAGAACGCCCCCGTGGACGCCTTCGGCCACAAACAGCTGGGCGGCCTGGCCTCCTACCTCGCCAACTACATCAAGGGCACGCTGGGCTGCAAGGTTCGCGGCATAGAGTTCTCCCTGATGCAGCGCTGCGGCGCGCACCTGGCCTCCCTCACCGATATCCAAGAATCCTTCCTCTCCGGCAAGACCGCCGTGCAGGAGGCCATATCCGGCACCACCGACAAGATGGTAGGCTTTGAGCGCAAATACGATGAAAAGGGCAGCTACGTCTGCGGCATAAAGCTCATGGACCTTACCGACGTTGCCAACACCGAAAAGAAGGTTCCCCTTGAATGGATCAACCGCGAGGGCAACAACGTGAACAAGGAATTCATTGACTACGCCCTGCCCCTCATTCAGGGAACCCCGGATCGCCCCCTTGAAAACGGCCTGCCCCGCTTCGCAAGGCTGAAAAAGATCCAGGCGAAATAAAGCAATACAAAACAAAAAGGCGGCGCCCACACTTGAACGCCCCCCCAGTCCTGTTCAACCGCATTACTCATCAGCTTCAGTCTTGCTGCATTCC
>ENA-UOJJ01003469-UOJJ01003469.1-human-gut-metagenome-genome-assembly--contig:-CS66-NODE-3469-length-16967-cov-4.879849_pt1 | contig 16967 bp, 12 predicted proteins | sample MGYA00242343_ERZ723890 | MGnify/ENA metagenome assembly ERZ723890 | reverse complement strand
CCTGACGCCTGGTAGCACGAACGGCACGCAGAACACCCGCTCCCATATTATACAGAAGCATGCCGGAGACTCCGGCAAAATACACCTGAAGATACGTCTGCGACTCACCGAAAACATCTGACGGCGTGCTCATCAGGCGCAGCATAAACGTCGTCATACCGACACCAAGGATCGTAAAAATCACACAGCGCATCAGTGTCATACAGAAGGTTGTGTGTACCGCCCGGCCAAGCTTTTCCCTGTTCCCGGCTCCGTAGCTCTGGGAAATCACCACACCGGCACCGGCGGAAAGGCCGATAAAGAAGCCGATCAGCGAATTGATAATCGGACCCACGGAACCAACAGCCGCCAGCGCTTCCTTGCCGACGTAATTGCCGACCACAATACTGTCCACCGTATTATAGAGCTGCTGAAACAGATTGCCTACCAGAAGAGGGACAGCAAAGGCTGTCAGCTCTTTCCAGATCACGCCTTCCGTCATGTTGCGGTCATTCTGTCTCTTCTGTGGTTTTGCTGTCATTCCTGCTTTACCTCCTTCTTTATTATCTCAAGTTTTGCCCGGACGGATAATCGTCTCGGCGTATCCATACCCTCGAACTGTATCAGATGCGCTTCCTTCGCCGAATCAATCTCAACGACCACGCCGTCCCCGAAGACGAAGTGGTGTACCTTCGTCCCCGGCTGCAGATAGTTCTCCGCCGGACGCGGCGTATGCGTATGCGCATGGATATAATCCCGTGCGGCAGCAATCAATCCTTCGCGCGGTTTTTTATCATAAGTAAGATACTGCTCGTCAATATCGAGCAGAAAACGGGAAGGGTATCGAGGAGAACCGTCGAAATCTCGCCCTCCGGCTTCCGATAGGAAGAGGCGTTCTTTCGCGCGCGTCATGGCCACGAAGGCCAGTCGGCGCTCTTCCTCCATGCCTTCCGGCGTATTGATCTTGCGGGAAGGAAAGATGCCTTCATTCATCCCGCACAAGAAGACATTCGGAAATTCCAGCCCCTTGGCCGCGTGAACGGTCATCATCTTTACCGCATCGCCATCCGCACTCTCGCTGACGTCCATATTGGTAAAGAGTGCGACACGCTTCAGATAATGCTCCAGCGTACACTCCTCGCCGCAGCTTGTCTCATACTCGAAGACCGACTGCTTTAATTCCGCCAGATTGTCCAGGCGCTCCTGACTGCCGCCGGTGCGAAGCATCGTCTCGTACCCGCTCTGATCCAGGATATCCGCCAGAACCTCCGAGACGCTTCGGTCACTGTACTCCGAGGAAAACTTCTCGATCAGATCAATGAACTCTCCGGCCCTGGCTCCGCGCATGATCTCATGATCCCGATTTCGCTTCAGTGCTTCGTACAGGGAAATCTTCTGCCCATTCGAATATTCCTGCAGGAAATTCATGCGCCGCTCTCCCAGATTCCGCTTCGGCACATTCGCGATACGCAGGAAAGATGTATCGTCCCGGTACAGGATCATCTTCAGATAAGAGAGCGCATCCTTGATCTCCATCCGCTGGAAGAACTGGACGCCGCTGTAAATATGGTACGGGATCTTCCGCTTCAGGAAGATATCCTCCAGACTTCTCGTCAGGTAGTGCGCACGGTACAGAATCGCCACATCCTTCAGCGGAACTCCTTCCTCCTGAAGGCGGACAATACGGTCCGCGATCCACTCCGCCTCTTCCTCCGACCGGTCCGCATAATGGCAGATCACCGGCGCACCGTCCGCGAGCACCGGCTCCATCCGCTTCGGAATCCGGTTGCTGTTCTTCTCAATCAGGCTGTTCGCTGCCGCAAGGATCTGCGGTGTAGACCGATAATTCTGAAGCATGGATATCGTCTCTGTACCGGGAAAAGCCCGGTCAAAGTCCAGCAGATAGCGGATATTGGCTCCCCGCCAGGTGTAAATTGTCTGATCCGGATCGCCGACAACAAAGAGATTCTTATGATATCCGCAGAGTACCCGCATCAGGCGGTACTGCGGCGCATCGATATCCTGGAACTCATCAATCATAATGTACTCCAGCCGCTCCTGCCATTTACGGCAGATCTCCTCGTTCTGTTCAAAAATATACAGAGAAAAGTTAATCAGATCATTATAATCCAGCCCGAAGCACTTCTTCTGCTGGTACAGATAGCCGTAGAATATAATATCCTCTGCCTCAACCGCTTCCTGATACTTGCGGTACAGGCCATCCAGGGGCATGGCAATCAGATCCCGGTAATATTCCGTCTCCGTCATCTGCTTGCGGATCTCGATCCGGTCTCTGGCATTGCCGAAAGTCATATGGCGCAGCGTCAGGCCGCGCTCCTCATAGATAATCTTCAGCATGGCGTCGATATCCGCGTTATCCAGCACCTGAAAGATTTTCGGATAGGAAACGGCATAACTGTCCTCCTGCAGAATGGATACACAGAAACTATGAAAAGTACAGATATATCCGGTGTCGTTATCCCCCGTCAGCCGGTGAATCCGCTGACGCATCTCATTCGCCGACTTATTCGTAAAAGTTACACACAGGATATTCCCAGGCAGAATGCCGATTGCTTCCACCAGATAGGCAAATCGTGCCGCCAGCGCCCGCGTCTTGCCGGAACCGGCTCCGGCGATCACGCGGATATATCCTTCCGTTGTTGTTAGGGCTTTCTTCTGTGCTTCATTCAATCCTGCAAGAATCTCTTCCATGCGGTCACTCCTCCCCCTGTTCACTCAACTTTCATGAAAAAAGAGGCGTACATATGTACGCCTCTTCAGTATAACACAGCTTCCTGTGTAATGCTATCTTTTTCTTTTTTACAGGTTTAAAATACCCATCGACTGTAACAGCAATACCAGCAGCAGCGCCGGTGCGATATAACGAATCATCACGATGTAAAGATTCTTTCTGCTGAACTTGTATCCGCCTTCGGTTACCTCATCAATAATCGTCTTCGGCTTGGCCACCCATCCGATCAGGATGCAGGTCAGGATCGCTACGATCGGCATCATAAAGTTATTGCTGATATAATCCATAAGATCCAGGATCTGTCCCACGGTGCCGTTCGGCAGCTTCAGTTCGAAATAGAACAGGTTGTATCCCAGGCATACGATAATGCCTCCGATAATCGCATAAGCCGTAACGATAACAGTACTCTTGTGGCGACTGAAATGGAAATGATCCACCAGACCGGATACGATCGCCTCCATAATGGACACTGCGGATGTAACCGCCGCAAAAATTACCATCAGGAAAAATACGAAACCGATGATATTACCGATACCTCCCATCGCCTCAAAGACCTTGGGAAGAGACACAAACATCAGACCGGGACCTGCGGACATGCCTTCCATACCCATAAAGGTATACACAGCGGGAATGATCATCAATCCGGCAAGGAAAGCCACCAGCGTATCGAAGAACTCGATCTGGTTGATGGATTTTACCAGATTCGTCTCCTTCTTCGCATAGGAGCCGTAGGCTACCATAATACCCATAGCCACGCTGATCGAGAAAAACAGCTGCCCCATGGCATCGATCAGGACGTTAACGAAGCGCCCTAGCGTCATGCCGGTAAAGTCCGGAATCACATATACCTTCAGGCCGTCCAGACCGCTGCGAACTGTTCCGTCCGCCGCCGTGGTCTTCAGCGTCAGTGAAAAGACGCCAATGCCAATAATCAAAACCAGCAGAATCGGCATCAGAATCCGGCTGTACTTCTCGATGCCCTTCTCCACACCGCGATATACGATGAACGCGCTTGCGCCCAAGAATACTAACAGCCATACAATTGGCTGCCATTGTCCGGTGATAAATTCGGTAAAGTAACCATCCTGCGCAGCCGCCGTTCCGGAGCCTGTCAGGAATGCCACCAGATACTTAACGACCCAACCGCCAATCGCGCAGTAATACGGAAGAATAATGATCGGCACCAGCCATGCCATCACGCCAATCCCGCGCCAGCCGGCGTGGATCCTGCCGTATGCTGTCAGAGGACCCTGACGGGTCAGACGCCCGATCGCAATCTCTGTGGTCAGCAGTGTAAAGCCAAAGGTAAGTACCAGAATTAAATACACCAGGAGGAAAATTCCTCCGCCCTCCTTCGCCGCCAAATACGGGAAACGCCAGATATTCCCCAGACCGACAGCACTTCCGGCAGCTGCGAGCACGAAGCCGATGCCGCCGGTAAAACTACCTCTCTTCTCAGAATTCATTGTTCACCTCTCTATGATTTTATCTATTTAGTGTATCACAGTCCCCGCTATATGCGCAATCCTTTTTTTACACTTCCTGATAAAAAATCTGTTATTTTTCTCGAGGCTTCCTTCGTGTTTCTCCAATACCATAAAAAATCCGCATACTCCGGAAAACCTGGTGCATACGGATTTTTTTATTCTTAATTCACTCTGATTTATCGTCTATATTGCGCGCAGCGTCTGCGTAAGCTCACCGGCGCACATCTCATCTCTCGTAATCACAAGCACCGTGTCATCTCCGGCGATCGTACCGAGCACCCCCGGCCATTCCAGTCCGTCCATCGTCGCGCAGACTGCCTGCGCCATGCCAGTATAGCAATGAATCACCACAAGGTTCTGTGCATAATCCACACTGGTAACAGAATCTCGGTACAGGGAATAGAACTTGTGCGACGCGTGATATTTCTCCTGTGGCTTGCTGACCTGATAGTGATACACGCCTCCGGGTCCTGCCGTCTTCACCAGGCGAAGCTCCCGGATATCCCGTGAGATTGTCGCCTGCGTCACGGCAAATCCCTCATCCTCCAGGCGACGGGATAATTCATTCTGCGTAGCAATATTCTCCGAAGCAATCAGCTTCAGAATGGCCTCTCGTCTCGTCAGTTTCACGTTATTATTTTCTTTATTCTGCTGAATTTCATTCTCTGTCATGATCGTACCCTTATCTGCTCTCGAGTTCTGAATAGCTTCGTATATTTATTCATAGTCTACCACAATTCAGGCAAAATATGCAAGGTTATTTTGTAACTATTCAGAGAATAAATATGGCCGCGGACAGTACCACAAGGCTGATCACCAATAGGATCGCCAGGAAGCCTGCGATGAATTTCAGCCAGGTGGTCCATTCGATCCGGCAGATGGAAAGCCCACCCATGACAACCGCGCTTGTCGGAGTCACCAGATTCACCAGTCCGCTGGCAGCGCAGAAAATCATGATCATAACTTCCGGCCGGAAGCCAAGCTCCGCTGCCAGCCCTCCGAATGTCGGCATGGACACCGCTGCAAGTCCGGAGGCGGAAGGAAGCAGGAAGGATAGTCCCAGGTAAATCACGTATCCGGTGACCACAAACAATACCGGCGAGACGTCTCCCAGTGTCTGAGAAACGTACGCGAGCACATACTGATCCAGTCCGGTACTCTGCATCAGCACCGAAATCGCCCGCGATACTGCGATGACGAACACAACGCCGATCATATCTGCTGCCCCTCGCACAAAAGAATCGATCGCCTCCCGTTCCGGGATTCGCGCGATAACAGCCATAAGGATACTCGCGAGCAGGAACCACGCCTGCAGTTCCTGAAAATACCATTCACCCAGGTCGATGCCCGTCAGCCAGGCAGTACGCTCAAAGATCGTAACGCCGAAGCTTTTCCAGGGAATCAGGCTGACGACCATGATCAGGAAGGAAATAGCGAAGAGGATCAGAGATGCCTTCTGTGCCCGGGTCAGTTGTTCTTTTGCTGTGATGGTTCCGTCTTTTTCGCTTTTCTCTTCTGTTCTGACTTCCTCTGCTCCGGCGTAAGTCTCCCGTGATGCCTGAAGCTCCGCCGGCGAGAGGATGGAGCGTCCCTGCTTTCTGACACGGGCAGCGTAGCGCATCACGAACCAGATGCCGGCAGCGAGACAAATCAGCCACAGAACAGTTCCAATCAGCAGGATGATTCCCTGATCAATCACAATTCCTCTCCCGCTACCCTGGATCGCGTCGATCGCAGCAGAGACTGCGAACGGATTCACCGTCGAGCCCAGGACGCCAACGCCCGCTCCCACCAGGATCACTGCCGCGCCTACCATGGCATCAAACCCTGCAGCAATCATCGTCGCCGTAATCAGCGCGTAGAAGGCCATCGTCTCCTCCGCCATTCCGTAGGTGGTTCCGCCGATTGAGAAGAGAAACATCAATATCGGAATCAGAATCATCTCCCGCCCCTGAAATCGCCTCACAACGTGCGCGATCCCAGCCTCCAGTGCTCCGGTGCCGCCGGTCAGCCCCAGAAAGCCGCCGAGAATCAGGATAAACAGGCACACGTCGATGGCGTCCAGAAATCCTGAAGGAATCGCCATCACAACATCCGCGAGGCTGGCACCCTTTACGCCGGGGATCCCGTGACTGAGCAGCGCAATTGCCACGATTAGCAGCAGTAAGATGCTGTACGCCGTCGGCATACTCCTTCGCTTTTTCACTTTTTTCTCCATAAAGTTCTCCTAATAAAGTTCTTCTGAAACGACAAAGGATGAGCCCTGAACTTCTCAGGTCTCATCCTTTGTCGTAATTCATATAATTGTATTTAAGGTGTCATTTGCGTTTATTCTGCTGACAATCTGTATTTAGCAGAGTGTTGCGTAGATAATCGCCTTGATCGTGTGCATGCGGTTCTCTGCCTCGTCGAAGACAACGCTCTGTTTCGACTCGAAGACTTCGTTCGTAACCTCCATCTCGGTGATGCCGAACTTCTCCGCGATTTTTGCACCGATCGTGGTATTCGTATCATGGAACGAAGGCAGGCAGTGCATGAAGATGGCTTCCGGCTTCGCGTTGGCCATAACAGCCGCGTTCACCTGATAATCCTTCAACAGGCGGATTCTGGTCTCCCATACTTCATCCGGCTCACCCATGGATACCCAGATATCGGTGTAGATAACATCCGCGTCCTTCGTGCCTTCCTTGACATCCTCGGTGAGGGTTACGCTGCCGCCGCTCTCGGCCGCCAGCTTCTTACACTCCTCGACCAGCCACTCCTCCGGGAACAGCTCCTTCGGTGCGCAGGCGGTAAAGTGAAGCCCCATCTTGGCACAGGCTACCATCAAGGAATTGCCCATGTTATTGCGGGCATCACCCATGTAAGTGAACTTCACGCCCTTCAGACGTCCCAGCTTCTCCTCGATCGTAAGCATATCCGCCAGCATCTGCGTCGGATGGAACTGATCCGTCAGACCGTTCCATACGGGAACGCCGGAGTAATCCGCCAGTTCCTGCACCAGCTCCTGGCTGAATCCGCGGTACTCGATACCGTCAAACATACGGCCCAAAACTCTCGCTGTATCCGCGATGCTCTCCTTCTTCCCCATCTGAGAGCTGCCGGGGTCCAGATAGGTCACACCCAGACCGAGATCATGTCCCGCTACCTCGAACGAACAGCGCGTTCTGGTAGATGTCTTCTCGAACAGAAGAACAATGTTCTTCCCTTCCAGATAGCGGTGCGGTGTATGCGTTCTCTTCAAATCCTTGAAATTTCTGGACAGATCCAAAAGATAGCGAATCTCCGCCGGGGTAAAATCCAGTAATTTTAAAAAGCTTCTTCCTCTTAAATTCACACCCATGATAGTAATTCTCCTTCTACTGCGCATATTTATGCAGCGCTTTTCTGAAAAAATATAGTTTAGAATATCATGTTTTGTATATTTATTCAAGTATTTTTTTGAGTTATCATCGGAAATGCGTCAAAGTTCCTCCCGTACCAGAGGCATACTCATGCATCGAGGGCCGCCACGGCCGCGGGAAAGCTCCGCCGATGGAATCTCCAGCACGGTAATGCCCTGTTCGCGCATCAGCTCGTTCGTCACTTCATTTCTCTGATAGACAACCACGACGCCGGGAGCGATGCACAGCGTATTCGATCCGTCATTCCACTGCTCCCGCTCGGAAGCGATCCGGTCCTGACCGCCGCAGGCGATCAGAGTCACCCGGTCCAGTCCCAGATGCTTCGCCAGCACTACATCCAGAGATGTCTCCGTGCGTTTTACCTTCACATGATCCGCGGAGTCGCCCGGCGTAATCTCGTATACAACCAGCGGCCCCAGAATACCGGGATGAATCGAGAACTTGTCCCGGTCGATCTGGGTAAATACCGTATCCAGGTGCATGAATGCCCGGCTGTCTGGAATATCAAAGGCCAGCACCGTATTAATCTCCGCCTCCGGAGCGGCGAAAATATTCTGCGCCAGCTGCTCGATCGCCTCAGCGCGCGTCCGCTGGGAGATACCGACCGCAATTACATGCTCGTTCAGGTTCAGAATGTCTCCACCCTCAATATGGAAGGGATAATACCGGTCGTAGTACAATTTCACTTTCCCGGCAAAATCCGGGTGATAACGGAAAATATACTCGCCGTAGATCGTCTCGCGCCCGCGGGTAATCGAATACATGCGGTTCAGGCTGACACCGTTCCCGATGGATGCGAATGGATCTCTCGTAAAATAGAGATTCGGCATCGGATCGATCAGCACTTTGGAGGAATCGCTCTTCATATCCACAAGAGATTCATTCTGATTGAAGAAAACATCCCCCAGAATCAGTCCCTCCATCGTCTTCTCCACCAGCTCCAGCGGATTGTCCGCATATTGCAGCATATGCTCATAGATCCGCTGCTGCCAACGCTCGGTGGAGATCGCCGCTTCATGAATCCACTGCATCAGGAATTGATCACGGATCTCATCACTCTGTTCCAGCACTTCCGCCATCAACTGCTCCAGGTATACAACCCCGACACCATGCGACCGGAGCAGATCCGCGAAAGCGTCATGCTCCTCCTGCGCAATTCTCAGATACGGAATATCATCGAAGAGCAGATGCCTCAGCGTATCCGGCGTCAGCTTTTCGATCTCCCTTCCCGGCCGGTGAAGCATCACTTTCTTCAACGGTCCTATTTCACTTTTTACGTTAATCGGATACACACGATTTCCTCCTTATCCACCGGTTTCCTATGCCTGCAGCCGCAGAAAGCATGCTTCTGCCATTCTCCAGACGCCCGGATTTCCTATACACAGGAGCTATGTTCTCACAGAACGGGCTCTTTTATTCGGTAGACCGCGATGAAATTTTAAAAATCTCTTTAATATATTACCTCTTTTTATTTTTCTCTACAACTTGACATCGTCTAAAAAAAATTATATAATTTAAAAAATTTGCCAGGCAGACAAAATCCGCAAATTTTTTTTGCCCATTTTTCGTAAGATCCTGACAAAGTATAAATACAATACGGAGGTACCTATGAGAAGCTTAATCGATCCTACTGATCTGAGTTTGTCCGAAATTGATGACATTCTCACTCTGGCAGATGACATCATGAAGAACCGACCCAAATATGCAGAGGTATGCAAGGGTAAGAAACTTGCCACCTTATTCTACGAGCCCAGTACCCGCACCCGTCTCAGCTTTGAAGCTGCTATGATGGAGCTTGGCGGAAATGTACTTGGCTTTTCTTCTGCTGACAACAGTTCCGCTTCGAAGGGCGAGAGCGTTGCCGATACGGCGCGCATCGTGGAGAAGTACGCGGACATTATTGCGATGAGACACCCGAAGGAAGGTGCTCCGCTGGTTGCTTCCATGCACGTAGATATTCCTGTCATCAATGCCGGCGACGGCGGTCACAATCATCCGACCCAGACGCTGACCGATCTGCTGACAATCAAGCAGACGAAGGGACATCTGGATCACCTGACGGTTGGCTTCTGCGGCGACCTGAAGTTCGGCCGCACGGTTCACTCGCTGATCAAGCAGCTGTCCTTATATGAAGGAACCCACTTTATCCTGATCTCTCCGGAGGAACTGCAGGTTCCGGACTACATAAAGGAGGATCTGGATCACAAGGGAATCAGCTATACGGAAGTGACTCAGATGGATGAGGTAATGCCGAAGCTGGATATCCTGTATATGACCCGTGTGCAGAAGGAGCGTTTCTTCAATGAAGCGGATTATATCCGTCTGAAGGACAGCTATATTCTGAATCTGGACAAGCTGGCGAATGCGAAGGAGGATCTGAAGATCCTGCACCCGTTGCCCCGTGTGAATGAGATCGCGACGGAAGTGGATAATGATCCCCGCGCCACCTATTTTAAGCAGGCGGAGTACGGAAAGTTTGTCCGCATGGCTCTGATTATGACGCTGCTGGAACTGCCGAAGCCCGAATAAGGAAGAGAGGATAAGAAGATGATTACTGTTGACAGCATTGAGAAGGGTATCGTAATTGACCATATTAAGGCTGGCAAGTCGATGGAGATTTACCAGGCGCTGAATCTGGATGAGCTGGATTGCAGCGTTGCGATTATTAAGAATGTAAAGAGCAATAAGATGGGCTTCAAGGATATCATCAAGATCAGCGATACGATTGATCTGAATCTGGATGTTCTGGGCTACATTGATCCGAATATCACGGTGAACATCATCGAGGATGGCCGACGGATTGAGAAGAAACGCCTGGAGCTGCCGGAGAAGGTTGTGAATGTGGCTCACTGCAAGAATCCTCGCTGCATTACTTCGATTGAACAGGAACTGGATCATGTGTTCCGCCTGGCGGATCGGGAGAGAGGAATCTACCGCTGCATTTACTGTGACCAGAAACCGAGATAATCCCAGCAGCAAAAACTGCAAAGACCGATCGTGCTCGCACGAGGAGGGCTTTGAGTTTGGGCTGCGCCCCCAAGTGAGGAAGAAGCCGTTTTTCCCCGAAAAACGAGCGGATTCCGAACGGGGGAGAATTGCGGGAGCAGCTTTTGCTGCGGAGCAATTCGAAGGGGATTATCTCTTATCCCCTCCCCCCCGAAAATCTTAGAACCGTCGCCGCGTGTGTCCGGCCAGCGTGACCGGGAATCCCATGCGTCAAACTGTGTATGCTTGATGTTTCGCTGCTGCGCTTTCATCGCGCACCGCACTCCCTCGCAAAAGAGCGTTGCTCGTACGTGCGGGCGCAAAAGCTGGCAGCTCACAGTCGCATACAATCGTTTGACTGCATTGGGATTCCCCGGTCTGGCTTTGCCGGACGCGGCTGACGGTTCTTTCGATTTTCCCGCCACGCCCGATGCCGATAGGGTAGGTAGCTCCGCAATACCGAAAGATCATAGCACGAGGCAGTGCAGGCGAAATTGAACTGACTCCCAGGATAGCGGCAAATTTATTACTAAACGGCGCAGGACATTTTTTTGTTCTGCGCCGTTTTTTTATATTTTCTTTTATTGTCTCCGTTTGCTTGGAGATTTATTTTATGCAGGATTAGTTTAAGGTTACTTTACGGAAGTTCTTCTTTCCGCGGCGTACAACGATGCCGTCTCCGGAGAGCTGTTCGCCGGCAAGTACGGTCTTGATGTCGCTTACTTTCTCGCCGTCTACGACTACACCGCCTTGCTCTACGGCGCGGCGTGCTTCAGATTTGGTATTTACCAGGCCGGTCTTTACGAGGAGGGTGAGGATGTCGATGCCGCCGTCGGTCAGGTCTGCTTCCGTGAGCTCGGATTTCGGCATGTTCTCACTGTTTCCGCCGCCTGCGAACAGGGCGCGGCTGGCTTCCTGTGCTTTGGTTGCTTCTTCTTCACTGTGAACCAGCTTCGTAAGCTCGAATGCCAGGATTTCCTTGGCCTGGTTCAGCTGGCTGCCTTCCCAATGATCCATCTCGTCGATCTGCTCCAGCGGGAGGAAGGTGAGCATACGCAGGCACTTCAGAACGTCCGCATCACCTACATTTCTCCAGTACTGGTAGAACTCGTAAGGGCTTGTCTTGGCCGGATCAAGCCATACGGCACCGGACTGGGTCTTACCCATCTTCTTGCCTTCGGAGTTGAGGAGCAGGGTGATGGTCATTGCGTAGGCGTCCTTGCCGAGCTTTCTGCGGATCAGTTCGGTACCGCCCAGCATGTTGCTCCACTGGTCATCACCGCCGAACTGCATGTTGCAGCCATACTTCTGGTACAGGGTGTAGAAGTCGTAACTCTGCATGATCATGTAGTTAAATTCCAGGAAGCTTAATCCCTTCTCCATGCGCTGCTTGTAGCACTCGGCACGCAGCATGTTGTTAACGCTGAAGTGTGCGCCGACTTCACGGAGCAGTTCTACGTAGTTCAGATTCATCAGCCAGTCTGCGTTGTTGACCATAAGTGCCTTGCCATCGGAGAAGTCGATGAATTTACTCATCTGCTTCTTGAAGCAGTCACAGTTATGCTGGATGGTCTCTACCGTCATCATGGTACGCATATCGGTACGTCCGCTGGGGTCGCCGATCATGCCGGTACCGCCGCCGACCAGGGCGATGGGCTTGTTGCCTGCCATCTGCAGACGCTTCATCAGGCAAAGTGCCATGAAGTGTCCGACATGAAGGCTGTCTGCCGTGGGATCAAAGCCGATATAGAAGGTTGCTTTGCCGTTGTTGATGAGTTCTTTGATTTCTTCTTCGTCTGTCACCTGCGCGATCAGGCCGCGGGCAACGAGTTCGTCATAAACTGTCATGCTTTTTCTCCTTTTTCTTCTAAAGAATGAAACTAAAATAAAAAACGGAAATCTTCTTATCCTTATGTAAAGGACGAGAATGATTCCCGTGTTACCACCTTTATTCACCGGCCGCTCACACGGCCCGCCTCTTCGGGTACGCTTGTCTATACCCTAGCAGGATAACGGTTGCAGGTTCCGTCACAGCCTACCGGAAATTCTCATGCACATCGTGTAGAAGATGTGCACTGGAAAATAACTTTCGGTGTGAAGCTCAAAGAGGTATTCACCGTCGGTATCCCCTGCGCCTCTCATCCGCCGGTTGCTTTCTGTCGGGTACTTCCGCGGCTACTTGTTCTTATCTTAGCCTTTTTCAATCTTTTGTTGCCGAATTGGAATTGTTTCGACAGGCACTAGTATACACAATGTCTGCTGGTTTTGTCAAGTAAAAAATGGTAACTATTCAGAGCCATGCGGATTTTGATCAAATGCACGAATCATGCTTGCATGAATGAGAGCATTTGATCAAAATCCATATGGTGAGAAACCACAGCGAGATGTAGTGTAAGCAAAATCGAGCTGTGGATCTGAATATTTACAGAAAATTTCATAATCAGGCGTTTTGAGTCAGCCACTCCCGCATGAGCCGTACGTATTCTTCATTTGCTTCCGCGAAGCAGCAGTGGCGGCAATTGCGGAAGAGTTCCCATCTGGCGTTGGGGATGCGGTCGTACATGTACTTGGCGATGTACGGCGTGCAGAGATCGTTGCCGCCGTTGATGATCAGCGTCGGCTGCTTAATATCTGCGAGCTGTGTGGTGACGTCGAAGTCTTTTAACGTACCGGTCGGGGTGAATTCGTTCGGCCCCCAGGCGGTAACATAAGCTTCTCTGCCGGTTCGTTTCGGACGCGTAAGGCACTCGAAGCCGAGCTCGGAGACGTCTCCGGCGGCATGGCGGAACATGAATTCGTCCTCGGCGGCCTGATAGGCGGCTCCGCTGTAGTCATTGCGGCTGACTGCGTCGTCGATGGCTGCCTGCATTTCTTCCGGCAGCTCTTTGATCATACGGTGCTGCTCAATGCCCCACATCCAGGAGGACGGAAGTGTACTGGACAGAATCAGGCTCTTTACGCCTTCTGGATGGTAATTGCATACATAATCGAGAAGAAGCATGCCTCCCCAGGACTGACCCAGCAGGTGAATTTCAGGAAGATCCAGGTGTTCTCTCAGGGCTTCCAGCTCATGAACCCAGGTCTCTGCGATCCAGAGTTCCGGATGACCTTCGACCCAGGAATTGCCGCAGCCGAGCTGATCATACATGATCAGAGGAGTTTCCTCCGCCAGGGCGTCTAGCGTCTCAAAATAGTTGTGTGTAGAGCCAGGTCCACCGTGCAGCAGCACGAGAGGCGTCCGCCCGGAATGAAGGTTTCCTGCAATCCGGTAGTAGGTCTGGTATCCCAGATATGGCATATAGCCTTCCTGTATGTTCATAAATTTCTCCCTCCTGTTTTGTGGCCAGACACGGTCATGCTCCACGGTTTTCCCGGTGTTGACTCCTGTTCTCTGTCCACTGCATTCTGACTGCTATCCACTGGTCACTGACCACTAACCACTGACCACTAATCCCTGTACAGCTTCTCCTTGCGTCCGATCATCTCATCGATGCGTTCCATGTATTGCTCGACGGCTTTTACGTTGTCACAGCGCTCGATCCGTCCGTCCGCATAGATATGCTTGCTGACGGTTCCGGCTCCGAGGGCTACGATGTCCTGCTTTTCTTCCATAATGAGGATGTTGTAGATGCCGGCTTTTCCTTCGGAAGCGAAGCCAACGTTCTCCAGGTTTCCTGCCATATTTTTCTGGCGGTACAGATAGTAGGGGGCAAGTCCCATGCGGGCGGCTCCTTCAGAAGCGATGCGCATCATTTCCTCGGATTCTTCCTGTGTGCCTCCGGCTACGACAGTCCCTGCGGCTTCCATCTTCAGGCGGGAAGCACGCTTTACCGCAAGGGAATGCACGGTCAGGTTATCCGGATGAAGCTTCTCCAGCTGATGAATGGTGTCCGCAACATCCTCCGGCATCTCACCGGGAAGTCCGAGAATCAGATCCATATTGATGTTGTCGAAGCCGAGGTCTCTGGACATCTGGTAGGCCTGACGAATATCCTCGACACTGTGACGACGTCCAATCCGGCGCAGGGTTTCCTCCTGCATGGTCTGTGGATTGATCGAAATTCTGGTAACCGGATGCTTCTTCAGTACCTGCAGCTTCTCTGTGGTGATGCTGTCCGGTCTTCCGCCTTCTACCGTGAACTCCTGCAGGTCGCTGAAGTCAAAGGAGTCACTGACCTTCGTGAGCAGCCGGTCCAGTAGCTCCGGAGAAAGCGATGTCGGTGTACCGCCGCCGATATAGATGGTATTCAGCTTCCGTCCCTTAAAATGCTCCGCTGCCCAGTCGATCTCACGGAACAACGCGTCCAGGTACTCTCCCATCCGGGGCGCCCATCGGCTCATGGGATAGGAGGTAAAGGAGCAATAGAGGCAGGTTGTCGGGCAGAAAGGAATGCCGATATAGAGACTGTAGCCCTGTTCGTAATCGATATTCTTCAGGATTTCCTTCTCGCGGAAGGCGATATCCGCCGCCAGCGCCGCCTTCTCCGGGCTTACCAGATAGAAGGATTCCATCTCCCGGCAGATCTCCTCACGGCTCGCTTCCAGAAAGCCCATCGCGATCTTCGTGGGGCGGATGCCGGTGAGCGCCCCCCAGGGAAGCGTCTTCCCGGTCATGGCAGCCAGCTGATGGTACAGCTTCCGCTTCATATCATTCTTCTGCGCGATCCGGTCTTCGCCCTCGCCTTCCGGAATCTCAATGGTGAGCTCCGCCTTTTCCTCCGGAGCCGCATTCTCTTCCTGGTTCTTTACGAACTCTTCCCCGGGGAAGAAAGACATCAAAAGACCGCGCACATCATATTCAAAATCATCTCTTGATAAATGGAAATTTATCATGTTGTCCCCCTGGCTCTCTTAAAAGGCAGCCGGATTATACTTCTTCTCGTGACCGATCGTGGTGGAATCGCCGTGTCCGGGATAAACCTCCACATCGTCCGGAAGAAGGAACAGCTGCTCGCGCAGGGAGCGCATAATTGCTGCCTCACTGCCGGTGTCCAGATCCGTGCGCCCATAGGACTCATAGAACAGGGTATCACCCGCAATCAGAATCTTCTCTTCCTCGAAGTAATAGCAGCAGCTTCCCGCTGTATGACCGGGCGTATGAATCACACGGATATGAAAACCTGCCAGATCCAGTTCATCCCCGTCATGAAGAAGGATATCCGGCGTCACAGTCATAGCTTCTGCCCACGCCTTGGAGCGGTTCATCCAGGAATCGCCCATCAGAGCAGCTTCGTCCGCATAGGCGTATACCGGCACATCCAGGCTCTTCTTCAGATCATTGACTGCATAGATATGGTCAAAATGTCCATGCGTCAGGAGGATCGCCTTCATATCGTAGCCGCGCATCTTAATCTGCTCCAGAAGGTAGGGGGCATTGTCCGCCGGATCTACCAGAAGGGTCTCCTTCGTCTCTTTGTTGATTAAAAAATATACGTTGGTACCGATTGCGCCAAGCACGCGGTACTGAATCTCCATCTTACTCATCCTACTGTCCTCTGAATATCTACCACGCCCTCTACCTGACGCAGCTTGCTCATTAAATGTGTAATCTCATCAATGCCTGCCGTCTCGAACGAGATGGTCATCGTGGCAATGCCCTGCTTGCTGGTTCTCGTATTGACCGAATTGATATCGATCTCCTCTTCCGCAAGCACGCGGGAAACGTCCGCCAGCAGACCTCTGCGGTCATGTGCGAACAGGGTAATCTCTGTGACATAGCGCTCGTTGTCGGCGCCTGCCTCCGGCATCTGCCATTCCGCCTCGATCATACGGTCTCTCTCGATCTCCGGAAGGTTCAGAACGTTGACGCAGTCCGTGCGATGAATCGAGATACCGCGGCCACGGGTCACGAAGCCGACGATCTCATCCCCGGGGATCGGATTACAGCACTTGGAGAAGTGAACCGCCACGTCGTTAATGCCCTCCACCACAATTCCGCTCTTGGATTTCTTCAGCAGCGGCTTCTTGCTCTCAGAGACTGCCTGCAGGACCTCCTCGTCTGTGATCTTGCGGCGCTCCTCCTTCTTCTTCTCTTCGAGGAGCTTGTTGACTACCTGGCCTTCCTTCATACCGCCGTGACCAATCGCAGCGACAACAGAATCCCAGTCGCGGAAGCCGTACTTGCGCACAACCTTCTCCAGGTACTCCGGCTTCTGCAGCTCAGACAAGTTCAGTCCTTTCGCCTTACAATAGCGGTCCAGAAGATCGCGTCCCTTGATGATATTATCTTCCTTGTTCTGCTCGCGGAACCACTGGTTGATCTTATTCCGCGCCTGTGTACTCTTCACCAGCTTCAGCCAGTCGCGACTCGGTCCCTTGGAGTTCTGGGAGGTAATGACCTCGATGCGGTCTCCATTCTGG
>ENA-UOJJ01003455-UOJJ01003455.1-human-gut-metagenome-genome-assembly--contig:-CS66-NODE-3455-length-17038-cov-15.644350_pt1 | contig 17038 bp, 12 predicted proteins | sample MGYA00242343_ERZ723890 | MGnify/ENA metagenome assembly ERZ723890 | reverse complement strand
GCGGTAGCGGCGCTGGTGCAGAGACGATCCTTTTACGAATCGAAAAAGGCAATCCTCTGTGATCGTGCGGCAAACACTGACAATTTTGTACACATTATAGCGCGCCCGGAGGTGAAGGAACCGGAGGTTCCTTCCGGTGTTTTTGCCTACTTTTGTCACTGTTGACAAAAGTAGGTCGCGCCGGAGCGCGAAACACTCCAAAGGAGAACCCCTATGCCTCAATTCAAAGTCCATTCCGAATACTCCCCCGCGGGCGACCAGCCTCAGGCCATCGAAAAGCTGGCTCAGGGCGTGGATCTGGGCCTGCGGGAACAGGTGCTCAAGGGCGTCACCGGCTCCGGCAAGACCTACACCATGGCCAAGGTCATCGAGCAGGTGCAGCGCCCCACGCTGGTGCTGGCCCACAACAAGACGCTGGCGGCCCAGCTGTGCGAGGAGTTCCGGGAGTTCTTCCCGGAAAACGCCGTGGAGTACTTTGTCTCCTACTACGACTACTACCAGCCGGAGGCCTATATCCCCCACACCGACACCTATATTGAGAAGGACGCCTCTACCAACGAGGAGATCGACCGCCTGCGGCTCAGCGCCACCTGCGCCCTGCTGGAGCGGCGTGACGTGATCGTGGTGTCCTCCGTCAGCTGCATCTACGGTCTGGGCGAGCCGGACGACTTCGCCCGCATGATGATCTCTCTGCGCACCGGCATGACCATGGATCGGGACGAGCTGCTGCGCCGTCTGGTGGAGGACCGGTACGAGCGCAATGACGTGGCCTTCCAGCGCAACGTGTTCCGCGTTCGGGGCGACACGGTGGAGCTGTACCCCGCCTACTATAAAGACCGGGCCATCCGCGTGGAGTTCTTCGGCGACGAGATCGACCGCATCACCGAGTTCCACCCCGTCACCGGCGCTGCCATGAAGACCCTGAACCACGTGGCCATCTATCCCGCCAGCCACTACGTGACCCCCAAGGACAAGATGGACGCCGCCATGGCCCAGATCAAAAAGGAGCTGGCGGAGCGGCTGCAATTCTTCGAGGAAAACAACATGCTGGTGGAGGCCCAGCGTCTGCGCCAGCGGACGGAATACGACATGGAGATGATGACCGAGCTGGGCTACTGCTCCGGCATCGAGAACTACTCCCGCATCATCTCCCAGCGGCCCGCCGGGTCGCCGCCCATGACGCTGCTGGACTTCTTCCCCGACGACTTCCTGCTGTTCGTGGACGAGAGCCACGTAACGCTGCCCCAGGTACGTGCCATGTACAACGGCGACCGTGCCCGCAAGGAGAGTCTGGTGCGCTACGGCTTCCGCCTGCCCTGCGCTTTCGATAACCGCCCTCTGAAATTCGAGGAGTTCGAGGAGCGCTTCCATCAGGCCATCTACGTCTCCGCCACCCCCGGCGAGTACGAGCGGCAGCACGCCGACCAGGTGGTGGAGCAGGTGATCCGCCCCACAGGACTGTTAGACCCCCGCATCGAGCTGCGGCCCGTGGTAGGCCAGATCGACGACCTGTCCGCCGAGATCCGCGCCCGTGCGGAGCGGAACGAGCGTGTGCTGGTGACCACCCTCACCAAGCGGATGGCGGAGGATTTGACCGCCCACTTCCGTCAAAACGGCATCCGGGTGCGGTACATGCATTCCGACGTGGCGGCGCTGGAGCGGATGGAGATCATCCGCGACCTGCGACTGGGCGAGTTCGATGTGCTGGTGGGCATCAACCTGCTGCGTGAGGGCCTCGATCTGCCGGAGGTCAGTCTGGTAGCCATACTGGACGCGGACAAGGAGGGCTTTCTCCGCAGCGAGACCAGCCTGATCCAGACCATTGGCCGCGCCGCCCGCAACGCTGAGGGTCTGGTGATCCTCTACGCCGACACGGTGACGCCCTCCATGCGGGCCGCCATGGACGAGACGGAGCGCCGCCGGAAATTACAGGACGACTTCAACAAGGCCCACGGCATCACGCCCCGCACCATCCGCAAGAGCGTGCGGGAGATGGTGGAGATCAGCCACAGCGCCGAGGAGGCGTCCCAGCTCTCCAAGAAGAAGCTCAGCGACCGGGAGCGGGCCGAGACCATCGCCCGTCTGGAAAAGGAAATGAAGGCCGCCAGCAAAATGCTGGAATTCGAGTACGCCGCGCTGCTGCGTGACCAGATCATCCAACTGCGAGGCGGCAAATGATGCCCGGCCCGGAAGAATTCCGCCGGGACATCCGGGCGGCCAAGCGCTTCGGACTGGCGCAGGGGCTGCTGCTTCTGCCGTCCCTGTTCAGTCTTATTCTGGCTATCGCCTTTGCTGTGGACGGCAGCTGGCGGGAAACCGCCATGGCAGTCGGTGTCTGTGTGCTTCTTGCCGGTGTGCTGGTCTGCCTTGAATGCAAGGAAAAACGTTTGCGCCGGGAGTCGACCCAATACTACACCTTCCCCCCTTCCTCGGGCTTTCGACTACGAGACAGTCTGCACCGCCATAGAGACCGCGTCGGGCGTTCAATGGACGTTCCTCTGCGATGAGACCGCCCGGATCTGCCGGATCGAGGGCGTGTTTTCGTGGCGGGTGGCGCTGCTGCATCAGCCGGAGTTCTCCGCGTCCGCCTGCAAGGCCCAGCGTGACCGGGCCAATCGGGCCGCCAACCGCGCCCATCCGTCAAAGCATGAGGGCCTGCAGTGGGAGATCGCGTCCAGAGCCCGTATCAACCTTGTGGTGTGCGACGCCGTAAACGATGCGCTTTCCCGCTATATCGGCGCCCACGCTCAGCGCCTGCTGTCGCGCAATGAGTGCATCATCAACATGGCGGTGGTGGGCGATCGTCTGCTGCTGCCGCCTGTCCGCGGCGCGGACGTGGATTTTCCTTCGCTGAACCGCTATTCCCGCAGCGCCGGCCTGATCTGGTCGCTGCTGTGCCAAGATTCACCTGAAACGAGAAACGAACCATGAAAAAGACCATCTCCTATCTGTACGTCATTCTGGGCGCGGCCTGCTGGGGCTTCATCGGCCTGTTTAACCGCATGCTGGGCGAGGCGGGCGTGTCCGTCTGGAACCGCGTGTTCATCCGCAACTTCATCAGCCTTGTGCTGCTGACGGTGGTGTCCGCCCTGTTCCACCGGCAGGTGTTCCGTATCAGGCTGAAGCATCTGCCCATCTTTCTGGCAGCGGGCCTGATCAGCGTGCTATGTCTGGCCATCACCTACTTCAACTGCCAGATGCACTGCTCCCTGGCGGTGGCGGGTATCCTGCTGTATCTGGCCCCATCCTTCGTGGTGCTGATGAGCGCCTTGCTGTGGAAGGCGCCCCTGACAAAGCGGAAGCTGCTGGCGCTGGCGCTGTCCTTCGCGGGCTGTGCGCTGGTCAGCGGCATCGTGGGCGGCGACACCTCCGTGTCCGCCGTAGGCCTGCTGCTGGGCGTAGGCGCGGGCTTCTGCTACGCCACCTATACCATCTTCGCCCACTATGGCCTTGCCCATTACGACAGCTACACCATGATCTACTGGACGTTCCTGGTGGCGGGCATCGGCTCGCTGTTTTTCCTGAATCCCACGGAGCTGGCCGCCGCCATGCCCGACAGCCGCCTGTGGTTGGGTACGGCGGGTCTGGTGGTCATCGCCACGGTGCTGCCCTACATCTTCTACACCAAGGGCCTTGAAGGCGTGGAGAGCGGTAAGGCCTCCATCATCGCCAATGTAGAGCCGGTGGTGGCGGCGCTGACCGGCGTGGTGTTCTTCCACGAAACACTCAGTATCTGGACACTGCTGGGCGTTGCCTGCGTGCTGGGCGGCGTGATCCTGCTGGCAAAAGGAGACGACACATGCAAAGAATCCCATTCCTCAACGGCTTCCACCTGAAGCTCATTGCCATCTGCACCATGTTCATCGACCATCTGGGCTACACGCTGTTTCCCGGCGATTTGTGGCTGCGGTGCGTGGGACGGGTGGCCTTCCCCATCTTCTGCTTTCTGATCGCCGAGGGCTGCGTGTACACCCACGACCGGAAGAAGTACGCCCTGCGGCTGCTGGCGTTCGCCCTGCTGTCGGAGATCCCCTTTAACCTGATGAACAGCGGCGCGGTGTGGGACCGCTATCACCAGAACGTCCTGTGGACGCTGCTGGCGGGAGCGCTGGTGTGCTGGCTGATGGACTGGGCGATAAAGCGGCACACCCGCAAGGCCTTTGTCATAGCGATCATCGGCTTGCTCGCTGCTTTCTGGCTGATCGGTCTTGCTGAAACCGATTATGGCAGCGACGGTATGATGCTGGTGGTCGTGTTTTACCTCATCAAACGCATGCGCTGTTCATCTGACAAAAAGATGCTCCATTATGCGATCGTACTGGCGCTATTCAGCATAGCCGTTATGAACTGGAACCTGTCCATCGAGCTTTGGTCGCTGGTGGCACTGGTGCCCATCTGGCTGTATAACGGCCAGCGGGGCTTTTCCCCCAAGGCGGTGCAGTACGGCTTTTACGCCTTTTACCCCGTCCATATTCTCGTTTTGTCCCTGATCGCGATGTATCGATATTAACAATAACAAGGAGGCTGTCCCTATGGCAAAGAACAAGGAAGAAAAAACCAACGTCATGCGGACGCTGGAACAGAAGAAGATCCCCTATACCGCCTTTTCCTACGACCCCGACGGGCCCATCGACGGTGTGTCGGTGGCGGCGGAGACCGGGCTGGACGCCGCGAGCGTGTTCAAAACGCTGGTGACAAAGGGCGCCAGCGGGGCATACTATGTATTCGATATTCCCGTGGCGGAAAATCTGGATTTGAAGAAGGCTGCCAGGGCGGTGGGGGAGAAGTCCATCGCTATGCTGCCCCAGAAGGAACTGCTGCCCCTGACGGGCTATGTCCACGGCGGCTGCTCCCCCGTGGGCATGAAGAAGCAGTTCCCCACCGTGTTCCACGAGACGGCGAACGAGCTTGATCTGATCGCCGTCTCCGCCGGAAAGATCGGCCATCAGGTGCAGGTGAAGCCCGCCGACCTGTTGAATCTCCTCCGGGCGAAAACAGCGGATGTGATCGTATAGGAGAGTTTCGCGCTTCCGAGCGACGGAGAGTTTCGTGGCTCCGGCCACGAGGTACTTTTGCCCACAGCGGCAATTACCTGTTGCGGTGCCCAAAATTTTTGCAGCGGCATTTGCCCTCGTTGTGCCATCCGTTCAGCGACCACTTACGTGCTCGCTGAACGGGGCACTGCCTTGAAAGCGGCTTGCTTTATCTGCCACCGGCAGCGCTGCGCCGCTTTCCCCGCTTCATCCGCCACTGGCGGCGCTCGGATCGCTCCCCCAAAAACGCTGCTTAAACCTGCGGTTTAAGAATCCGCGCACGCTATGCCGTAATACAAATCTGCGGCCTTATACCACGCGTTCACGGGACATGTCTGTTGTCGTTTCGTATGACGTATTGACTATCCTCTTGCGCCGCTGCCGCTCACGTTCTCAACGGTAGACACTGAAGCGTTGTTCGGCGTAGGCATCAGCGGCAGCGGTGCAGGAGCAGAGACGATTCGATGACGAAACGAAACAGGAAATTTTCTGTGAACGTGCGGCAGGCAGTTTCGACTTGTACACCCCATAGCGCGTCCTGAAGTGAAGGAACCGGAGGTTCCTTCTGGCGTTTTTGCCTACTTTTGCCGCTATTGGCAAAAGTAGGTCGCGCCGGAGCGCGAAATATTTCAAACACATATTGACATTAAAAATTGATTTTACTACACTTATCTGCAACAAATTGATGCAGAATCGAGGAATACCATGCAAAAGGAAATTTTCATCAAAGGCGCGCGGGAGAATAACCTGAAGAACATCGACGTGACCATCCCCCGCGATAAGCTGGTGGTGCTGACGGGCCTGTCCGGCAGCGGCAAAAGCTCTCTGGCCTTCGACACCATTTACGCCGAGGGCCAGCGCCGGTATGTGGAGAGCCTGTCCTCCTACGCCCGGATGTTTCTGGGCCAGATGGACAAGCCCGACGTGGACTATATCGACGGCCTGTCTCCCGCCATTTCCATCGACCAGAAAACCACCAGCAAGAACCCCCGCTCCACTGTGGGCACGGTGACGGAGATCTATGACTACCTGCGGCTTCTATGGGCGCGGATCGGCGTGCCCCACTGTCCCAAGTGCGGCAAGGAAATTCGCCAGCAGACCATCGATCAGATCATCGACCAGATCATGGCGCTGCCGGAGGGCACCCGTATTCAGGTAATGTCTCCGGTGGTCCGTGGCCGCAAGGGTGAGCACACCAAGGTGCTGGAGGACGCCCGGCGCTCCGGCTATGTCCGCGCCCGCATTGACGGCGAAATGCACGAGCTGGATGAAGAGATCAAGCTGGTCAAGAACAACAAGCATCAGATCGACATTGTGGTGGATCGCCTGATCGTCCGCCCCGACATCGCCACCCGCCTCACCGACAGCGTGGAGACCGCCTCCAACCTGTCCGGCGGCCTTGTGACGGTGAATCTGCTGCGGGAGGGACAGGACTTGTCCTTCTCCCAGAACTACGCCTGCGAGGACTGCGGCGTGTCCATCGAGGAGCTGGCGCCCCGCCTGTTCTCCTTCAACAGTCCTTTCGGCGCATGCCCCACCTGCACCGGCCTTGGCATGCAGCTGAAGGTGGACCCCACGCTGGTGATCCCTGACGAGAGCAAGTCCATTCTGGACGGCGCGGTGGTGGCCACCGGCTGGAACTCCATCCGCTCCGACGGCATCTCCCGCATGTACTTCGATGCCCTCAGCAAACGCTACAATTTCTCCCTCCGCACCCCCTACGCCCAGCTGTCCCGCGAGGTGAAGGATATCATCCTCTACGGCACCAAGGGCGAAAAGCTGACGCTGGAATACGACCAGCCCCGGGGCAAGGGAACGCTGCATCAGGCCTTCGAGGGCATCGCCAACAATCTGGAGCGCCGGTATGTGGAGACCCAGTCCGACGCCAGCAAGAAGGAGATCGAATCCTTCATGACCGCCTGCCCTTGTCCCACCTGTCAGGGCAGGCGGCTGCGGCCGGAGGCGCTGGCCGTCACTGTGGGCGGCCTGTCCATCCACGACGCCACCGCCATGCCGGTGGACGACGAGATCGCGTTTTTTGACAGCCTGACCCTGACGGGCAATCAGCAGATGATCGCCGCCCAGATTCTGAAGGAGATCGGCTCCCGTCTGCGGTTTTTGCAGTCGGTGGGACTCAGCTACCTGACCCTCAGCCGCTCCTCCGGTACCCTGTCCGGCGGCGAGAGCCAGCGTATCCGTCTGGCTACCCAGATCGGCAGCAGTCTCATGGGCGTGCTGTATATTCTGGACGAGCCCTCCATCGGCCTGCACCAACGGGACAACGACAAGCTGTTGGATACCCTGCGGCGGCTCCGTGATCTGGGCAACACCCTCATCGTGGTGGAGCATGACGAGGACACCATGCGTGCCGCCGACTGGCTCATCGATATCGGCCCCGGCGCAGGCGCGCTGGGCGGACAGGTGGTGTCCGCCGGAACGCCGCAGCAGGTGATGGCCGACCCCAACAGCCTGACGGGCCAGTATCTCAGCGGCAAGAAGCGTATTGAGGTGCCCGCCCACCGCCGCCCCGGCAACGGCAAATGGCTGACGGTGCGGGGCGCGAAAGAAAATAACCTGAAAAACATCGACGTGTCCGTGCCGCTGGGCACGCTGACCTGCGTCACCGGCGTGTCCGGCAGCGGCAAAAGCTCGCTGGTCAACGAGATCATCTTCAAGCGGCTGGGCGCTGACCTGAACCGCATGAAGGCCCACCCCGGCCGGCATGACGCCATCGAGGGCGAGGAGCATCTGGACAAGGTCATCAACATCGACCAGAGTCCCATCGGCCGCACGCCCCGCTCCAACCCCGCCACGTATACCAACCTGTTCAACGATATCCGCGACCTGTTCGCCTCGCTGCCTGACGCCAAGGCAAGGGGCTACGGCCCCGGCCGGTTCTCCTTCAATACCAAGGGCGGCCGGTGCGAGGCCTGCTGCGGCGACGGCGTATTGAAGATCGAAATGCACTTCCTGGCGGACGTGTACGTCCCCTGCGAGGTGTGCCACGGCAAGCGCTACAACCGGGAGACGCTGGAGGTGCGCTACAAGGGCAAGTCCATTGCCGACGTGCTGGAAATGACGGTGGACGAAGCGCTGCCCTTCTTCTCCGCCCTGCCTAAGATCGCCGCCCGGCTGCAAACCCTACAGGACGTGGGGCTGGGCTACGTGAAGCTGGGCCAGTCCTCCACCACCCTGTCCGGCGGCGAAGCCCAGCGTGTCAAGCTGGCCACGGAGCTTTCCAAGCGCTCCACCGGCCGCACCATCTATATTCTGGACGAGCCCACCACCGGCCTGCATGCCGACGACGTGAAGAAGCTGCTGGCGGTTTTGCAGCGGCTGGTGGAGGCGGGCAACACCGTACTGGTGATCGAGCACAATCTGGACGTGATCAAATGCGCCGACTATCTCATCGATCTGGGCCCGGAGGGCGGTATCGGCGGCGGCACGGTGGTGGCCACCGGAACGCCGGAGCAGGTGGCGGACACACCCGCCTCCTACACGGGCCAATATCTGAAAAAGCTGCTGGCGCGGTAAGTCACGCCTCCGCACCTCCTCTGCATAGGATAGCTTGGGGGAGGGAGCGGCATGGAGCTTTTTCGGGACGGCGTGGCCGCGTTTCTGGAGGCCGTCGGCATCGCAGCGGTCTTATGGGTGCTTTTCGACTGGTTTATGTACCCCAAAAGGGCCGTTAATGTACCCGTTCAGGTGCCTTTATCCGGCGACGCGGAGGAGCTTGAGCCGCTTTTGCGGCGGCTGGCGGGATTAACCGTCGTCCTGCTGGACGAGGAACTTTCTGACGAGGGACGGCGCAAAGCGGAACAGGCCGCGCGGCGCGATCCCAACATTACACTGAAGAAACGGGGGGAGACCCATGGGGGAACGCAGTACCATTGAGGGCACCGTGGAAAACGTGGTGTTCCAGAACGAGGAAAACGGCTATACGGTGCTGAGCCTGCTGACCGATCAGGGCGAGGTGGTGACGGTGGTGGGCTGCATTCCCTTTGCCGCCGCCGGCGAAAGCATGACCGTCACCGGCGTGTGGGTCAACCACCCCACCTACGGCGTGCAGATGACCGCCGAGCTGGTGGAGCGCCGCATGCCTCAGGACGAGGAGGGCATCATCTGCTATCTGGCCTCCGGCGTGCTGAAGGGCGTCGGCCCCGCCACCGCTACCCGATTGGTGGACAAGTTCGGCGCGGACACCCTGCGGATCATCGAGGAGGAGCCGGAAAAGCTGACCACCCTGAAGGGCATCACCTCCAAGAAGGCCATGGAGATCTCCGCCGCCTTCCGCAGCCTGACGGGTCTGCGGCGGGTGATGGAGTTTTTGAGCCGCTACGACCTGCCGGTGACGCTGGCCATGGGACTTCTGCGCGCCTATGGCGACGAGACGCTGGAAAAATTGAAGGACAACCCCTATCTCCTTACCGACGAGCGGTGCGGCGTGGACTTCTCCGCCGCCGACGAGATCGCGCTGGCCATGGGCTTTGACGGCGATTCGCCCTGCCGCACGGAGGCGGCGGTGCTGTATGAGCTGAACCACAACCTGTCCAACGGCCACGTGTTCCTGCCCCGGCCCAAGCTGCTGGCGGCCACCATGGAGCTGATCGGCGTGGACGGCGAGGCGGTGGAAAAGGCGCTGGACGACCTGTGCGAACGGGGCGCGATCGTGTGCCGCCCCATCGCCAACGTGCAGGGCTGCTACCTGCGGCGGATGTACGAGGCGGAGGTCTACGTGGCCAAACGGCTGGCCGCAGCCTGCGGCGACGACTGGGACTGCGGCAAAAACGTGGACAGGATCATCGACGATATCCAGAAGCAGCAGGGCGTGGCCTACGCGCCGGAGCAGCGCCGCGCCGTGGCGCTGGCGGCGGAGCGGGGCATTCTGCTGCTGACCGGCGGCCCCGGTACCGGCAAGACCACCTCCGTCCGGGGCATCGTGACGCTGTTCGAGCGGATGGGGCTGGACGTGCTGCTGCTGGCTCCTACAGGCCGCGCCGCCCAGCGGATGAGCCAGCTGTGCGGCCGCGACGCCCAGACGGTGCACCGGGCGCTGGGCATGAGCTGGAACGAACTGACCGGCGAGGTGACCTTCCGCAAAAACGAAAAGGAGCCGCTGGAGGCCGACGCCGTCATCGTGGACGAAATGAGCATGGTGGATCTGGAGCTGATGGCGTCGCTGCTGCGGGCCATGCGGCCCGGCTGCCGCCTTGTGATGGTGGGCGACCCGGATCAGCTGCCGTCAGTGGGGGCGGGCAATGTGCTGGGTGACCTGCTGCGCAGCGGCGTGATTCCCTCCGTGTCCCTGACGGAGATCTTCCGTCAGGCGGAAAAAAGCGCCATCATCCGCAACGCCCACGCGGTGAATACCGGCCGTCCGCCGGAGCTGAAAAACACCCAGAACGACTTTTTCTTCCTGTGCCGCCGTGCCCCTGACCGGCTGGTGCAGACGGTGGTGGAGCTGTGCCGGCAGCGGCTGCCCAACAACATGGGCATCCCGGCGGAGCAGATCCAGGTGCTGTCCCCCACCCGCAAGGGCGTGTGCGGCACGGTGAATCTGAACCGTGCCCTACAGGCGGCGCTGAACCCGCCTGCCGCCGGAAAGCGGCAGAAGCTGTGGGGCGACATGGTGTTCCGGGAGGGCGACCGGGTGATGCAGACCCGCAACAACTACGACGTGGTGTGGGAGAAGGATGACGGCGCCATGGGCGCCGGTATCTTCAACGGCGACGTGGGGGTCATTCAGGAGATCGACCCCTCCGGCGAGCTGATCACCATTCAATTTGACGACCGCACCTGCGTGTACACCGCCGATTTGCTGAACCAGCTGGACATGGCCTACGCCATGACGGTACATAAGGCACAGGGCAGCGAATACCGCTGCGTGGTGCTGGTGTCGGCAGCGGTGGCCCCGGCGCTGATGGTGCGGGGCGTGCTGTACACCGCTATTACACGGGCACGTGAGCTGCTGGTGCTGGTGGGCGACGACGTAGCGCCCGGCCAGATGGCGGCCAACGACAGGCAGCAGCGCCGCTACAGCGGCCTGCGGAGACGGCTGCGGGAGGAGGCAGCGAATCATGGGATGGAATGACGACCTGAACAAGATCAACAGCAGCTTGATGGATTTCTTCTTTCCCCGGAAATGTCCTTTCTGTGGAAAGACTAACGGCAAGCAGCTGCTGTGCGATACCTGCCGCGATACGCTGCCCCGGTGTGAGCGGGTGCGGTACGGGGCGGACTTTGGCCGCTGCGCCGCGTCGCTGTACTACGAGGGCGCTGTGCGTCAGGCTATTCTGGATTTCAAATTCAAGGGAAAGCTGGGGGCAATGGACTGCTTCGGCCGGATGATGGCCGAAACGGCGGCGGAGGTCTACAGCGGCGAATTTGACGCGGTGACATGGGTGCCGGTCAGCAAAAAGCGGTTGCGGAAGCGGGGGTTCGATCAGGCCCGGTTCCTGACCGGCAGCATGTGCGTGGACTGGCACGTGATGCCGCTGGAGACGCTGCGCAAGGTGCGGGACAACCCGCCCCAGTCCGGCATCGACGATCCGGCGGAGCGTCGGGCCAACGTGCTGGACGCCTACGAGGCGGTATCGCCGGAGCAGTTCGCCGGAAAGCGTTTGCTGCTGGTGGACGATATCTGCACCACCGGCGCTACACTGGGCGAGTGCGCCCGTGTCTTGAAGGCGGCCGGCGCGGCGGACGTGATGTGCCTGACATTGGCCATGGTGCGGGAGTAAAACGGTAGTTTTTGGGGTATAGTAGGAATTAAGATGTTTCGCTCTGCGGAGCGACCTACTTTTGTCAACAACCTGTAGGGGTGGCAAGGGCCCATTGGTTCGTTACGACTAGAATGGATGCACGGTACCCAAGGCCCCCCTGTGAGGGGGCTGGCGAGCGCAAGCGAGACTGGGGGAGAGAATTTAAGATGGTGCGGTGCAAACCAAGATGGATACTACGGCGGCATAGCCGCCGAGATCGGAGGCTAAAAACATGCCACCGGCATGTTTTCTTAACGCCCCGACTCCCTCCGGCGCTTCGCGCCACCTCCCTCGCAGAGGGAGTCGACGGTCTACAGACGGCTTTCCGGGTGTGCGCCCGCTATTAGGCAACTCCTTCCGTCTCTCTTTTAACAAATCTGTGAACATTTGCAACTTACTCTTGCAAAACGCAAAAGCTGTCAGTATAATACTTAATTGGATAAAATTCGGCTTATTGCCGCACAGGATAACAAATATAATAATGAGGTGCAGCTTATGTGTTCTTTGGCAAAAGATATCGGTATCGATCTGGGTACCGCTTCTGTTCTGGTATATATCAAGGGTAAGGGCGTTGTGCTCAACGAGCCGTCGGTGGTGGCCATCGACAAAAATACCGGCCGTCTGCTTAAGGTAGGCGCCGAGGCGCAGGCCATGCTGGGCCGTACCCCCGGCAACATCGTGGCCATCCGCCCCCTGCGCGAGGGCGTGATCTCCGACTACGACATGACCGAGCGTATGCTCCGCGAGTTCCTGCATAAGGTGGTGGGCGGCTTCCAGCTGTTCAAGCCCCGTGTCATCATCTGCGTGCCCTCCGGCATCACCGAGGTGGAGGAGCGCGCCGTGGTAGACGCCGGTATTCAGGCCGGTGCGCGCCGCGTGTATCTGATCGAGGAGCCTGTGGCCGCCGCTATCGGCGCGGGCATCGACATTGCCAAGCCCGACGGCCACATGGTGGTGGACATCGGCGGCGGCACCACCGATATCGCCGTTATTTCCCTCAGCGGCGTGGTGGAAAGCGCCTCCATCAAGGTGGCGGGCGACCAGTTCAACGAGGCTATCGTCAAGTATATGCGCCGCAAGCACAACGTGCTGGTGGGCGAGCGTACCGCCGAAATGATGAAGATGCGCATCGGCTGCGTGTTCCCCAAGGAGGAGGAGACCTCCATCGACGTGAAGGGCCGCTGCCTGCTGACGGGTCTGCCTAAGACGCTGACCGTCACCTCCACCGAAATGCTGGAGGCCTTTGAGGAGCCGGTGGAGCGCGTTCTGGAGGCCGTTCACGGCGTGCTGGAGCGCACCCCGCCCGAGCTGGTGGCGGATATCTCCGACAACGGCATCGTCATGACCGGCGGCGGCAGTCTGGTGGACGGCTTCGACAAGCTCATCACCGCCCGCACCGGCATCCACACCATGGTGGCGGACGACGCCATCTCCTGCGTGGCCGAGGGTACCGGCAAGAGCCTGGATTCCCTGAACTCCATGACCGACGGCACCGTGAACCTGAGCCGCAGAAAGCAGATGAACTGAGCTTCGCTCTGGTGCAAAATCTTGCGATTTTGCACCAATCAGGCTACGGTCGACTGCGCGCACCCTTCGGGTGCACTGGCGACCGAGAAGTATTTTTCTGACGCACATGTCGTCAGAAAAATGATTTGAATGATTCGCGGCGTCCGTGCCGCGAACTCTGCAAGGCGGTTATATCGTTATTTGAGGACGGCCATTTTATCATGGCCGTCCTCTTTCATTTTTTCTTGACGTTTCGGGAAAAATAGGCTAGTATGATGGTAGTGAGCGCAGAAAACCACAGGTTCTGCCGTCAAATCATAAGAGGAGGCAATATCATGAAGTTTTCCAGCAAGGTTCTGAAATGCGGCCTGTCCCCCATGCGTAAGTTTCACCCTTATGCCGTGGCGGCAGAAGCAAAAGGCAAGAAGATCTACCATCTGAATATCGGCCAGCCGGATATCGAGACCCCCAAGGCTTACTTCGAGGCCGTGCGTCACTTTGACCTGCCCGTTCTGGAGTACGCACCGTCTCCCGGTATTCCCGTGCTGATCGACGCCATCCAGAAGTACTATGACGATCTGGGCATGCACTTTGAAAAGGGCGATATTCTCATCACCAACGGCGGCAGCGAGGCTTTGCAGATCACCATGAACTGCATTCTGGACGACGGCGACGAGATCCTGATCCCCGAGCCCTTCTATCCCAACTACTACACCATGGCCTATACCTGCGGCGCTACCATTCATCCCATTCCCACCTCTCCCCATGACGGCTATCACTACGCCGACCGGGCCAAGGTGGAGGCGGAGATCAACGAGCATACCCGCGCCATCATGGTCACCAACCCCGGCAACCCCACCGGCGCCGTGCTGACTCCTGAGGAGATGCGCATGATGGTGGATATCGCCAAGGAGCACGACCTGTTCATCATCGGCGACGAGGCCTACCGTGAGTTCGTCTATGCCGGCGAGCCGCTGCAGTCCATGGGCCAGTTTGACGACGCTGCCGACAACGTCATCGTCATCGACACTGTGTCCAAGCGGTTCTCCGCCTGCGGCGCACGTATCGGCTGCATGATCTCCCGCAATAAGGAGCTGATGGCGCAGGCCATGAAGTACGCCCAGTGCCGTCTGTCCGTCCCCACGCTGGATCAGATCGCGTCCGCCGCGCTGTACACCGTCGGCCCCGAGTACTTCGCCGCCGTCCGCGACGAGTACAAGCTGCGCCGCGATACCGTCATGCGCAAGCTGAAAGAGATCCCCGGCGTGGTGTGCGAGTGTCCCCGCGGCGCCTTCTACGTGATGGCCGCCCTGCCGGTGGACGACGCCGACAAGTTCCAGATGTTCCTGCTGGAGGAGTTCGACGACCACGGCGACACTGTCATGTTCGCTCCCGGCGAGCCTTTCTACGCCACTCCTGGCAAGGGCAAGAACGAGATCCGCATTGCCTACGTGCTGAAGCAGGAGGCGCTGGAGCGGGCCATGGATCTGCTGCGTCTGGGCATTGAGGCCTACAACAATCGCAAGTAACGCGATAAACGTTTCTCGATACATAAACCCCGGCTGCGTACCACGGTACGCAGCCGGGGTTTTATCTGTGGGGCGGAGGCGGTAAATATTTGTAGGGGCGGACGACTCTGTCCGCCCCTACGTTTAACGGTAATGCCATCATAAACTGAACGGGCGGGGTAGAACTCCGCCCCTACGCACGAATACCGCACCCCCACGCTTGACGTGCGGGCCGACAGAGTCGTCGGCCCCTACAACGTCTATCCGCCCGTGTGTCCGCCGCGGGACAGGCACGAAAAAGCCACCCCGAAAAACAGAGTGGCGTATTTTATAGTTTAGCACCGTGCCGCGCGGAATGCAAGGCCTTTTCCCCTACTTTTTCAATTTCGGCGGATGGCGGGAAAACCGGTACTTTTTTCTGCTGTATTTTGGGATATTTACGTCTTGACGGCGGAAAACCATACGACTACAATGTAGCATATTTTTGTGAGCGCCGGACTTTCCGCTGGGGGAAAGCGGCGCGGAAGGGAACAGGGAACAGCGTATGAAGTATGTATTTGTCACCGGCGGCGTGGTGTCCGGACTGGGAAAGGGCATCTGTGCGGCGTCGCTGGGCCGTCTTTTGAAGCAGCGGGGTCTGCGGGTGCGGAACCAGAAATTCGACCCCTATCTGAACGTCGACCCCGGCACCATGAGTCCCTATCAGCACGGCGAGGTGTTTGTCACCGACGACGGCGCGGAGACCGACCTTGACCTGGGCCACTACGAGCGGTTCGTGGACGAGAGCCTGACGGGCCGCTGCTCTGTGTCCTCCGGCCGGGTGTACTGGGATCTTCTCAACCGGGAACGTCAGGGCGCTTTCCTGGGCGGCACGGTGCAGATCATCCCCCACGTCACCGACGAGATCAAAAGCCATGTCTACGCCATGGAGCAGGAGGATGTGGACGTGCTGATCTGTGAGATCGGCGGCACGGTGGGCGATATCGAGAGTCAGCCCTTTCTGGAGGCCATCCGGCAGGTGGCGGTGGAAAAGGGCCGGGAGAACGTGGTGTACATTCACGTGCCCCTGATCGTCCAGATCCCCGGCAGCGGCGAGCTGAAAAGCAAGCCCACCCAGCACTCGGTCAAGGAGCTGCTGAGCCTGGGCATCCAGCCGGACATTCTGGTGTGCCGCAGCGACGTGCCCATTCCCGAGGACATGCGGAAGAAGATCGCCCTGTTCTGCAACATCTCCGAGGATTGCGTGATCCAGAACACCACGGCGGACACGCTGTACGAGGTGCCGCTGCTGCTGCAGAAGGAGGGACTGGATAAGATCGTGTGCCGCAAGCTGGGCCTTTCCCGCCCGGCGGCGGACATGACCCACTGGGCCGCCATGGTCAGCGATATCAAAAACGCCAGCCGGGAGGTCACCATTGCGCTGGTGGGCAAGTACGTGCAGCTTCACGACGCCTATCTCAGCGTGGAGGAGTCCCTGTTCCACGCGGGAACGGCCTGCGGCGCGGTGGTGCATATCCGCTGGGTGGACTCGGAGACCGTGACGGAGGAAAACGCGGCGCAGGTGCTGTCCGGGTGCAGCGGTATTCTGGTGCCCGGCGGCTTCGGCGACCGGGGCATCGAGGGCATGATCGCCGCCGCCCGGTACGCCCGTGAAAACAACGTTCCCTATCTGGGCATCTGCCTTGGCATGCAGATCGCCGTCATTGAGTTTGCCCGCCACGTGCTGGGTTGGGCCGACGCCCACTCCACAGAGATGGCGCCCCAGACCGCCCATCCCGTCATCGACCTGATGCCGGATCAGGTGGGCGTGGCCGCCAAGGGCGGCACCATGCGGCTGGGCCAGTATCCCTGCGTGCTGGCGGCGGACAGCCGTGCCCGCGCTCTGTACGGCCAGAGCGAGATCAGCGAGCGCCACCGCCACCGCTACGAGTTCAACAACGACTTTCGGGAGCGCATCACCGCCGCCGGACTGGTACCCACAGGAACCTCCCCCGACGGACGGCTGGTGGAGATCGTGGAGAACCCCGCCCACCCGTGGTTCGTGGGTGTGCAGTTCCATCCGGAGTTCAAGAGCCGCCCCGACCGCCCGCACCCCCTGTTCAAGGGATTTGTGGCGGCGGCGCTTGAGAAATAAGAAACGACCCGTTACCGCAGGTAACGGGTCGTTTCTTATTTCACAGTCTGTCAAAAAACTATGCAAACACTCCTGTTTCTGCTATAATAGAGGAAA
>ENA-UOJJ01003447-UOJJ01003447.1-human-gut-metagenome-genome-assembly--contig:-CS66-NODE-3447-length-17078-cov-4.974623_pt1 | contig 17078 bp, 8 predicted proteins | sample MGYA00242343_ERZ723890 | MGnify/ENA metagenome assembly ERZ723890 | reverse complement strand
GGTCGACGGGCTGATCGTCTTCGAGCCCACGCGAAACGTCAAGCAGATCCGGTTCAACCAGATCCGCAAGGTGCTCGGCGACGCCTCGTCGCTGGGTAACAACGACATCATCCACATGATGCGGGACAGCCGCGGCCGGGTGTGGCTGGCGACCTACGGCGGCGGCCTGAACCGGATCGAGGGGTACGACGAGGCGGGGATGCCTCGCTTCCGGTGTTACGACCAGAACGACGGTCTGCCGAGCAACATCTGCGTTTCGGCGGCGGAGGACCGGAACGGCAATATCTGGGTGGCGACGCAGAACTCCGTCTCGCGGCTGGACGAGGAGCACAGCTTCTTCATGAACTACCTCTACAATAACCCGACGAACGTCGAATTCAACGAGGCGGGGGCGCTGGCCTCGCCCTCGGGGGCGATTCTTTTCGCGGGCGGCAGCCGCCTGTACGCCTTCTCCGCGGATGACGTTGCGACCCGGAGCGAGGAGAGCCGCCTGCGCTTCACCGGATTCTGGGTGAAGAACCAGCCCGCCGAGATCGGCCCTTCGGGACCGCTGAAGGAGTCGGTGAGCCGGGTGAAGCGCATCGAACTCAAATACAACTACTCGAACTTCCGGTTCGCCTTCGCGGCGCTGAATTACGCCCTGCAAAGCCAGATCAACTACATGTACCGGCTCGAAGGTTTCGATCCGGAGTGGAACCTGGCCGGAAAATCCAACTGGGCCTCCTATTCCAACGTGCCGACGGGGCACTACAAGTTCCAGGTGAAGGCCTACGTGGGCAATGTCGCCGCGGCCGACGAGGAGCTCTCGGTGGATGTCGTCATCCTGCCTCCCTTCTGGCTCACGTGGTGGGCCAAGTGTCTCTACTTCCTGCTGCTGGGCGGCGTGCTGTTCGTCGTCTGGCGGATCGTCGACTCCATGCAGCGCATGCGGCGCGAGTCGAAGATGGAGCAGGAGATGACCGACATGAAGCTGCAATTCTTCACCAACGTCTCGCACGAGTTGCGCACGCCGTTGACCCTCATTCTGGGCGGCATCGAGGACGTGCACAAGCACGAGGAGCTGACGCCGCGCGGCGGCACCAGCCTGAACCTGGCCTATAAGAACGCCCGGCGGATGCTTACGCTCATCAATCAGCTGCTGGACTTCCGCAAGATCGTCAAGAACAAGATGGAGCTCAAGATCGCCCGCATCAATCTGGTGCAGCTGGTCGAGGATGCGCTGGACGACTTCCGCGAAATGGCCTCGGAGCGGCATATCGAGCTGCTCTTCACAGTCTCCAACCGGTCGATTCTGGTCTGGGTCGACCTGGAGCGTATCGAGAGCGTGGTCTACAACCTGCTCTCCAACGCTTTCAAGTTCACCCGCAACGGCGGCCGCATCGAGATGGTCCTGACGGTCAACGAGAGCGAAGGATCGGTGTCGATGACCGTCCGCGACAACGGCATCGGCATCGCGAAGGAGCAGCAGAACTCGATCTTCGAGCGCTTCCATCAGGCGTCGCGCTCCGTGGTAGGCGACATGAAGGGGTCGGGCATCGGTCTGGCCCTGTGCCGGGAGATCGTGGCGCTGCATCAGGGCGAGATCTCCGTCGACAGCAAGCTGGGCGAGGGTTCGGCCTTCACGGTGAAGCTGCGGTTGGGCAATGCCCACTTCGGCATGGAGCAGATCGACTTTGGCGAGCTGCAGGGGGGCAAGAAGCCCGGCTACATGGTGAGCGACTACTCCTCGGCCGAGAGCGAACGGCGGACCGACGTCGTGCCGCCCGAGGATTCGCAAAAGATCCTGCTGGTGGACGACAACCGCGAGCTGCGTCTCTTCATGTACAACAGTCTGATCGAGAACTACCGCGTGGTCGAGGCCGAGGACGGCGTCGAGGCGCTGGAGGTGATTCGGCGCGAGATGCCCGACATCGTGGTCACCGACCTGATGATGCCCAACATGGACGGCATCGAGCTGATCGGCAACATCCGCAGCGACTTCTCGATCAGTCACATCCCGATTATCATGCTGACGGCCAAGCACTCGCCCGACGAGCGGATCAAGGCCATGGAGTACGGGGCCGACGGCTATATCACCAAGCCCTTCAGTATCGAGCTGCTTCAGGCGTGCATCGACAACCTGCTGACCCAGCGGCGGAAGCTCTTCGAGAAGTTCTCCGCGCAGTCGGCCCGCAACAAAGTGGTCGAGCTGAGCCCGAAGGACGTGGTGGTGACCGATCGCGACGAGGCCTTCATGAAGAACGTGATGGCCTGGCTGGGGGACAACATCGAGAACTCGGATCTCACGATCGACCAGCTGGCCACCCACCTGGGGCTGGGCCGCACCACCATGTACAACAAACTGAAGAGTCTGACGGGCAAGTCGCCCGTGGAGCTCATCAAGGAGTATCGCATCAACAAGTCGCACCTGCTGCTGCGCACGGGGCAGTTCTCCGTCTCGGAGGTGGCCTACAAGGTGGGATTCTCCGATCCGGGCTACTTCAGCCGCTGCTTCCGCGAACAGTTCAACATGTCGCCCGCGGAGTATCTGAAGAACCACAACCTGAAAAACGCACAGGATTCGAAATAACCCGATTAAAACGCATATCATGAACAGGAAAATTCTCACACTGCTCTGCTCCGCCGGACTGCTTTTTACAGCGTGCGGTCCGGCCAAGGGCCTGCTGGCGAACGGAGCGAAACCCCTCTCGGTCAGGATGGCCGAGAGCGAGGTGCTGCGCAACCCTTCGCCGACGACGCTGGACGGCATCGCCCCCGGCAAGGTGAAGTGGAACTACACCACCGGTCTGGAGCTGCTCTCGCTGATGGATGTGGCGAAGGCCTACGACCGCCCCGAATTCTACGACTACGCCCTGAAGTATTACGACACGATCGTGCAGGCCGACGGTTCGGTGCTCACCTACAAGAAGGAGAAGTACAACCTCGACCACGTATGTCCCGGACGTCCGCTCTTCGAGATCTACGAACGCACGGGCGAGGAGCGCTATCTGGCCGTGCTGGACACGCTCTACGCCCAGCTGCAGGGTCAGCCCCGCACCGAGGACGGCGGCTTCTGGCACAAGCAGGTCTATCCCAATCAGATGTGGCTCGACGGCCTCTATATGGCCGAACCCTTCTATGCCGAGTACGTGCACCGCTTCGTCACGACGCGCGACATCGTTTCGGCCGCCGAGCGCGAGGCCGACATCGTGCGTCAGTTCCTGACCGTGGCCCGCTACACGTTCGACCCCGATACGGAGCTCTACCGGCACGCCTGCGACGCCTCGCGCGAGATGTTCTGGTGCGACAAGACCACCGGCCAGACCCCGCACGCCTGGGGCCGCGCGATGGGGTGGTACGCGATGGCGATCGTCGAGACGCTCGACTACCTCTCGCCCTCCGAGGGGCGCGACGCCATGGTGGAGATCCTGAACCGGATCTACGAGGTGCTGCCCCGTTATGCCGATCCCGAGACGGGCATGTGGTATCAGGTGCTCGACGAGCCCGGACGCGAAGGCAACTACCTGGAGGCGACCGGATCGATCATGTTCGTCTACGCCCGGTTGAAGGCGGTGCGCAAGGGTTGGCTTCCCGAGAGCCAGCGCGAGGCAGCGCTGACGGATTACGAGCGTTTCGTGAAGCGCTTCGTGAAGGAGAACGAGGACGGCACGATCTCGATCACGGACTGCTGCGCCGTGGCCGGCCTGGGCGGCAAGAGCATGCGCGACGGATCGTTCGAATATTACATCTCGGAGCCCGTCATCGAGAACGACTGCAAGGGGGTGGGACCTTTCATCTGGGCCTCGCTGGAATACGAGACGGCGAAGGGTCTGTTGCCCGAAAATCGAAATTAAAATATTTGAGTATCTACAAATTTAATGGGCTGAAAACCTTATCCCTCTCATTTTTAGGGGATAAGGTTTTTTTATGAACGCTGCGCGGTGATAAATTTTACCAGACAACGGATAAAATTTACAAGATCTTTTGTTGTATTCTACCTACATTTGTATTGTTTAATCAGCCCATTACGCGATATTTAATAAATATTTTAATTAACTCAAAACCAAACTAAAAACTTTTAACTATGACAGAGAAATTCTACTCTTTCACCAAAGCGACGGTGCTGCGCGTAGCACTCGTTTTGGCGTTCGTTTCTTTGGCAGCCGGTGAAGTTTCGGCCCAGAGCCGAACCATTACCGGTACGGTCAAGGATTCGATGGGGCCTGTGATGGCCGCTTCGGTCGTGGTTGAGGGAACGACCATCGGCGTGAGCACCGGCCTGAACGGTGACTTCACGCTGCAGGTTCCCGCATCCGCCAAGCAAATCAAGGTGAGCTACGTGGGCTACGACGACATGTACGTCGACCTGGTAGCCTCGCAGACGGTCTACGACATTACGCTGCGCGAGGCCTCGACCGCTATGGACGAGGTGGTCGTGGTGGGTTACGCCACCGTGAAGCGCCGCGACGTCGTCGGTTCGGTATCTTCGGTGAGCAGCGAAGCGCTGGCTCAGATGCCCGTCGCCTCGGTTTCGGAGGCCATGTCGGGTCGTATGGCTGGTGTGCAGGTGACCTCGACCGAGGGTGATCCCGATGCCGATATCAAGATCCGCGTGCGCGGTACCGGTTCGATCACGCAGGACAGCTCGCCGCTCTACATCGTCGACGGCTTCCCCGTGGAGAGCATCTCCGATATTCCGGCTTCGGATATCCAGTCGATCGACGTGCTGAAGGATGCCTTCTCGACCGCCATCTACGGTTCGCGCGGTGCGAACGGCGTTATCATCGTGACCACCAAGAGCGGTACGTCGGATCGCATCACGGTGAACTACAACCTCTACTACGGTTTCAAGAACATGGCCAACAAGAACGCCCTGGTTCCGCAGAATACCTACGACTTCGTCCGCACGCAGTACGAGTACGCCATGCTGAAGGGTAACCTGAGCAGCTACTACGAGAGCAACTACGGTCTGTGGGAGGATATGGACGTCTACGCAGGCATGCCCGGCAACGACTGGGTGGACCAGGTGTTCGGCCGCGAAGGCACGGTGTTCGATCACAACATCTCGGTAGCCGGCGGCGGCGAGAAGTTCTCGTGGACGGCCGGTTATACCCACCACGACGAGAAGGCGATCATGATCGGCTCCGACTACAAGCGTAACAACCTGAGCTTCAAAGGTCAGTTCAAGCCCAACAAGCGCGTTTCGCTCGATTTCAACATCCGCTACTCGGATGTCGAGGTGACCGGTTCCGGCGCCAACGGCCTGAACGACCGCGGTTCGCAGTCGGGCAACTCGCGTCTGAAGAACGCCATCGTCTACTCGCCCATTCCGCGCAACGCCGCCATCGTGGACGAGGCCAACCCGGACGATTACAACAACTACGTACACCCCGTACAGGCCGTTTGGGATAACGATTCGCGTTACACCCGCACCACCTGGAACGCCACCGCCGCCTTCCAGTGGGAGATCATCGCCAACCTGCGTCTGCGCGTCGAGGCCGGTCTGGACGACTATAAGGAGGATCGCGACCGCTTCTACGGCGTATCGTCCTACGCTTCGCGCTATGCTTCGGACGGTTATCAGAACCTGCCTCTGACCGAGTGGAACGGTACCTATCGCGAGAAGATCCGCAACACGAACACCTTGCAGTACGACTTCAAGGACCTGCTTCCGAAGGATCACAGCCTGAACATCCTGGCCGGTATGGAGTACCTGATTACCCGCCAGAACAAGCGCACCACCGTCGTCGAGGGTTTCCCCGACTATTTCGGTTCGGAGATGGCTTGGAACTTCACCTCGTCGGGCGAGCATCCTTATCAGGTGGGCAACGTCTACTCGAACGACGACGTGCTCTTCTCGTTCTTCGGTCGCGTGAACTACGACTATAAAGGTAAATATATGGTATCGGCTACGATGCGTGCCGACGGTTCGTCGAAGTTTGCCAAGGGCAACCAGTGGGGTTACTTCCCCTCGGCCGCCGCTTCGTGGCGTCTGTCGGGCGAGGAGTGGCTGAAGAACGCCGACTGGCTCGATAACCTGAAGATCCGCTATAGCTTCGGTACCGCCGGTAACAACAACATCCCCTCGGGTCAGACCAGCACCCTCTTCTCCGCTTCGCAGACCTCCTGGATCAGCCAGGGTCCCGTATTCTGGAGCGCCGGCGCCGCCATGTCGAACCCCGATCTGAAGTGGGAGACCACCTATTCGCACAACATCGGTCTGGACTTCGGCTTCTTCCGCGGCCGTCTGAGCGGTTCGGTCGAGTTCTATCAGTCGAACACGAAGGACCTGCTTATCAACTTCCCCATCACGGGCGGTTACTCGACCCAGTATCGCAACCTCGGTGAGGTTCGCAACCGCGGTATCGAGGTTACCCTGAGCTCGGCGCTGGTGCGCAAGCAGAACTGGGGCATCAACTTCGACGCCAACATCGCCTTCAACGAGAACCGTGTAATGGATCTGGGCGGTCTGGACAAGATTACGGCCAGCGCCGGCATGTTCAGCACCGAGATCACCTACGACTATCTGGTACAGGAGGGTCGTCCTCTGGGCGATATCTACGGCTACGTGAACGACGGCATGTACACGATCGACGACTTCAACTACAACAACGGCGTCTGGACCCTGAAGGAGGGTATTGCCGATGCTTCGAAGATCACGGGTATCGAGCACTTGCGTCCCGGTGCGCCCAAGTTCGCCGACGTGAATAACGACGGCAAGATCGATGCCGACGATATCGTCAACATCGGCAACGTGCAGCCGCTGTTCACCGGCGGTTTCTCGCTGACGGCTTACGCCTACGGCTTCGACCTCGCCGCCAACTTCACCTACTCCTACGGCAACAAGGTCTACAACGCCAACAAGATCGAGTTCTCGACCACGAAGACCTCGCAGGGTCAGAACGCCCTGGAGAGCGTATCGCCCGACAACCGCTGGACCAACATCGACTGGTCGACCGGCGAGCTGGTGAACGATCCCGAGCAGCTGGCCGCCATGAACGCCGGCAAGACCATGTGGGTTCCCTACTCGACCAAGCGTGTCGCTCAGAGCTGGGCCGTCGAGGATGCCTCGTTCCTGCGTCTGGCATCTCTGACCATCGGTTATACCTTCCCCGAGAAGTGGACCAAGAAGATCCGTCTGAACCGCGTCCGCATCTACGCAACCGGTACGAACCTCTTCTGCTGGACCCCCTATTCGGGTTACGATCCCGAGGTGGATACCCGCCGTTCGAACCCGCTGACCCCCAATGTCGACTACTCGGCCTTCCCGAAGAGCCGCTCGTGGGTATTCGGTATCAACCTTTCGTTCTAACCAAAGTAAATATTTCGAGACATTATGAAAAAGATATTATATAGAGCTTCCGCACTTCTGGTTGCAGCCGGTCTGATGACCTCCTGTCTGGACGATGCGCTGGAGGTAGAGTCGCGGTCGTCGTTCGATTCCGCGAACGTATTCTCCACCTATCAGCTGGCCGAGTACGCCGTGATCGGTATCGGAGAGATCTACGCTCACACGAACTCCTACAACGCCCGTCTGAACCACATGTACGGTTACAACACCGATATCGAGCTCAAGATGGGTTCGAAGATCAGCGGCGCCAAGCTGGAGGAGTACACCCTTTCGGAGTACGATACCCAGATCAACAATAGCTCGCTGAACACCGGCAACAACGGTTACAACGAGATCATGATCGGCGTCGAGCGCGCCAACCTGGCCATCGCCGGCCTGCGCGAGCACGCCAACCTGGCTGATCCCAATATGGCCTACCTGCTGGGCGAGGCGCTGACCTACCGAGCTCTTTACTACGAGGAGCTGATCAAGATGTGGGGCGACGTGCCTCTGCACCTCACGCCGCTGAACTCGGAGGACCTCTACGCTCCGAAGACCGACCGCGACGACATCTATGTCGCCATTCTGGCCGACCTGGAGGAGGCTATCGGCTACCTCTACTGGCCGTTCGAGGCTTCGCAGACCCAGCGCGCCGACCGCATGAACAAGGCGTTCGCCAAGGGTCTCTACGCCCGCATCGCCCTGATGGCTTCGGGTTATGCCTGGCGTCCCGATCCCGGCACCGTGGGTACGGGCAACTTCGGTTCGCTGCGTCTGACGACCAATCCGGCCCTCTCGAAGGCCGCTCTCTATCCGAAGGCTCTCAAGCACCTGGAGGATGTGATTGCCAGCGGTACGCTTCAGCTGGATCCCAGCTACGAGCACCTGTGGCGTTCGTTCAACGACTTCTCGCACATGACCTCGCACGAGGTGATGTTCGTTCAGCCTTTCGGTAACGCCCGCGGCCGCTGGAACTACGCACACGCCTATCCCCACACCGCCAACTCGCCCTACATCAAGGACAAGTCGAGCAAGGGCGGCCAGACCGGCGTGAATCCTACGCTGTGGTGGAAGTACGAGAAGCAGGACGTTCGCCGCGATCTGTCGTGCGTCTTCATGCGCTGGAGCCAGGATGCCAATGACAAGGCCGGCGGCTGGGAGATGCGCAACGCTTCGAACTGCTACTTCGGCAAGTTCCGCTACGAGTGGATGGTCGACTATCCCGGCGGTACGGGCGACGGCTGCAAGCCGATCGTGATGCGTTATGCCGACGTCTATCTGATGGCAGCCGAGATGGCCGCTTACCTGTCGGCAGCCGACGGCGGCGGTTTGGACAAGGCCAAGGATTATCTGGGCGAGGTGCGCCGCCGTGCTTACGCCGGCAACACCGATATGGTGGATAGCTACCTGGCTACGCTGACGCTGGGTTCGGCTGTCGGCAACGACGATGCCGCCATCAGCGACTACAAGGCCGAGGGCACCATTATGAAGGCCATTATCGACGAGCGCGCCAAGGAGTTCGTAGGCGAGTTCCTCCGTAAGCAGGATCTGATCCGCTGGGGTCTGCTCAAGCTCAAGCTGGACGAGGCCTCGGAGGACATGAAGGCGCTGGCCCGGATGACGGGCGACTACGCCGACTACAAGGCCTACTCCGAGCCCAAGGAGATCAAGGACAAGAGCGGCAAGAACGTGATCTACACGGCCGACACCTATTATGTATATTGGCGCGAGAAGGGTCAGGGCATCGAGATCTTCGGTCTGGAGCCCGCCGAGATCGGCAAGACCCCCGAAGGTTATGTCAGCAAGGACGACAACGGCGGCTGGGAGCGTCTGGACTTCATCTCCGATGCGATCTTCTGCCCGGTTAGCTCGGACAAGCAGACGGCCGACACCTTCTCCGACGAGATGAACTTCCGCTGGAAGTATTTCTACAACAACAGCTACAACGACCCCTATCCGCGTTCGGTATGGCCGCTGTTCGGTCAGAACCTGAGCAACAGCCAGGGTACGCTGGTGAACGACTACGGTTACGACAATTTATAATCGATAAGAAACTATAAAAATATGAAAAGAATATTCAGAAATTTGATGTTCGGTCTCGCGCTCTGCGCCGGAGTGGGTATCACGTCCTGCTCGTCCGATCTGGACGATCCGATGGATACGATCCCTTACAACCGGGTGCTGACGCCGATGAACTTCGAGGCCGAAGTGGTCGCTACCAAAGGTACCGACGTGACCTTCTCGTGGAGCGCCGTGCAGAATGCTTCCGCCTATGTGCTCGAACTCTTCGACGCGGTCGTAACCACCGAACAGGGTCCCGACGGTAAGGACGTGGAGGTATTCAATCCTCCCGTTTACGAGGCTACCTCGCCCGTCTATTCGTTCGAGGTGGCTGCCGACCAGGTTCCCTATACGGTCGAGGGCCTCGAGGTGGACAAAACTTTCTACGCTCGTGTCCGCGGCGTGAGCGGCTCCGTTGCCGCCTCGCACTGGGCCTATCTGATCGAGCCCGTTTCGACGTCGGCCGTTCGTCAGCTGCTGAATCCCGTAGTCATCGCGCGTACCGCCTCCTCCGTAACGGTGGGCTGGGACGATGCCGAGGACAAGGGCGACCTGACCTCGATCCGTGTCGAGGCCGTGGTTCCCGCCGAGGGTGAGTCGGCCCGCACGATCGCTCTCTCCGACGAGCAGAAGAACGCCTGCGAGATCGAGGTATCGGAGCTGGCTGCCTGCCGCAACTACAAGTTCACGCTGCTGTTCGGCCGCTCGGGTTCGCGCGGTGTCGTGACGGCCTGGACGAGAACCGATACCGAGGGCATGAACGAGATCAACTCGGCCGAGGGCCTCTACAACGCCATCAACGGCGCTACCGGCGACGTGAAACTGGTGCTGGCTTATAACGACGGCGTGGCTTACGATATGGGTGCTTACGCTGTAGTGGGCACCGAGGGCCTCTACGAGCCTTTCACCGTTGCCTGCAACCTCTCGATCTACGGCGACGCCACCGGTGAGGGTCAGATGCCCGTCATCAAGGGCTTCTCGCTGAAGACCGCAGCCGGCTGCGGCTCGCTCCACTTCGAGGAGGTCGTGATGGACGGTGCCAACCTCTGCGGCGTGCTGGCTACGACCGGCGGTTCGAACATGACCGACGTCGAGTTCGTCAACATGGAGATGTCGGGCTACGTGAAGGGCGTTTGGTCGGGTGCCGAAGGCAGCAACGTGGACAACTTCCTCTTCGACGGCGTTTATGCCCACGACATCAACCCGAACGGTTCGGGCGGCGGTGACTTCATCGACGTCCGCGGCGGCGACTACCAGTCGATCGTGCTGAAGAACTCCACGTTCTATGCTTCGGCCCGTTCGTTCCTGCGTATCTCGGAGGACAAGACGAAGGTGCTCGGCAGTGTCGAGCTGGCCAACTGTACCTTCAACAGCGTGACGACCACCATCTCCAGCTCCAATAACTCGGGTATCTTCCATATCCGCAAGGTTACTCCCGGCGCCTTCACGATGTCGAAGTGCGTATTCCTGAACATGAACAACGACAACGAGACCGAGAACGGTTTCTGGGTGCGCATGGCCCGCGACAACGCGGAGAACTTCGTGCCTTTCTGCTCCGGCAACATCTACTATAATGTAGGTCACATGTACGAAGGCAAGAACAACAACCAGAACACCTTCTTCCCCACCAAGTCCGTCAACCTGAACGGTGACGCCTTCACGACGGCGCTGGCTATGGCCGATGGCGGCATGATGCTCGAGGAGGATCCCTGCACCAACTCGATCGCAGGCAAGATGTACCTGAAGAACGGCGTGATCGCCGCCAACAAGGCCGGCGACCCCCGCTGGTGGGATGCTACGCAGCCCGTCGTCGTTCGTCCTACCGAGTTGACGACCGTTGTCGAGCCTACCGTTTGGGACTTCACCGACAAGACCAAGTTCTCGTCCGAGACCATCGAGACGAACCAGATCATCGAGAACATCCGCATCTACGCTCCCGCCGAGCTCGTGATGAGCGAGGGCCTCACCTTCACTTCGGCCGCTTCGGTCGACAAGCAGGGCCGTCCGACCTCCAGCGCGCTGGGTATTCGCGTACAGGGTGTGGGCGCCGTAGAGGTGACCACCGTGGACGCCGGTTTCAATGCCGCCCTTCAGCTGGTGGTAGCCGGTGACCGCTACACGATGCTGGCCGACGGCAAGACCCACAAGGTCGTGCTGGGCGACCTGGTAGGCGAGAACGACATCTATCTGCTGACCGGTTCGGCCGTCACCGTTACGAAGGTGGCCTGGACCGACGACCTCACCCCCGAGGCTACGGTGGCCCAGCTGGCCGCTCCCGAAGTCAAGGTGGACAATACCAGCTTCGACGAGGGTACCGAGGTGGCTGTGACCGCTTCGTGGGCAGCCGTGGAGAATGCCGCTTCGTATGAGGTGACCTTCCAGGGCAAGAAGACCGAGACGACCGAAACGTCGTTCACGATCGACGCCGCTACGGTCGCTGCTCTCGGTGTCGCTACCTATGAAATCTCGGTTGTCGCCAAGCCGGTCGCTACGTCGTCCAAGTACAGTGCATCGGAGGCCGGTGTCGCTACGTTCAAGGTCAACAAGGTCATTCTGGCCGGTTTCTCCACCGTAACGTGGAACTTCCTGACCTTCGACGGTACGAACCTCGCCGACGGCGCCACCTGGACGAATAATACGGCATTTGCACAGGATGTCGTCTGGACGATCAATCCCGACTTCCCGATGACCATCATGAACGGTGTAACGGTTCAGGCTGCAGGCAGCACGAACGGTGCGAAGACGGCCGACGGTTCGACGTTCCAGACCTCCGCTCCTACGCGCCGTGCCCTCTATTTCACGGCAACGGCTCCCGGTAAGCTGAAGTACACGGTTAAGTCCGGAAACGCTAGCGATCCCCGCAGCACCTATGTGGCCGTATCGACTGCTTCCGAGTACAAGGTCGTTTATACCAGCGATCCCGCCATCGAGGAGAAGACCTATGAGGTCGACCTGATGGATTTGGTCGGTGGCGAGACCATCTATATCTTCGGTAAGGGTAACAACTTCTCCGTAATCGAGTGGACCTATGTCGACGAGAATGCCGGCAAGTCGCACGAGTTGGTTTGGGATTGCGATGATGCCAGCTTCGATGCTATCGGTGCTGCTATGGGTACCGACGGTTCGCTGGCTGCAACCATTCCCGATCTGGTTTGGGATGGCCTTACGATTCTGACCGGTTCGAAGACCAAGTACGGCACCAGTGATTTCGGCCGCTACATCCAGTGGGGCGGTAAGGGCGCAGCCAACAAGGATCGTTCCTGCTACTTCACGGCACCTGCTTCGGGTAAGCTTACCGTGCTGGCATCGAATACGGGCAACAGCGAAGACCTCACCCGTATGGTCGGTGTTACGGTGAACGGTGTGGAGACGACCTTCCCTGCCGGAACGCCTGCGAATGCCGAGCCTACGGTTTGTACGTTTGATATCGAAGTGGAAGGCGAGACCCCCGTTTACATCTATGCGGTGAATAACGGTCTGCGTTTCTTCAGCATCAAGTTCGAATACGTGGAATAATTCCGATCCTTTGCATGAAATGTCGGGTGCCAATCGGGCACCCGACATTTTTTTGTCTGTATCTTGCACGCGATACTCCAGTCTGCACACAATGAGGCGATGGCTCCTTAATGTCACCCCGAGCTTGTCGAGGGGTCTCGACGGTCGTGTCAGCGGGAACCCGTGGGAACCGTAAAGGTGAATGTTCCGAGAAGTAGAGATGTTTCGACTTCGGGCCTGCGGCCTTTCGCTCAACATGACAGTCAAGCTGTCACCCCGAGTGGAGCGTAGCGGAATCGAGGAGTCTCGACGTTGCATGGCGCACACCCTTCGGAATCCGTAAAACATCCCACTCCGGATAAAACCGGCGTCTTACGCCGGGCAGTCCGCAGCCACGGCGGGCGAAGGACTGCGATGAATCTCGTCCTTCGCTGGCTGCGCACTGCGGGGATACTTCGGGCGGGAGAATGTTCCGAGAGGTCGAGATGTTTCGGCTGCGGGGCAAAGCCCCTCCGCTCAACATGACATTTTCAGCAATGGCGGGCGACTCGGTGAATTTATTCGGCAGTTTGTTTAATAAAATTAAAGTAATATTTTGTTTTATTAAAACTATGTATTATATTTGCAGTGTGATAAACCAATAAAATGATACGGATATGAATAAACTGAAAAATTTACCGAGTAGGTGTCCCTCTTGCGGAGGGCTGCTGCATGTGGCGTCGCTGCACTGCGCGGAGTGCGATACCCGGATCGAGGGCGATTACCGGCAGCCGGTAATCCAGCAGCTTTCGCCGGCCGATCAGCAGTTCATCCTCGACTTCGTGAAGACGAGCGGCTCGCTCAAGGAGATGGCGCGGCTGCTGGAGTTGAGTTACCCGACCGTCCGCAACCGGCTGGACGATATCCTCGCCCGGATCGCGGAGGCCGAAGCCGCCGGCTCCGAAACGGAATGACAACCCTTAAAATGCGTTGAGATATGAAAAAATGTTTGAATCCTTTCGTGTACGTGTCGGGTGAGCGGTCGTTGGCATACGGCCTCGCCGTGACGATTCTGACCGCCATTCTGGCCTGGCAGTGCGATGTGCTGACGAACGGCGCCCTGTCGCTGGGCTACGGCCATGAACTCCTCTGGAAAGCGTTCGCCCGTCTGCTGGCGGTCTGGGCGGTGTGTGCGGTGCTGCTGTACGCTGCGGCGCTCCTGCTGTCGAAGTCGAAGATCCGGGCGATCGATGTCTTCGGCATGAATCTGTTGGCGCGCAGCCTGCCTTTCGCCGTCATGGTGCTGCTGACCGCATGGATGGCCCCCGTTCTGGTGCCTTTGCAGGAAACCATGCTCGCGCAGGGCATTTCGGCGGATGAGATGGTCGAGACCGTTCGGTCGTTCCGGGTGCTGGCGGGCGGCTTCCTGTCGATCGTCTGCTTCGTGTGGTACGTCGTCTGGACCTACCAGGCCTACGCGCTGGCGGCTAATCTGAAGGGTTGGCGGGCCGTGGCGAGCTTCGCCGTCTGCTTCCTGGCGGCGGATCTGGCGAGCCGTTATCTGGTGGCGCTCTTGTAGAGGCTTCGAAGTTTGGCAGCGTATTTGCTTAGTTTCGCAGCGAATAAAAAGTTCAAAGTTTTTCTGTCGTAGTAGCGGGTCCGGCGATGCAGTTCGCCGGACCTTTTTTGCAGAGGAAGAGACGCCGGAATCTTTTTTTCACTATCTTTGTCGGTATGAAGTTGACCTTTCTCGGAACTGGAACCTCGCAGGGCGTGCCCGTCATCGGGTGCCGCTGTCCGGTCTGCCGCTCGGCCGATCCGCGCGACCGGCGTCTGCGCACGGCCGCGATGGTCGAGGTGGGGGAGGTACGGCTGGTGATAGACGCCGGACCCGATTTCCGTTACCAGATGCTCCGCACGGGGGTGCGGCACATCGACGCCATTCTGCTGACGCACGAGCACAAGGACCATATCGGCGGACTGGACGACGTGCGGGCCTTCAACTTCGTGGACTATCCCGTGATCCATCGGATCGATATTTACGGCACGGCGCGGACGCTGGCCGCCGTGCGGCGCGACTTCAGCTACGCCTTCGCGGCGGAGAAGTATCGGGGCGTTCCCGAACTGGAGCTGCGCGAGATCGATCCCGCGCGCCCGTTCCGGGTGAAGGGGGTGGAGGTGATTCCCGTATCGGGACATCACTCGTCGCGTTTCGAGGTGACCGGTTACCGGATCGGCGGGCTGGGCTACCTGACCGATTTCAAGACCATCGAGCCGGAGGAGGCAGCGAAGCTGCGCGGCGTGGATACGCTGGTGGTGAATGCCCTGCGGCAGGCGTCGCACGACTCCCATTTCTCGCTGGACGAGGCGCTGGAGCTGATCCGTGAGGTGCGTCCCCGCGCGGCCTACCTGACCCATCAGTCGCACGACATGGGGCTGTACGCCGACCTGGAGCGGCTGCTGCCCGAGGGGGTGCGGTCGGCCTACGATACATTGCAAATCAACGTGAAAGAGCAGATATGAAAAGATTCGACAACAAGACGGTCGTCGTGACGGGGGGCTCGTCGGGCATCGGCGAGGCGCTGGCGCGCGAATTCGCCGCGCGGGGTGCCAACGTGGTGCTGGGAGCCCGCAGCGCCGACAAACTGGAGAAAATCACGGCCGAAATCCGTGCTACGGGCGCGCAGGCCGTATGCCGGGCGGTGGACGTGGTGAAGCCCGAGGAGTGCAAGGGGCTGATCGACGCGGCCGTCGAGCATTTCGGCGGCATCGACGTGCTGATCTGCAACGCCGGTCTCTCCATGCGTGCCATCTTCGACGATGTGGAGCTCGACGTGCTGCACCGGCTGATGGATGTCAACTTCTGGGGCACGGTCAACTGCTGCAAGTACGCTCTGCCCTGGCTGCAACGGTCGAAAGGATCGATCGTCGGCATCTCTTCGGTGGCCGGTCTGCACGGTCTGCCGGGCCGCACGGGCTACTCGGCGTCGAAGTACGCCATGACCGGTTTTCTGGAGACCCTGCGGATCGAGAATCTGAAAAAGGGGCTGCACGTGATGATCGCCTGTCCCGGATTCACCGCCTCGAACGTCCGTTTCTCGGCCCTGACGGCCGACGGCTCGCAGCAGGGCGAGACGCCCCGCAACGAGGCCAAGATGATGACCTCGGCCCAGGTGGCCCGCATCGTGGCCGATGCTACGGCGCGCCGCAAGCGGCTCTGCCTGATGGAGGCAGAGGGGCGCGCCACGCACTTCATCAAGAAGTTTGCGCCGGGATTCCTCGACCGGGCCTTCTACTGGGTGATGTCCAAAGAGCCGGACAGCCCCTTCAAATAATCCGGGGCCGCTGAAGTTCGAATCTGCCGTTTTGTCTGTCAAAATGGCAGATTTTTTCGTGTTTGGCAGAGACCGGCGGCCGTTTTATGCCGAAAACGGTTGCTGCGGCATGAAAAAAACGTTTGGTATAACCTTTGATTGAATAGGAGGCGTAACGTCGAAAGACGAAAACAGGAAAACGAAAAATAAACAAATAAAACCGAAAGAGAATTATGGGAAAGATTATTGGTATCGACCTGGGTACGACCAATTCGTGCGTATCGGTCATGGAGGGCAGCGAGCCCGTGGTTATTCCGAACTCGGAGGGTCACCGGACCACTCCGTCGGTCGTAGCCTTCACCGAGGGCGGCGAGCGTAAGGTGGGCGACCCCGCCAAGCGTCAGGCGATCACGAACCCCAAGCGCACGGTCTTCTCGATCAAGCGCTTCATGGGCGAGACCTACGACAAGGTGGAGAACGATATCAAGCGTGCGCCCTATGCCATCGTGCGCGGCGACAACAATACCCCCCGCGTGGATATCGACGGACGTCAGTACACCCCGCAGGAGATTTCGGCCATCGTGCTCCAGAAGATGAAGAAGACGGCCGAGGATTACCTGGGTCAGGAGGTGACCGAGGCGGTGATTACCGTGCCGGCCTACTTCTCCGACTCGCAGCGTCAGGCTACGAAGGAGGCGGGCGAGATCGCCGGTCTGAAGGTGCGCCGCATCATCAACGAGCCTACCGCGGCTGCGCTGGCCTACGGTCTGGACAAGAAGAACAGCGACATGAAGATCGCCGTGTACGACCTCGGCGGCGGTACGTTCGATATCTCCATCCTGGAGCTGGGCGACGGCGTGTTCGAGGTGAAGTCGACCAACGGCGATACCCACCTGGGCGGCGACGACTTCGACCACGTG
>ENA-UOJJ01003445-UOJJ01003445.1-human-gut-metagenome-genome-assembly--contig:-CS66-NODE-3445-length-17084-cov-12.909038_pt1 | contig 17084 bp, 19 predicted proteins | sample MGYA00242343_ERZ723890 | MGnify/ENA metagenome assembly ERZ723890 | reverse complement strand
TTGCATCATAGGACAGAGAATTACATTCTCTGCTCAAGTTAAGGTAGCTTTTGCAAAATTAGGTGTTTTTTTCCTGTAAGCAGACTCATATACATACTTCTGTTGGAGAAAATCAGCAGAAACATGTATTGAAAAATCTCCGTTACCGGAGTGCCTTTCCTTTTATAGGCATTGACAGCTTTCAAGGCTGAAGAAATATGAAACCTTGTAAAAAATCGTTTGATAGATTTAGAAATCTGCTTATCATTTTGAGTCGCTTGTGTTATACTTTTATTCATAGCATGAGCCTCCGGTTTGTAATTGTTTTTTGGCAACTCAATTATACCAAAACCATTGGTTTCATGCTATTTTTATGCCAGTTATTATTGAATTTTCAAGGTGCATAGGCACATTTTAGTGTGCGAAGTTTGAGTAATTAAAATACCAAAGGGGTTTGATACAGTTATAGGAGATGGAGGTACAAAGCTTTCAGGAGGTCAAAGGCAACTATTATCCATAGCGAGAGGATTATTGAGAAATACAAAAATATTTTTGCTGGATGAGATAACCTCAAATATAAATGGATTGACTGAAAGAAATATTGTACAAACAGTTTTTAGATTGTCTCAAAATCATACAGTAATTATGGCTACACGCAGGGCAACTACAATAATGCAAATACCTAGAATAATTGTTATTTGTGACGGGAAAATGTTGCTGAGGGCACACATGAAAAACTTTTAAATGAATGCATGACATATAAAGAATTGTTTAAAAAAATAGACAGCAATTAGTGTGCTGAGAATGTGAGGTTATAATGAATGATCTTGTAATTGAAACAAATGATTTGACAAAATGTTATGGAGAGCAAGTCTGCGTAGCACAGCTATGTCTTCATGTGCCAAAAGGAAAAATATATGCGCTTTTAGGGAGAAATGGAGCTGGGAAGACGACAACTATGAAAATGTTGTTGAATTTGGTAAAACCCACATCAGGATTTATTAAAATTTTTAATGATATTCATTTAGAAGATGCTTCAAAAGCGTATAGCCGTATAGGTGCACTGATTGAAACTCCTGGTTTTTATGATAACTTAACAGGAAGAGAAAATTTAGAAATTATAGCAAGATTGAGAGGACTTAATAGTATAGAAAGTGTTGATCAGGCTTTAAGTGTGGTCAACTTGGATAAAAATGATAAAAAAATTTTTGAAAAATATTCTTTGGGGATGAAACAAAGACTTGGTATTGCAGCAGCAATTATGCACAAACCTGAAATTTTGATTTTAGATGAACCAATGAATGGTTTGGATCCGATTGGTATTTACGAGATGAGGGAATATTTGGTTAACCTTTGTAAAGAGGGGAATACCACTGTTTTTATATCAAGTCATATATTAAGTGAAATAGAACAAATTGCAGATGTGATAGGAGTAATGAATCATGGCAGATTATTGGAAGAAGAAAGTATTACGGATTTACATAAACGTCTTCGTAGATATGCGGAGTATGAAGTGTCTAATGTAGAGTATGTGTTTTCATTATTAAAGGAACGATTGGATGTTTCTGAAATTTTGATTGATAGTAAGAATCGCATACGATTATTTGGCAAAGATATGCACAGGATTGAAGAAATAAATAGTTATCTTATACAAAATAACATTCCTATCAGACAAATTAGGATAGAAGAAGAAAAATTAGAAGATTATTTTTCGGAATTAATAGGAGGTGGGGAAATTGGGTGAATTAGTATATTGTGAATTTCTAAAATTGAAACGCACAAAAATAAAAATTATTGCTCTTCTAGGTATTTGTTCACCTCCGATTTTATCAATGTTTAGTAGTATACGAAACTATATTTTTAACCCGGAGTATAGAATATCTCTATTTACATTATATGATAATGCATTTATGTTTTTGATGCTTTTATTTGGACCATTAATATTTTCTGTCATAGCAGCTTATTTGTTTAGCCGGGAATATACGGGTAAAACATTAAAAACGATAATGGTTATTCCTATATCGAAAAAGAGATTTATGTCTTGTAAATTTTTGACATTATTTATTTGTACAATTACATTGATGTTGACTTTTTGGATTGTGGTTTTGATATTATGTACAATTTGTAATATATTTGTTGGAGTAGATCAATTTAATATTGGAACTGCGTTTTTTTTCTTATTTAAAATTGTTGTGGGAGGAATATTGTTATATTTTACAATTACACCAATGGCATATCTTGCATTTCGCACAAGAGGAATTATCGTTTCAATGATAGTAGCTGCTGTTATTGCATTAGTAAATGTCATTTTATCAAATTCTTCTTTTGCAGGTTTTTTCCCGTGGTCAGCAGCATATTTTATTTCTAATGGGAGAACAAGAGAAATGATATGTCCTGTTTACATAAGTTTAGCAATAATATTTTTAATGGCTTTCTTTAGTTATAGGTGTTGTTGCAAAAGTTTTGAAAAAGAAGACATTAATTAACTTAGCTATATTTTATGTCATGCAAGGATAAAAAGATATATCTACATGCTAAGTGCCTAATCTCAAGGGGTGCAAACATGTATTGAAAAATCTCCGTTACCGGAGCGCCTTTCCTTTTATAGGCATTGGCAGCTTTCAAGGCTGAGGAAATATGAAACCTTGTAAAAAATCGTTTGATAGATTTAGAAATCTGCTTATCATTTTGAGTCGCTTGTGTTATACTTTTATTCATAGCATGAGCCTCCGGTTTGTAATTGTTTTTTGGCAACTCAATTATACCAAAACCATTGGTTTCATGCTATTTTTATGCCAGTTATTATTGAATTTTCAAGGTGCATAGGCACATTTTAATGTGCGAAGTTTGAGTTTTTAATATTTTTTACCATTCATCCTCAAATACCCACAATAGCTCACTTAATTCTACTTTCTGTAATTCATTATATAACTATTTTCCGCACCTGCGCTTATATTATGTTCAAACAAATAATTACTACTTTTTTCTGCTTTTTAGAGTAATGCTTCCCGCACTATACAATCCTGCACCGAGAACTCAACTTACTCATCATGTATCAACGGCTGCTTTTTCAACATCGCCTTCTGCGACTTCCACACCTGTTCCATAATCGTCTTCACTTCTGCCATATCGCAGACTACGATTTCTTCCATGCGAGCCGTCCTGAAGGCTATATATCAATACGCTAAATTGAATGAATACATAGACAGGGATTTAACAGAAGGTCTGGTTTATGAATGGACAAACTCTACGGAGCAGATACATGACAGATATTCCGATGAAGAAATCAAAACACTCTGGTCGAAGCTATATGAAATCAACAATGTAGATATTATCCTGATTATGATTTACACCGGATTGCGACCAACCGAGCTGTTGGTAATCATTACACCTACGGAACCTACATGAACGGCAATTTTAATACATGCATGGGAAAACTCAAAATGAAACACCTGCCCCACGATGGCAGACACACCTTTGCTTCACTCATGGACAGCGCCGGGGCAAATGACGTATGTATCAAATTGATTATGGGACACAGTATGAAGAACGACACCACTAAAGGAACTTACACCCATAAGACTTAAGAAGAACTTCTTGCAGAAGTGAACAAGATATAAAACAATAAATCGAGACTGATTGCTGGATACACTTATGATGTTTCTGATGATAAACATTACACCCATATTCAGCCTGAATCATCTTGATAAGCACTGGATGAAATGCTTCCAAAAGCATTCAAAATCAGTAAAAATAAGTGTATACCACCTGTATATCACTTGTGTACCACGTGTATATAACAACCTCAAAATAACGTAAATTATCTTCTATTTATGAATATTCTGACAATTCACATGTCTTTCAATACATAAAGAAAAGCCCCGGAAATTCAATATTTCCAGGACTTCTCAATATAATCTTTATCTTAGAAATTCACGATTAGCAAACACCCTGTGCAAGCGTAGCCTCAGCACAGGTATTCAGTATTCATGGGGATTTCAAACATTTTTGTATATTACGCGTATACTACTATCTCACTCTGAAATAAACTAAATCCAACTTCCACAAATTTATGTCTTGAAAATTTACCCACCTCATACTATAATAAATATAAAGAGAAGCAACCGCCCACAAAGTGGTTAGCCTCGTAAATGGTTATTTAATAAGCCACTCGTCCGCCAAGACAGGAGTGGCTTATTTATTTTCGCTTGTTGTTCCTATCTATGTAGGCAAGCAGTGCGATTAGAAATGAACCGCCTAAAAATAACAGGCTTAAAACTTCATACATATCCATCAGCACCACCTCCCCTCTATCTCTAGTCTGGGAGGCTACCACTCTGTACACGATTACTTCTCATGTCGGTAATGTATCACAATTTACATAAACTGACAATCTCCATTTCAAAATTCTTGTTCAAAATAAATCGTAATTTCATTGATTATCCTGTGCTCTGTTTTTACCCTATTTTATAAAAATACATTTTAGTCGAATCATCCTTGTATATTATGCAAAACCGTTTGTATACTACGCGTATATTATATGTATATTACTTGTAACTTATCTCCTTCTCTCATGTATAAACCGCTTACTTTACTGCATTTTCATGCATCTGGCAAAACACAAAAACCCTACACTTTTGCGTTTTCCTGCAATGTGTAGGGTTCTCAATTTTTGAATAATTATTTATTTGTTGCTAATTTATTAGCACACGCCCTGGGCAATCATGGCATCCACGACCTTCTCAAAGCCCGCAATATTTGCACCGGCAACATAATCTGTCTGTCCGCCAACGGTTGCATTGTATCTCTTTGCTGCATCAGAAATATTAGCGTAGATCGTCTCCATGATTCCTTTGAGTTTTCCATCAACTTCTTCGAATGTCCAGTGAAGTCTCTCAGAGTTCTGGCTCATCTCTAATGCAGATGTAGCAACACCACCGGCATTGGCAGCTTTACCACCTACGAATAATACGCCGCTCTCCTGTAAGTATTTTGTTGCCTCTAATGTAGTAGGCATGTTAGCGCCCTCTGTTACAGATGTAACACCATTTGCAACTAACATCTTAGCATCCTCAATGTCTAACTCATTCTGAGTTGCACATGGAAGGGCTAAATCTACTTTGTACTGCCATACACCGTGCTCACCATTCTGTTTTGCATGATATTCTGCAGATGGTTTTGCAGCAGCGTACTCTGTTAAACGTGCACGTTTTACTTCTTTTACTTCTTTTAATAATGCAACATCGATTCCTTCCGGATCATAAATCCATCCTGTAGAATCAGAACATGTCACAACTTTTACACCTAACTGCTGTGCTTTCTCGATTGCGTAGATCGCAACGTTACCGGAACCGGAAACCGCAGCAGTCTTGCCTTCAAGGCTCATGCCGTGATCTTTCCATAATGCATTTGTCAGGTATAATAAACCATATCCTGTAGCCTGTGTACGGGCAAGAGATCCACCGTATGTAAGTCCTTTACCGGTAAGAACACCTTCGAAAGAACCACGGATTCTCTTGAACTGGCCAAACATAAATCCGATCTCTCTTGCACCAGTTCCGATATCACCTGCTGGTACGTCCACATCTGCTCCGATGTATTTGGAAAGTTCTGTCATAAAGCTCTGGCAGAATGCCATGATCTCTCTGTCAGATTTACCCTTTGGATCAAAGTCAGAACCACCTTTACCACCACCGATTGGAAGTGTTGTAAGGGAATTCTTGAAAATCTGTTCAAATCCTAAGAATTTGATAATTCCAAGGTTTACAGAAGGATGAAGTCTTAATCCTCCCTTGTATGGTCCAATGGCATTGTTGAACTGTACACGATAACCTCTGTTTACCTGAACCTGTCCGTTATCGTCTACCCAAGGTACACGGAACATGATCTGACGGTCTGGTTCTGTGATTCTCTCAAGAATTGCATTTTTTCTGTACAATTCCTCATTTGCATCAATAACAGGTCTTAAAGACTCTAATACCTCTTCAACAGCCTGTAAAAATTCAGGTTCTGAAGCATTTTTTTCTTTTACTTTTGCGAGTACTTCATCAACGTATCCCATTTTTTTTCTCCTTTAAAAATATATTTACAACCATGTGAAATCAGATATCCGGCATTTTTTAAATGCTCCGGCATTGATTCCGGCTGCAGATTTCTCATCAACACGTACATTTTATTATAAAATGACGGCGGACGCAATATTTTTTTCTTTATTCCTTTAATTTAGTGAAGTTTTCTAATGATTAGTCTATTTTTTTGCAGGATTCGACTTCAAATTATTCATTTTGCATAAAAAAAATCAATGAATTTTACTTTTTATATTTTCAGGTTATAATTATTATCATTTCAACTTATAACAAAACAGGTCATCGCATAAAAAAATAGTTTTTCGATGCAATGACCTCTGTTCTTTATTCTTTTTCACCCTTGTATACAAGGTGAAAATAATCGGCAAGTTTCGCCAGCGCATAAATCAGGATCGGCGTCTCCTGCTCGGTAAGCTGGCTTTTGATCTGTGCGATCATCTCGTGATGAAACTCTTCATGATGTTTGTAAGCAGCTTTCCCGGTGTCTGTCAGATAAACCCATACCACACGTTTATCCTGCGTACTGCGCTCACGGATAACATACCCTTTTCTGGTCAGTCCATCCATTGCCTTTGTCAACGTTCCGGTTGTGACACCCATCAGTTTTGCCACCGTTGTCATCGTTTTTGGTTCATTGACTCCGATTGCCTCGATCACGTGGAAATCATTGTAACTGAGATCTTTGAATTCTTCTGTCACAAGACATTTTCCCTCGATCTCCATGATGTCTTTAAACAATCTGACCAATAATTCGTTTAATGTTTCATCTGTTGTCATCCGATCTACTCCTATTTCTGCGGTCAGCGCCTGATTTTACCAGTTTATCACCGTTGCTCCCCAGGTGAGGCCTGCTCCAAATCCTGCCAACACGATTTTCATTCCTTTCCTCATCATACCATGATTATTGACATTATCAAGCAAAATCGGCACACTCGCCGCAGAAATATTCCCACATTCCTCCAGATTGGTCGGAAATTTTTCCATAGGCTGACCAAGTCTTTTCGAAACTGCTTCAATGATCCTGTAATTTGCCTGATGCAACAGGAATAAATCAATCTCTTCCAGTTGTAAGCCTGCCTTTTCCACTGCGTCTGTGACCGCCTTTGGCACGGTCTTCACTGCAAACCTGTACACCTCCTGCCCATTCATGGAAACATAGGAAAGTGCCGTGTCACTTTTTTTATAAGGGTTGTTCACTTTTCTCGCCATGCAGTTTAAGACATCGCCCCTGAAACCATCCGAGCCCTGCACCATGGATAAAATGCCATCTTCTTTACTTGCTGAAAGAACTGCTGCCCCTGCGCCGTCCCCAAAAAGCACGCAGGTGCTCCGGTCCGTCCAGTCCATCATTTTCGACAGCGTTTCCGCTCCAATCACAAGCGCATGCTGATATCCGCCATGTTCTAAATACAGCGCCGCAGTATCTAGTGCAAAAAGAAAACCGGAACACGCTGCATTGATGTCGAACGCAACTGCATTTTCTGCACCGATATTTTTCTGCACCTCACAGGCAAGTCCCGGAAGATATTTATCTGCGGAAACAGTTGCCGCAATGATGATATCCACATCTTCCGCTGAAATATCTGCATTTTTCAACGCCTTGTCTGCTGCTTCTGTGGATATGCCGGTGGTTGTCTCCTCTACCGCAATATGTCTGGCAATAATCCCGGTTCTCGACCGGATCCATTCGTCCGATGTTTCCATGATCTGACCAAGATCATCATTTGTCACGCGAAGCTTCGGAAGGCAGCTTCCCGTTCCTGTTATTTTTACCTTCATAATATTCCTCTCTTCTCTGTCCGGTCACAAAACGATTCGTACTCTCTGTGCACATAGCCGCTGTGATTTTGCTAAAATTTCCGGAATCTCGCATAGCGCTCGGACGCAAACTGTTCTCCTGTCCTGCCATTTTGTTTCTCAAGAAACTTTTTTATATTTCCTTTCAGATAGCGCGAGATTGAATCACAGGCTTTTGCGTCTGCCACACCATATTCCGGGATGATCTGTTCAATGACACCCAGCGATTTTAAATCCATGGCCGTGATTTTCATAATCTCACTTGCCTCTTTTGCACGTTTTCCGTCTTTCCACAAAATGGATGCAAATCCTTCCGGCGAAAGCACACAATAGGTTGCATTTTCCATCATCCATACTTCATTTCCGACTGCTAAGGCAAGCGCTCCGCCGCTTCCGCCTTCCCCGATCATGATGCAGAGAACCGGCACTTTTAATGCTGACATCTCATAGAGATTCCGGGCGATTGCTTCCCCCTGCCCACGCTCCTCTGCCTCCATTCCGCAGTATGCTCCCGCTGTGTTTACAAATGTGATCACCGGGCGTCCGAATTTTTCTGCCTGTTTCATCAGACGTATCGCTTTCCGGTATCCTTCCGGCGACGGCATTCCATAATTGTGTTTCATGCAGTCCTTAAAATCTTTTCCTTTCTGGATTCCGATCACGGTCACAGGCTGGCCGTCGAGATATGCGACTCCACCTACGATTGCCGGATCATCCCGAAAGTATCTGTCACCATGGAACTCCATAAATTCATCAAAAATATTTTCCATATAATCAGTGGCAGAAGGTCTGTCTACTTTCCTTGCGGCTTTTACCTTTTCCCACGGCGTCAGTCCTTTTGCCCTTGCTGCGCGCTCCCGCATCAACTCTGTCGGCTCGTAGTTATCATCCATGCGCAATGGATCAAAATCAGCAAAACCTTCCCTGCTGTGATGCATTTTTAAAATACGGTTTAAGGTTATTTTCAGATTTTTCCGCTCAACAATGGCATCCACAAATCCATGCTCTAACTGAAATTCCGCACGTTGAAATCCCTCCGGAAGTTTTTGTCCGATGGTCTGCTCGATCACGCGGGGTCCTGCAAAACCGATCAATGCGCCCGGCTCTGCCAGGATAATATCTCCAAGCATTGCAAAACTTGCGGTCACACCTCCGGTCGTCGGATCTGTCAATACCGGCACATACAAAAGCCCTGCATCAGAATGCCTTTTTAAAGCTGCGGAAGTCTTTGCCATCTGCATCAGGGAAATAATACCTTCCTGCATTCTCGCCCCACCGGAGCAGCAGAACAAAATAACCGGAAGCTTTAAATCTGTCGCCCGCTCCACACCGAGCGCAATTTTTTCTCCGACCACATGTCCCATGCTGCTCATCAGGAATCTGGCATCACAGATTCCAAGAACCGTCTCTTCCCCATATATTTTGCATCGTCCGATGGTCACTGCCTCATGCAGTCTGGTCTTTTCCCTGGCTGCCTCCACCTTCTGGGTATATTCCGGAAAATCCAGTGGATTTTCTGATTCCAGATATTCAAACCATGGTTCAAAGGTTCCTGCATCTGCCACCATGCGGATCCTGTTTTTAGTCCGCACGCGGAAATAGCTTCCACACTCATAGCAGACATACTTATTCTTTTCCACTTCCGCCTTGTTCACTTCTCGCTTACATGCGGGGCAGACCACTGTACTTCCTGGTATTTTCTGCTGATCCGCTGTCAGTGGTGGTGTCATAACTTCCGCCTGCACTTCCTCTTTGCGATAAGTTACTGCATTTTTTCTTTCAGGTTTTATGGATATCAGCTTTCTTCTTCTCAAAATTGCTGGCATAATATTTCCTTTCTGTTACAGCTTCTATGTAATGCCTTTCTATTCTGTTACTCAACTGCAAAGGTGAGTTCTGCAATGCATGCAATTTCATCTCCGACTTTTGCCGTCGCTTTTCCCACCCCGATCGGTCCTTTCACTTTTATAATTTCCGTCTCCAGCGTGAGAATATCTCCGGGAACTACTTTTCTTTTAAATTTTGCAGAATTGATGGACGCAAAATAAGCTGTTTTTCCACGGTTTTCATCTTTTCCAAGGATTGCGACCGCACCGGTCTGCGCCAGTGCCTCCACGATCAGCACCCCTGGCATCACCGGTTCTTTCGGAAAATGTCCTGCAAAAAAAGGTTCATTGAAACTTACGCATTTCTTCGCCACTGCACGGACACCATACTCAATTTCTTCTACCGAATCAATGAGCAGCATTGGCTGTCTGTGTGGCAGGATTTCCATGATCTGACTGATGTTTAATACTGACATCGCTGCCTCCTTATCTGAAGCCATTGATATCTTTGTCAGATACAATGGTATATTTTTTTAATAGAATACTTGCATTATGTCCGCCAAATCCAAGGGAATTGCTCAGTGCATACTGCACCTCCATCGAAACCGGTTCTTTGCAATAATCGAGATCCAGTTCCTCATCCGGCACTTTATAGCCAACTGTGGCATGAATGTAGTCTTCCTCAATCTCTTTCACACAAGTGATAAACTCGATCGCTCCGGCAGCTCCCAGCATATGTCCGACCATGGATTTTGTGGAATTGACCTTCATTTCACCGGCATGCGCACCAAATGCAAGTTTGATTGCGCGCGTCTCAAAGAGATCGTTATGGTGCGTGGATGTTCCATGTGCATTGATGTAACCAACCTCATCCACTGCGATTCCTGCATCCTGAACAGCATTTAACATAGCTCTTGCTGCGCCGCTGCCATCTTCTGCCGGAGATGTGATATGATACGCATCCGAAGAACAGCCATAACCCACAACCTCTGCATATATCTTTGCGCCACGGCGTTTTGCATGCTCTAATTCCTCTAACACGACCACCGCTGCGCCCTCTCCCATGACAAAGCCGCTGCGTTCTTTATCAAACGGAATGGAACATCTCTCCGGATCGGTTTCTGCTGTGAGTGCGGTGAGTGACGTAAAACCAGCGATTGCGGTCGGACAGATACTTCCCTCGGTTCCCCCGGAAACCATAATGTCTGCCTCACCATACTGAATGGCACGGAATGCCTCACCGATCGTATTCGTTCCTGTGGCACAGGCGGTCACAACATTGATACTTTTTCCTTTTAATCCAAAATGAATGGAAACATTTCCTGCTGCCATATTGGAGATCATCATGGGAACGAATAAAGGTCCCACTCTCCCCGGTCCTTTTTCTGTCAGCCTTGTATGTTCGCGCTCGATCGCCTGAAGGCTTCCCACGCCGCTTCCAATGGCACAGCCTGCCATATACGGATCTTCCTGATCCATTTCAAGCCCGGCATCCTCAATTGCCTCCTTCGCTGCCGCCACGGCATACTGGCTGAATAGTTCCATGCGCCTTGCTTCTTTTGCATCCATATAATTTTTTGCATCAAACTCTTTTACTTCTGCTGCAAGCTTACATTTATAATTAGTGGTGTCGAATTTTGTAATTTCAGAAAACCCGGTTTTCTGTGCTTTTACATTCTGCCAGAATTCATCCACACTCAGTCCGATCGGTGTGACTGCTCCCATTCCCGTTACCACTACGCGTCTTTTTGCCATATTGTTCTCCTCATGATATATATTCTTTACATGTGCATGCCGCCGTCCACGGAAATCACCTGTCCGGTGATATAATCTGCCAGATCTGATGCTAAAAATGCAGCCACACCGGCCACATCTGACACCTGCCCTGTCCGCTGAAGCGGAATCTGTTTTTTTACCTCTTCCCTGGCAGCCTCCGGCATCGCCTCTGTCATCTCTGTCTCGATAAATCCGGGTGCCACTGCATTGCATGTGATCCCTCTCGACGCAAGCTCCCTTGCCACACTTTTGGTAAGACCGATCACTCCGGCTTTGCTTGCACTGTAATTTGCCTGTCCTGCATTCCCCATGACACCGGAAACAGAAGAAATATTAATGATCTTACCGGATTTCTGTTTCAGGAAATAACGTGAAGCATGGCGGATCGTATGGAATGCACCTTTCAGATTCGTATCAAGGACCCTGTCAAAATCTTCCTCACTCATTTTCATGATCAGTCCATCTCTTGTGATTCCTGCATTATTGACCAGAATATCGAGGTGTCCATAGTTGTTTATGATCATTTCCATCATTTTTCCGCAGGCATCAAAATCAGAAACATCACATTGTACAGGCGCTGCCATTCCACCGTGTTTTATGATTTCTTTTACAGTCTGTTCTGCTGCTTCCGGCGAACTGTTATAATTGACAATGACAAACGCTCCACATGATGCCAGTGTCTTTGCAATCTCTTTTCCGATTCCGCGGCCGGCTCCTGTGACAAGTGCCACTTTATTTTTTAAAGAATCTGTTAACATGCTCCTGCCTCCACATGACTTCCGATAAACTGAATAAAATCTTCCATTTTATCAATGCTGCTCACTTTTACATCCCGGTTCACTTTTTTCACAAATCCACTCAATGTTCTTCCCGGTCCGATCTCTACAAATTCATCCGCACCATCTGCAAGCAGCCGCTCTATGGTCTGCTGCCAGCGCACAGAAGAAGATACCTGACTGGCAAGCAATGGTTTCACTTCCTCTTTTTTTGTGACATAGTCTGCCGTTACATTTGCAATATAAGGAACAAATGAATCACTGATCTCTACTTTTTTTAATTCTTCTTTTAACTTTTCTCCTGCGCCCTGCAGCATTTTTGAATGAAACGGGCCGCTGACTTTCAATGGGACAACGCGTTTTGCCCCAGACGCTTTACATGTTTCTCCTACCAGATGCACTGCTTCCTCCTGACCGGAAATGACGATCTGTCCAGGGCAGTTGTAATTGGCTATGGAAACCTCGCTCCCTGTCTGCTCTGCTGTCTCTCTGCAGATCTGCTCAATTGCCGCTGCATCCAGTCCTATCACTGCTGCCATTGCTCCACCGGCCGGGACAGCTTCCTGCATAAAAATGCCTCTTTTCCGCACCAGTTCAAATGCTTCCTCAGCAGTCATGACTCCGGATGCGATCAACGCACCGTACTCACCAAGACTCAATCCGGCTGTGACATCCGGCTGATAACCGTTCTGTTCCAATGCCATATAAATTGCAGCTTCCGTAGCCAGCATACAGATCTGCGTGTACTCTGTGATATTTATTTTTTCGTTCTCCTCAAAACACAGTGCCGGGATATCCAATCCAGTCACCTCTGAAGCAAGATCGTACACTTCTTTACAAATAGGGATCTGTTCGTAAAATTCTTTTCCCATGCCAATATATTGGGATCCCTGTCCCGGAAACATAAATACTGTCTTTCCCATCCTGATAACCACACCTTTCTCAAATCTTCAAATCTGCGCCTGTCAGGTCATTTTCTCCCTGCAAGCAGCGCTCTGGCATCTGTGACAACTTCCTCTATGATCTCCTGACAGGTCTGCTCTTTTTTCACAAGTCCGGCGCTCTGTCCTGCCATCAGACTTCCATGAACTGCATCCCCTTCGATCACCGCTTTGCGCAGAGAGCCGAGTGTCAACTGCTCTAACTCCTCAAAAGAGGCACCTTCCTTTTCTAATTTCAGATAATCTCTTGTCATCTGGTTTCGCAGTACCCTGATCGGATGCCCGGTACTCATACCTGTCACTTCAGAATCGATGTCTTTTGCTTTGATAATGCGTTCCTTATAATTCTGGTGTACGATCGATTCTTTTGCGACCACAAACCGTGTTCCCATCTGCACACCTTCCGCTCCCAGCATCATGGCTGCCGCCATTCCTCTGCCGTCCGCAATGCCTCCGGCGGCAATGACCGGGATGGTCACTGCATCCACAACCTGCGGTACCAGCGTCATCGTGGTCTGTGAACCAATGTGTCCGCCGGACTCCATCCCCTCTGCGACCACGGCATCTGCCCCTGCGCGTTCCATCATTTTTGCCATCGCAACACTTGCTACAACCGGAATTACGGTGACGCCTGCCTGTTTCCACATCTCCATGAATTTTCCCGGATTTCCGGCTCCTGTCGTCACAATTTTTACGCCCTCTTCCACGACCACTTTTGCGACTTCCGGAGCATTTGGATTCAAAAGCATCACATTGACTCCAAATGGTTTATCCGTCAATTCTTTTGTTTTTCTGATTTGTTCTCTGACTACTTCCGGCGGAGCACTGGCTGCACCGATCAGTCCGATTCCTCCTGCCTCTGAAACTGCCGCTGCAAGATGATACTCTGCAACCCATGCCATTCCGCCCTGGATCACAGGATACTGACAGCCAAGCAAATCCGTAATTCTCGTTTTCATTGTTTCCTGCCTCTCTTTGAATATTTGTAAATGGTCTTAAGCTTCCACACCTTTTTCTTTGAGATAACCCATAATATCGTTGACTGTTACAATATTCTCAAGATCCTCTGATGGGATCTCAATTCCGAACTCTTCTTCCAGAGCCATCACCATTTCAAATAAATCTAAGGAATCTGCGCCCAGATCGTCTTTGAATTTTGTTTCCGGCTTGATCTCTGCCTCATTTACATTTAACTGTTCTGCAATAATCGGTTTCATCTTTTCTAACATTTTGCTTTTCCTCATTCTTTCCTGGCTTTCGCCTGTTGTTTTTCATATTTGTTTGTTTGACTTTCTAATTATTCGATTGTCAAACTATTTGATAGGCAAAGTATATGCATTTCTGTTTTATTTGTCAAGAGGATTTTTCTGAATCACTTTCTTACGCAGCAAAACAGCAAGTGTTTTACTGCTGCGTGAACAGTAACATTTTTCTTTTCTATATACAGAACGACCGATCTGTGCTATATTAAAAGTGCTTCAATGAGTCATGAATGATTGCATTTTATATGCAAAAATTGGAAATGAAAGTGAGGTAGGATTTATGGATATTACAGGTTTAGACGCAGCATTAAGTACGGTTTCTGCATATGACATCGGTTCTTCCACAAGCCCTGTTACATTACAGGAAGATATCGGAGTTGCAATGCTCGGAAAATCTTTAGATATGACACAGACATTAGGTGCCGGCATGGTTCAGATGATGGAGAATTCCGCCACACCATATCTTGGAAGTAATATCGATCTTTATATCTGAAAAGAAAGTCGCAGATTTTGTTCTGCGGCTTTTGCTTTGCCCACAAATTGTTGGAATCTTTGTGATCTTTGTGAGTCTTTGTGATTTCAAGAACTTTTATGAAAATTTCATGTTGACTTTCCCGCTGCATCTTGCTATATTGATACTCGTTAAGGCATCATAGACCTTAACAGTATTTATAACAGAATCAAAAACGCTAGGGGCGCAAAAAATGCTGCATTTACCAGACATTCCAACGCTGAGAGATGATTTTTCATCAACCCTTATTACTTGAACCGGATAATACCGGCGTAAGGAAGCTTTTATGATATTTCTCATCAGACGATAGAATATAGAGTTTTTTCCTCCTGGCGCAAAAGATCTGAAACGCAAGGAGGATTTTATTTTATGAAAGAATTTTTTACTACCACGATCGGAGCCTGGGATGATGGCTCTGTACGTCTTACTGCACCTGGAATCGCAGTTGTAGTAGTCATTATCGCACTTCTCGTTGTTGTCGCAGCAGTGATCCGCCACAGAAATGCAGAGAAAAAAACAATTCTCACCACAAAACAGCTTGTCTACTCTGCCGTTGCGATCGCGCTTGCAGTAGTATGCTCCATGATTAAGTTTGCGAATCTGCCAATGGGCGGTTCCGTTACTTTATTCAGCATGTTGTTTATCGCACTGATCGGTTACTGGTACGGTCCTTATGTTGGTCTTATGACTGCCGTTGCCTACGGTCTTGTTCAGTTTGTTATGGAGCCAATTTTCTATACCGTTCCACAGATGATTTTAGACTACCCTCTGGCATTTGGTGCTTTAGGGCTCGCCGGATTTTTTGCAAACAAAAAACACGGACTTCAGATTGGTTATATCGTTGCCGTGTTTGGACGTTATGTATTTGCAGTGATCTCCGGTGTCGTATTCTTCGGTGCATATGCCCCGGAAGGAACACCTGCCATTGTGTACTCTTTAACTTACAATGCAACTTATATCGTACCGGAAGCGATCGCTACTTTGATCGTGATCAGTCTGCCACCTGTTGCAAAGGCTTTGGCTCAGGTCAAGAAAAACGCGCTGTCTGCATAACCGGAGTTTAATTTGCGTAGTGTTGCAGATTCTGCGGTGCTTTCTTAGGGCTTGAAGGGCAGATATAAGCGTCCTCTCGCAAGTCGTGATTTTATAGGTTTATGAAAAGAAAAACGGTATAAACGAAATATTATGTTTCTGTTCGCTGGGCATTCCGATAAGCCTCTGAAGAGTCTTATCTCCATAGCTCACAAAGAAAATAATATTTGTTTATACCGTTTTTCTTTCATTCACGTTATGGATGACTTGTGAGAGGACGCTTATATTTGCCCAATTTACACTGTGAATTGCACCACAGAATCTGCAATTTACGTTATGGAACTCACGGTTATGGGATGATTTCAAACGGTTTTCTCAATATCCAAAGTGTTCACCTCCTCAAATAAGAAGTTATCTATTTCTCCTCTTCGTTAAGACCTAGTACACCGAATAATAAATAACTGACACCTTGACTTGGCTGATTTTTCATCTGCTGCGTTGTCGTCAATCGACGTAGCCACCGCTACGCCTCATTCCTCCGCCTTGCATATGAAACAGTCATCCGGCGTCAATGTATCAGAAACTTATTATTCGATGTACTAGTTCATTACATATTACTTGCTATCCATCATACCTTATTCTTTCTACCAGCGTTTCCTTTTTCAGATTACTGCTTAAAACGCAGGAAAGTACAATCTGCAACAGACCGACCAAAAAAATCATAATAAAAATTGGTACGATTGGAACATGATAGATATTCATTCCAAATATTCCATTATGTTTTGCATAGGAAAAAAGTGCATAGCCGAGCGGCAGACCAATGATCAAAGCTACGCATATGGTACCAACCGTAAAAATCAGTCCCTGTAACTGCAGGCATAAATTTAATTGTTTATTTGTCATACCCACAGCCTGTAATACACCATATTCCTGCTTTTTTGTCGTAATATTCATGATCATGGTGTTTGCCATATTCATAAAACCGATGAGTCCTACAACCGCCATAAACAGATAACAGCCAAGCTTCATCATGCGGGCTGCTAATTCTGCAGATTGTAACTGTGCATGATAGGTATCCATTTTTATATGCGAAGTATT
>ENA-UOJJ01003434-UOJJ01003434.1-human-gut-metagenome-genome-assembly--contig:-CS66-NODE-3434-length-17121-cov-9.384566_pt1 | contig 17121 bp, 16 predicted proteins | sample MGYA00242343_ERZ723890 | MGnify/ENA metagenome assembly ERZ723890 | reverse complement strand
TCAAGGATATGGTGGATTCCATCGTGGATGAACTCGAAAAGCTGCCGGAGGTGGCAGCATATTATTCCGTCTGGAATGGTCTGCGTGATACGCTGGAGGGCTACTATAAAAACCGGCCCCGGCAGCACAATCCGCTCTCCCAGCAGAAAGAATTTCGCGCGATTAAGAACGCGATCATTCAGGAAGCGGAACACCTGCGGCAGCAGATGGAGCAGGGACCTTCACAAGATGAAGAACCCTCTGTGGAGAAAACTTCATCGGACACTTCTACAAATCCGACACTTGCAAGCGAACATACTTCATCCACAGCTTCTCAGGATGCACAGCTTCCGTCCGAATATCTTCTGAATTCAACCATTCGCCTGTTTCATCAGATGGGGCAGATCTTCCGAGACAACGCCGCGCCGCCGAGCAACCCAATGGGCATTCGCATCGACTCCAAGCGCCGCAAAAAGCTTATGCAGAAACGGCTGGCGATGGGTCATAAGCAGGATGACCATGAACAAAATTACGGTCAAACATTACAGTAACAGGAGGTGCATTTTGGCACAATACATAGAATTTACTCCAGAACAGAAAGAACACGCCGCGTCCGTCGACCTCGAAGAATTTCTCCTCCGCCAAGGCGAAAAGCTCATCAAGTCCGGACAGGAAAAGCGGCTCGCCAGCGACCACAGCGTCACGGTTCGCGGCTGCGAGTGGTTTGACCATGCCTCGAACGAGGGCGGCCGTGCGGTCAGCTTTATACAAAAATATTACGGAAAATGCTACGTTGAAGCGATGACCATGCTGCTGGGCGAGAGCATGGAACAGGTTTATCCGCAGGCGAAAAGGCAGGAGCCGACTGAGCAAAAGCCCTTCGCACCACCTGTTCCGAACGCAAATATGCACCGCGTATTTGCGTATCTTCTCAAAACGCGCGGGCTGGATGCCGACGTGGTTTCTTACTTCGCCCGCAGAAAACTGCTCTATGAGGACGCGGCGCATCACAACGCTGTGTTCATCGGCACGGACGAAGGCGGCTGTCCGCGCCACGCGCATCTGCGCAGCACAAACAGCTTTGGCAAAGCCTTTCGGCTGAATGTCGAGTCCAGCGACCCGCGCTACAGCTTTCATCATACCGGCACGGACGGGAGCCTTTATGTGTTTGAAGCGCCTATTGATATGCTCTCGTACATTTCCATGAACCCGCGCCAGTGGCAGGAGCATAGCTACATCGCCTGCTGCGGCACATCCCCGATCCCAGTCTTGCAAATGCTGAAATCGGAGACGCAGATCGTCTATCTGTGCCTCGACAATGACAAAGCCGGTCACGCCGCGAGTGAACGAATGGCAGAACAATTACGCGAACGCGGCGTCATGACAGAACGGCTCGTGCCGGAGCTGAAGGACTGGAACGAGGATCTTCTCCACGCCCAAAAGGAGGAATTAGCTCCATGCCTGAGTCTATGACCCCGTTGGTTGCCGTTGGTGTGATAGGCGCGTTATTCGTTCTTCTGCTTTCACTTCTAACAAACAACTACTCCCTGAACAACATCAAATCCAAAACCGTTGGAGACGGTCAGTACGGCACAGCGCGCTGGGCCACAGATCAGGAGATCCGAAAAGCCTACGTCACGGTTCCCTTTGATGTTGCATCATGGCGCGCCGGGAAGAGACGCCCGACCGTGCAGGGGCTGGTCCTCGGCAGCGTGCAACACGGCAAACGGCTGGATGCTCTGGTGGACTGCGACGATGTGCATTGCCTCATGATCGGCGCATCCGGTGTCGGCAAGACCGCATTTTTTCTGTATCCCAACATCGAATTCGCCTGCGCTTGCGGCATGAGCTTCCTGATTTTGGATACCAAGGGCGACCTCGCGCGCAACTGCGGAAGAATTGCGCAGAAGTACTACGGCTATCGCGTATCAGTGGTCGACCTGCGCAACCCGATCCGCTCGGATGGAAACAATCTGATGACGCTGGTCAACCGCTATATGGACGTGGCGCGTGAGCATCCGGACAACCTTGCAGCACGGGCGAATGCAGAAAAATATGCGAAGATCCTCGCCAAAACCATCGTCAATCCGGGCGGCGACGAGCAGGATCGTGGACAGAATTCGTACTTCTATGACGCAGCAGAGGGCGTGCTGGCAACCGTGATCATGACGCTGTCGGAGTTCATTCCGCCGGACAGTGCGGGGCATGACAAGCGGCACATCATGTCCGTGTTCAAGCTGGTGAAGGAACTGATGGCTCCCATGGGAAAGAAGAATGGATTTCAGGTTCTGATAGACAGCCTGCCGGATACGCATAAGGCAGGCTGGATGGCGACCGCAGCAACCAGTTCCTCCGAACAGGGCATGGCTTCCGTCATGTCCACGGTGCTTTCCCGCCTGAATTCATTCATCGATTCCGAGCAGGAGCAAGTGCTTTGCTATGACAGTCCAATCGATGCGGAGCACTTCGCCTCCGAGAAGTGTGCGATCTTCCTGATCATTCCGGAAGAAGATCCGACAAAGCACTTCATGGCAGGGCTTATGATCCAGAACCTGTCGCGTGAGCTGTTTTCCATTGCGAACGCCAACGAAGGAAAGCTGAAAAAGCGCGTGGTATTTTACTGTGACGAATTTGGTACGATGCCGCCCTTTGACGTTCTGCCGCTCTTCTCCGCAGGCCGCAGCCGCAAGCTGACGCTCGTGCCGATCATCCAGAGTCTCGCGCAGCTCGAAAAGAATTACGGCAAGGAGGGCGCGGAGATCATAGCCGATAACTGTCAGGACACGATCTTCGGCGGCTTTGCGCCGAACAGCCAGACGGCAGAGACGCTCTCCAAAGCCCTCGGCAGCCGAACAGTCCTTACTGGCTCCGTAAGCCGCGGCAAAGACAGCAACAGCCAGAGCTTGCAGATGGTGGAGCGTGCGCTGCTCTCACCGGACGAGCTGAAAAGTCTCCCGAAGGGAGAATTCGTCGTGATGAAAACCGGGACCCATCCCATGCGCACGAAGCTGCAATTATATTTCAAGTGGGGCATCTCATTTGAAGAACCATATCAAACATCGGAGCGCGCTCAACGCGAGGTCTATTACGCGGGAAAGGAGGAATTGCTGATGAATATCAAGAAAAGTCTGTGTTCGCAACCGAAGCCAGTCTCAACGCCGAAAGCGGATGACTATATGAGCAGCTACGGCGAGAAATGAGCTTCTTCGGTGAAATTTACGCCGATCCTGACTTACCACACCGGGCGCGGACGGTCTATATGTACCTCCGCGACCGCGCAGGCGGCGGGAGCTGCTGGCCGGGCGTCAAGACGATAGCCCGTGACCTACATCTCTCGCCGCGCACGATACAGCGTGCCTTGAATGACTTAGAACGCGCTGGGTACGTTCAGCGCCAGCGCCGCCAGCGTGAAAACGGAAGCTGCACATCGAATTTGTACATTATAAATATGGATGGCAAATAGCAGCGCGGACGATCCCCGCCAGGGGGAACGTCCGCGCTTTTGCTGTCACCAGCGCCGCGACACCACGGCGCAGCTTGAAGGGCAAACTCTAGCTGAGAACCAATACAGAAAGAAGAAATTTGAAATCAAGAAGGGAAGAATTTTATGAGAAAGTTCAAGTTCATATCCATCCTGCTGGTGCTGTCGATGCTGCTGACAGTACCAGCTTTTGCTTTTTCCTTGGACTTTACAGACGTGCCTGAGAACGCAGTCTATGCGGAATCCGTTTCTTATCTTGCAGACGCTGGTAAGCGAACACGCAAAGAGCAGCAGCCGCGAATACTTTGCGGAGTTCTTCGCGTACTGGTGTTCCAGCAACACGCGGGCGCTGGCGCTGCTCAAGGAGCTGACGCCGGAAACATATGCGTATTTTGAAGGATTGACAAAAGTACAGAAAGAGCTGCTCGTGCAGATGCAAAAAACAGTTTTTTACGTGGAGGCAAGATCCGGAATCATGAGAGCGGGAGACACAAACTGCCTCAAAAGCGAGAGAATATACAACCGTCATCAAAAGTTGCAGCACGGGCCCCGTTTCATGCTGTGATCGAAATCCCGCGTGAATCACAAAAGAGATAGCAGCTTTGAACAAGCTGTGTTATAATGACTTCAAATCAGCTTACAGAAGGAGAATGCATATGAACGAGTCCCTACTGGAGGTCAAATCCTACGACGGCGAAGGCTATCAGCCACTGATCCATACGCCCGGCTGGCGTGCTGCGCTGCTGAACGACTGCCCGGAAAAATACCGCAGACAGACACTGTCCTATTTTGAGCGGCATATGCAGACGGATGAAGCATTTGTGCTTTTGTGCGGCGGGTGTACGCTCCTGATTGGAGACGGGACCGGCGAGCACCCCGGAACCATCAGCGCAGTTGAAATGGAGCCCAAAAAGATCTACAACGTCCGAAGAGGCGTCTGGCACAATCTACTCGCGACACCCGATATGACGCTGTTTATTGTGGAAAACGAGGACACTTCCAAGCAGAACACAGAATACTTTCGCGATGTGACACCAGATATGCTTCCGTGACACTGCGCGGCGCTTCGTGAATTTTCGCCGCCCTAGCGAACGGTTGGGATATTTTTATCCGCGCGTCAGAAATCGTGCACATTTGCGCATTTCCGCGCCCGGATGCCAGAAGAACGCAATATGTTTGTTTTTTATAAGTTATTGTTCACTTTCCGCCTACGGTTGTTTTCGGGACATTGCTATAATAAAGTTCAGATATAGTAAAAACGTTGAAAGCAAGCAACCATGTACTGTGAAAACTTGTGCAGTGTTCCATCTTTGTTCACGCTGGAATATCAAGAAGGGTTTTGTTTCCCACAAAATGCGCAGAGCTGTAAATGCGCGAACCTGTGATATCCGGCATATGTAGGGGGATATGTAAGCGGCAACGCAAACATATATAAAAAAGAAAGGTGAGACTTATGAAAAAGATTATCGCGCTCCTTCTGGCGGCAATTTTCGTTTTGTCGCTGGCCGCATGTGCGGCAAAGACCGAGTCTGACGCGCCCGCGACGGACGCTTCGCAGACCGAAACCACTCCCGCTGACGCAGCGACCGAGACCGAAACCGAAACCGCTTCCGCTGAACCCATTACGCTGAAGTGGGGCTCCTGGTCGTTTGCAGAAGACTCTCTCAAGGGCGTCTACCAGAGCATGGCCGACGGCTACAATGAGAGCAATCCCTACAACACGCAGATCAACACCGACTACTACTATTCCTATGCTGATTATCTCTCCACACTGCTCATTGACGTCGCCGGCGGCAACGGTCCCGACGTTGCGCACATCAAGGCCGAGTGGCTGCCGCAGCTGCTGGCGCTGGGCGTTGTGCGCTCGATCGGCGAGTATATGTCCCCGGACGTTCTGGCGGATTATTCCGAAGACGCGCTCACCGCTGTGACCGTTGATGGCAAGATGATGGCGCTGCCCTGGTTCTCCAACACCTATGCGCTGCTTGTCAATACCGACCTGTGCGAGCAGGCGGGCGTCGACTACACGACTATTTCCAGCTGGTCCGACCTGATGGCTGCGGCCGAAAAGATCTCCGCGCTGGGCGACGATATTTACGGCCTTGCCATTCCCGATTCCAACGGCGTGGAGAAGGGCGAGGGCTACAACACCTTCCCGGCTCTGTGGGCCTATGGCGGTGACTTTGAGACTGACGGCAAGATCACGCTCAACACCGACGCAGCTGTCTCTGCCTACACCGATATCCAGAACCTGTTTGTCAACGGCATTTCGACTACCGCTGGTTCCAACTCCTTCAAGGAGCTGCGCAACCTCTTCGCCGCCGGCAAGATCGGCTTCTACTGGGATCATGAGTCCGGCCTGATGACCGCAGGTACCGCTGCTGCCGACCCCGCAGAATTCTATGCCCGCACCCAGGCGATCACCATCCCCGGTGCGGATGCCAATGGCTCTGGCTACCTGATCTCCCATGAGCTCGTCGTTTTCGACTCCTGCACGGATGAGAAGATGGAGGCTATGGGTCACTTCCTTGACTATATGTCCGGCAGCGATGTTATTGGCATCCTCCGCAATGCCGGTCAGGGCAAGATGAGCTCCCGCGCTTCTGTTATGGCAGATATCTACTCTGACTGCACTGAAGTCAAGCAGGAAGAGGGCGGCTATACCTATGCCTACGTCAAGGCGATGGAAACGGCCAAGCCCCTGCCCACTGCCAACATCCACTTCCAGGACGCCGACGCAATGCTCACCGACATGGTAACTGAGCTGGCGCAGGGCGGCGATGTGACGGAAATTCTCGGTAAGTATCAGGAAAAGATTCAGAACCTGTATAATAGCTGAGCATATATCGTCCGCACGTATCCGTAACTGAACCGTGGTGAGATTCCCACTCTGCCCCGGCAGAGTGGGAATCTCATAATTAGAAGGGAGCAACCACATGACTGACCAGGCAACTATCCGCCATCGCCGCGGCATTTCAGACGGCGCTTTGGGGCTTCTGCTTATGCTGCCCGCGCTGCTTGTTCTGTTGATCGTCGTCGCATTTCCGATTCTCAAGGCAATTTATGCCAGCTTCTGCACCTACGGACTGACCGAGCTGCGCAAAGGAATGCTCGAGCTTCAGTGGAATCACTTTGAAAATTATAAATCTCTGTTGGAAAACAATGAGATCTTCACATATTTCGGCAATACCTTTGTTTTCGTCGTTTTTGTCGTCGTGATCCAGTTTGCCCTCGGCATGGGCATTGCGCTGATCCTCAACAGCAAAATCCGCGCTAGGGGTCCCATCCGTGGCTTGATGCTGATTCCATGGACGATTCCCTCGGTCGTCACGGCGATCGTCTGGCGGTTCATGACGAATTCCAGCTATGGTGTTTTAAACTATTTTCTTTACAAGCTCGGCATCATCGACAGCATCGATTTTTCCTGGACACTGCAATCCGGAAGCGCGATGACGCTCATCGTCATTGCAGCCGTCTGGCGGCAGCTTCCGTACATGATGGTCATGATCCTCGCGGGTCTTCAGTCGGTCGACAAATCGCTGCTGGAAGCCGGAACGATGGACGGCGCAAGCAAGTTCCAGACGCTGCTGCATATTACCATTCCCTCCATCCGCCCGGTGCTCGTTACGTCCATCTGGATCGCCGTCATGGCAAACTTCCAGATGTACACCATCATTGCAAACGTCACCAACGGCGGTCCGCTCACTGCGACCACTACGCTCTCCATTGCGGCGTACAAGGCGGCGTTCCAGTCCTATGACTTCGGCGTTGGCGCGGCCATCGGCGTTGTCTGGCTGGTCTTCCTGTTCATCATCACGCTGTTTTCCAACAAACTCAGCGAAAAGTATTCCCGCGATCTGGGCTAAGGGAGGCAAGAATATGAAAAATAAATATTCCGCACTCAAGTACGCTGGTATCGCCGTGATCGTTATTGTGCTGCTGTTCCCGGTCTACTGGATGATCAACTGTTCTTTACAGCACACAAATGTCATCATGACCGTTCCGCCAACGTTCTTCCCGACGAACCCGACGCTTGAAAACTTTGCAAAAATTTTCAGCAACGCATCCTACCTGCGCTATTTCAAAAACAGCTTCATCGTCGCTTTCGGCACGATTGCCGTCGTTCTGATTGTCTCTATTCCTGCGAGCTTTGCGCTCTCGCGCTATAATTTCCCTGGCAAACACGCCATCATGAGCGCGATCTCCTCTGTTCAGATGTTCCCGACGGTCGTCATCCTTATCACGCTCTACGGCTTTTATAACAAGTGGGGCCTGCTTGACACTTACCGCGGTCTCATTCTGGCGGACACAACGTTTGCGCTGCCGCTTGCCATCACGCTTCTCAAGAGCTTTTACGATACCATCTCCAAGTCCATCGATGAAGCGGCTCGCATCGACGGCGCGAACCGGCTTCAGATCCTGCTGTCGATCCTGCTGCCGCTGATCATTCCGGGTCTTGTCGCGGTCGGTATCTATACCTTCCTCAACTCGTGGGACGATTATCTGATGTCGCTGACGATTATGAAGTCCAACGAAATGCGCACGCTTCCCGTCGGCATTGCGCAGAGCTTCCTCGGCGAGTATTCCAACGACTACGGCGGGCTGATGGCCTTCGCGGTTGCGGGGTCGCTGCCGATCGTCATTCTGTTCGTCTTCTTCCAGAAGTATCTCGTCTCCGGCATGACAGCCGGTGCAGTGAAAGGATAACCTCCCGTATGGCAAACGGTCTCAACCGATTTTTCTTCCGCGCGGAATACAACGAGCTCGAAAGCCCCGAACAGTCATCCTGGGCGATCATGCTTCGCGTGGTGAAAGAAAACTGGGTGCAGATGGTCGGTATGAACCTGCTGTTCGTGCTTTGCTGCTTGCCGGTCATTACGATCCCTGCCGCCACGGCAGCGCTTCACCGCGTGATGCTCGACCGGGTGCGCGGACGCTGGGAAAGGCCGCTGACCGCGTTCTTTGCAGAATTCCGGACTTCGTTCTTTACCCGCGCATTTGTCGGGCTTCTTCTGCTGCTGGCTCCGGTGTCGCTTGCAAGCTATGCATGGATGCTGCAAAAGCCGTCTGTGGCTGTCGGGATTTTTGCCGCTGCATCACTGATTGTTTTCTGCATTACAAGCTATTTTTATCCCCTTCTGGTGCTTCTGGATGTGCCGGTGCTGAAAAACCTCAAAAACGCCTGCTGCATGGCAGCGCTGGAGTGGCGCACGACGCTTCTGATGCTGCTGACAGCCGGTGTGCTGGACGTATTGCTTGCCGTTCTGACGGCTTATGCACTGCCGCTGTTTGTCTTTTTCCTGTGCGCATTTCAGGTGCTTCTGTGCTGTTGCTTCTTCCATGCGCCGTTTCACAAATACTTTGAAAATGATCCCGAACCTTAAATAATACCACGGCAGAGACTCTGCCGTGGTATTTTTAAACATATTCGCGCTGGAGCTTGCGGTAAAGGCTTGGCGAGCAGCCCATCAGTTTTTTGAAGGAGAGAGAATAATATGCGGCGCTCTCAAAGCCGACTTGCATGGCGATCTGCTCGATGCTCAAGTCCGTATTGATAAGCAGCCCTTTTGACATGGAAATGCGGTAGTTGATCAGATATTTATGCACTGTGATGCCTGTTGCGTTGCGCATAATACGGTTGATATGATATGCGTGGTAGTTGAACGTCTCGGCCAGAAGCGCGCTGCTGATCGGTTCACTGTAGTGCTCCTGTAAATACTGGATCAGCTGCGATGCCGTCCGACTGGCTCGGGTGTTGGATAGCGAGCTCGAACGGATGGCTGTGATCAGAAGCTGTTTGAGCGTGCACGATGCATATTCGCGGTAATGGATCTTCTGCGTAGTATAGGTATCCAGAATTTCGCGCAGCTGCCGCAGAAGCACACTCATATCGTCGAGCACGATGAAGTCGTTCAGAACCTGAGAGTCTTCGAAGCTCTCCCGGCGGGGATAGGGCGTATCCTCTGCCTCCGGGCAGGGAAGCGGCGGTATGAAATGCTGGATCCCGGAGCGCTCAAAGGTATAGTCAAAATTCAGAACGATCATTTTGAGCAGCCGATCCGACGTGATCTGGTACGGGATACCGGCGTTGATCAGGACGAATGTGCGCTCCTTCATGGGGGATGTTTCGTCCCGGATGACAATGCTCCCTTCACCGGAGAGCACATAGAAAATGCGGCTGTCGCCCGGGCAGACACGCTTTCCGGTCGGATTGTACGTCAGCTCCTGTGCAAAGCGGATAAACGGACACGTCTGGCAAAGCAGCATATGTTCATCGCCTCCTGTTGGAGTATATGATACCAGCGAAATCCGGAAAAAACAAGACGAAAGAGGAGAATGCACGAACATTCTCCTCTTTTTGGTGCAGAAAAATCAGGCGTTGTCGTCAAGCACCCATTCAGGTCTTTCCCGGTACGGACGGCGGAACGTGCAAAGAAGTTTTCCCTGCTGCTCGAGATGCACATAGCAAGCCATGTCGCAGGCTCTGCCGCAGATGGAGCTGACATACGCGTGCTTGATGGGCGGATAGAAGAAGGTCTCGTCGAGTACGTGCTCTGAATCCTCGAGATTGTGGAACTGCGCCTCGCCGCGCATGACCTGCTCCCGGTTCGGAACGTCTGGGAATGCGTCTGCGGGCATAAAGGGGTTCTTCGAGCGATTGGCTCCCTTGTAGTAGACAGCGCACTGCCAGTCGTTCCGGTGACCGTCTTCGCTCAGCGCATGACCTGGGCAGGCGGCAATGCATTTTTTGCATCCATCGCAAAGGCCGGTGTTCTTCAGGGGTGTCGGCTCCAGATCGGCGTTTGTCAAAATAAAGGCATAGCGCTGCAAGGGGCCGAATTCTTTTGTCAGAACGTTTCCGGTCAGCGCCCGCTCGCCAAGACCGCAGCGCACGGCGCAGTCTTCAAAATCGAGCATCTTTTCCACCTTGACGCCGCGGTAGATCTCTTCGTAGTTGATCTCCGGATTGGTGCCTTCCGGATCTGGATGAATGACCTGATGGCGCTTCTGCGCGATGGCAAGGTACCCCTCTTCCTCCAGAAACGCGCTCACACGCAGAAGCGTCTGCGGCATCAGCGTCTCTTCGATCGTCTCGATACCGGTCGTAGAGTACTGATAATAGGTGGTTCCCTCTTCAATACCGCGGTGGCTGCCGCGCAGGACGCGGTAGGCGATGCAGATGACCGATTTGACATCCGGATAAATGTCAAAAACGTTCGTTCCATCAAAGCGGTCGGCACTGCCGATGGCGACAAGGTCGGCGTCAAATTGCTTTGCGCAGGCGACAACAGCCTGCGTCAGTTCACGTTTTGCCATCATAATTCCGTCACCCCCATCAAATGCTTATAACAGGCAATATCACATGGCTTGCCGCAGATGCACGGTGCATATCCCGTCGAGCGGCTAGGCAGGAAGTCAAGATCTTTGTAAATTGCGCGGGCAGACTGCGCGTCAAAGCGCTTCTCACCGTTCAAAATGGCTTCCCGTTCCGGATTTCCGGCAAGCGTGGCATCGGTCATATAAGGATTCGACTTGTGCGCACCGCGATAGTAGACGCTGCACTGCCACGTGTCAAGACCGTTTTCATCAATAGCGTGGCCCGGGCAGGCCTTTGCGCACAGGCCGCAGCCATCACACAGCTGTTCGGTAAACGGTGCATCCACCTCCAGCGGTGCATCGGTCACGATAAAGGCCAGACGCACAAACGGGCCATACTTTTTTGTGAGCACATTTCCCTTCATACTGCGGCAGCCAAGACCGCAGATCTGCGCGGCCTGTGTAAAGTCCATGATGATGTCCGGCACGGGCTTTCCCGGCGCGACCGCCTCGGCGTGCGAAAGTTCATATGTGTCGATGAGCTCGGGGTTCTGCGTCTTGTCGCCCTTGATCTTGAGGTTTGACACGTTGCGCTGCACACACGCGTCATAGCCTTCGTTTTCGATGTAGCCGGCCATACGCAAAAGGAACATCTCTGCAAGCTCCTCGTCCATGTACTTCACGCCCAGATACGTATAGTTGAGATACTGGTTTGCGTGCTCCATGCCGTAATAAAGTCCCTTCGGCACAGCAAACGCAAAGCCGATAACGCACGTCGCGTGCGGGCAGATCAGCCGCGGATCACGCTGCGGGTCGGTGCCCTCAAACAAGCGGATATCGCCGATGCCGCAGAGACTTGCGCCGAACTGCTTTGCTTTTTCTTTGATAAATGCACTATTTAACATGATCGTCTCCCCCTATTACGCGCCGCTTCAGCGATCCATCTTCCAAGCCTTACCGGTGCGCAGCGGCTGTTTGAAGCGCCCTTCCATGCAGCCGCCCTTCTTTTCCAGCATACTTACACAAGCGCGGATGCAGCCGCCGCATTTAGCCATATTGTAGCCGACCCATGTCGGGAAATATTTTTCGAGCTCCGTATACAGCTCTGTGACGTTCTTCTCATCCGCCTTCAGCTTGTTGTCAAAGTCCTCGAGCAGGTCGAGACTGCCGGTATTGTTGTCAAAAACCTCCTTGGGAACAAAGGGGTTATAGTACCGGCCGGCGTGCGTGTAGAACGCGTAGCAGCGCCACATATCGATGTTGCCCCATTCGTAGGTGTGACCCTCAATGGTCGCGTGACAGGAATTGTTGTCCTTGATCGACGGGATACAATGCCCTGGACACTGCTTGACGCAGGCCATGCACTTGCGGCACAGGGGAGGACCATCATAGATGGGATCCGGCTCCAGCTCGGCATCTGTGAACAAAAACGCCACGCGCTGCAAGGGACCAAATTCCGGCGTCAGCAGCATTTTTGACCAGCCGATTTCGCCCAGACCGCAGATGACAGCCGCCAGACGGAAATGGAACTGAAGATCGGGTGCGACGCCGTCCTCACGTACCGGGCGCGTATACTGCACCGTGCGGTGGTGAGCGGCTTTGTTTTTGGCTTGCTCGTTGACGGTGATCTGCTCTTCGGGCGAAATGGTATTGCCGACCGTGCCGTCTACATCGGAGATGCGGCCGCGCGCGCCGGTGTTCCGGTACAAAAACGCCTCATAGCCGTGATCCTCGATCAGTTTTCCGACGCGGTAGAGCACCGCCGGTGCGTAGATCTCGTTGATGCCGCCATAGGCCATAGACGGATACTGATAAAACTGCGTGCCTTCTTCAATGCCGCGCTGCACGCCGCGCGGGATTCGGAACACAAAGCCAACAACAGACTTTGCCTCCGGGAACAGGTAACGTGGATCCATGTCCTTCGGCGCTTCCGCGAAGCGATCCATACTGCCGATGCCGCAAGCATCGGCTCCGGCGGCCAACGCGGCCTCTTTGATCATCTGACTGGTCAGCATTTCTCTTTCTCCTCCTGTGTATCCATATCGTTGTCTGCCAGCATAATATCTGGCAGTGCCCGCAAAATGGTCTGATAGATGCGCACACAATAACCGCAGCTGCCGCAATCATGGGAGCAATTGTGGCGGACGGCGAAATAGTCCGGTGGAAACGCAGTGTTGTCCAGAACCGCCGGATAGAATATATGCGCGTAATTGGGCTCCAGCAGATCCAGCATATTACCTTCGTACCGGCCGGACGTATAAGCAAGAAGTGTCTGCACCGGATTGGGCGAGGTTCTGGTCGCCAGTTTGACCCCATCCGCAAGATCCTCGTAGTGGTGCAGATCCTCCGGACGGATCCAATTGGAAAGCTGCAGGATCGCTGCGCGGTGCTCCGGGCTCGCCAGATACTGCCGGCAGACACTGTGAAATTCGAACGCATTGTCCATTTTTGCGATTTCCTGCTCATGGGCAACCAGATTGTCATGGAACTGCCGCGCCGAGCAATTGTTGAGACAGCCGCTGTTTGCCAGCAAATCGAGCTTTTTCCCATGCGCGTCGCACCAGCGGCGAAGCCTTTGAAGTGCGGGAATATCCCGATTGAGCTCGCGTTTTGCGTAAAACGAAGTGAAGCAATCGCCCAGATAGTCCATGCCTTCTTCCGAGCCGATCTCCATATTGACCGATGCGCGAACCTCAAGCTGCGGGAAATTTTCACGCACAAAGCGACCAATCACAGGCGATGTCGTCGTCACAGAGACGAGGTTCATCTGCTCACACAAATAGTTGACAAGGTCGCCAGTTGTTTGAAAAAAGCTCCGCGCAAGGCTTTGCCCGCCATAGCAGTTGGCATTCAGAAGCAGATTCAACCCGATGCCTGCATCCGCGATAGCCTGGAGCTCGTCGCGCTGCCGCTTTGCGGCCTCCCACGGGAAAAGATCCTGGTGCAGACCGACTGCGCTTCTTCCACTCGGCATAGTGTCCCATGAAAAATAGACCTCGCCGATCTTTTCCCGCTGCGCCAGGATGCAGCGCAGGAAGCTGTCATCGTTACACAGCTGGTATCCAACGAAAAGCTTCAAAACCAGCGCCTCCTCCATACGTATATAATAAAATTATTTTAACATATCCGATTCCCTTGCAACATGAAAAAGAGAACCTGCTTTTATAAAAAACAAACATATTTCGGAGAACGGAGAAATTCGGAATGTTCTCAAACAAAAAGTTTTTGTTTTTGTTGACATATCGATATTTTTCTAGTAAATTTAGATATATTTCAAGAAAGAATACAAAAAAGCGCCGGCATAATCTCCGGCACGCAAAGGGTGATATAATGAAAAAAGTAACTCTTCTTTTTTGGAGCGTACTGCTTTTGGCGCTGTGCGCCTGCGCAGCCGGAGCACCGGAAAATCTGACAGATGCGCTGACGGCCGACTCGTGGAAGGCAGAACTGTCGGAAGGTACATCGGCTGTGTATACGTTTGCAGCCGACGGCACATTCCGGTGCGATGCCTCCGCCGTTCTGGACGGCAAGACCGCGAGCATCACAAGATCGGGTGTCTACACCGTAGATGAGACCGAGAACGCCGCTGCGGTACATCTGCAATACGAAAATGTACAATACATCGTGGATATTGTCTGTACAAAAGACGCGCAGGGCTATCATCTGTCCATTGCAGGCTGCGACCTTCAGCCGGTCAGGGCAGCAAAATGAGCACGGCTGTCGGGCCAAAAAAGGTCTACCTGGAGCTGACGTCCCGCTGCAACCTGCACTGCTCGATGTGCTTTCGGAAGCTCTGGTTCGACGAGGCCGAGGGCGATATGACAGATGCGCTTCTGGGTCGCCTGCGCGAGCAGCTGCCGCAGCTTTCTTCCCTGGAAACTGTCATGTTTGGCGGCGTCGGCGAACCGCTGCTCGATACGCGTCTGGAAAACCTTGTAGCCGTGTTTCATGAGAAGAACCTCCGGACGGAGATCATCACAAATGGGAGTCTGCTGACCGCCGCTCGTTCTCGGGCGCTCGTTGATGCGGGACTCGATCGTCTCTGGGTTTCCATGGACGGCTTTTCTGCCCAGAGCTATGCCCGGCAGCGCCTCGGCGGGCGGTATACGAAGCTGATGGAGCACATGGAAGTCTTTAATCGCGCCCGAAGTGGAAGCCCGACAGAGCTTGGCTTAACATTTGTGATTACGCCAGAAAATGTGTCTGAGCTGGACGAGATCGATCCGTTTGCCGATCGCGTGCAGGCAGAATGGCTTAACGTAAGCCATGTGGTTCCGGCCGCACCGCTAAAAAAGGAAGACGCCGTTTACGATCTCCCGGTGACGCTCGGAAAGGTTCGGCGTGTTTCGCGCAGCGCAAAGCCGCCACAGCACGACAGCTGCCCGTTTGTCCGCGATGTCGCAACCTTTATACGCTGGGACGGCGGCGTCTGTCCATGTATGCAGCTGCTACACAATTGCGATACGTATCTCTATGAGCAGCAACGGCGCGTCTTCCGCTGTGAATTCGGTTCTTTGACAAGTCAGAGTATACAGGAGATCTGGAACAGCGCGGCATATCGCAGCTTCCGTGCATTGGTGCAGGAGTTCGACTTCCCGAGCTGTACCATCTGCATGGGCTGCGACGACCGCCTGGAAAATCGCAGCGACTGTATGCACAACACCTTTCCAACCTGCGGCGCGTGCCTGTGGTCGGAAGGAATCATTTTCTGCCCTTAAAATATGTCAGAAAGAGAGGAAATCATATGAAAACAATTCTGGTATTAGGCGGTGCCGGCTACATCGGCAGCCACACCGTATATGAACTCATTGACAATGGCTACGACGTGGTCGTGGCGGACAATCTGGAAACCGGCTTCCGCAAGGCGGTGCATCCCAAGGCGCGGTTCTATCAGGGCGACATTCGCAATAAAGAGTTCTGCGACCATGTGTTCTCGTCGGAGAAGATCGACGCTGTCATCCACTTCGCGGCCAACTCGCAGGTCGGCGAGAGCATGGTCAATCCGCTGAAATATTACGACAACAACCTCGGCGGCACGCGGACGATGCTGCAGAGCATGATCGAGCACGGCGTGAAGTACATCGTCTTTTCGTCCACGGCGGCGACCTACGGCGAGCCGGAGCGTGTGCCGATCCTCGAGACTGACCCGACGCACCCCACCAACTGCTACGGCGAAACCAAGCTCTCCATGGAGCGGATGTTCTACTGGGCGTCCGTCGCGCACGGGATTCATTTTGTCGCGCTGCGCTACTTCAACGCCTGCGGCGCGCATATGTCCGGCAAGATCGGCGAGGCGCATAACCCCGAGACGCACCTCATCCCCATCGTTTTGCAGGTTCCGAACGGCCAGCGCGACCATGTGAGCATTTTTGGCGACGATTATCCGACAAGAGACGGCACCTGCGTCCGCGATTACATCCACGTCACCGACCTCGCGTCCGCACATATCTTAGCGGCCGAATACCTGATGAACGGCGGCGAAAATAACGTGTTCAACCTCGGCAACGGCGTCGGCTTCACGGTTAAGGAGATCATCGACACGGCGGAGAAGGTCGTCGGCAAGCCGATCAAGTGCGAGATGGCGGAGCGCCGCGCGGGAGACCCGGCGCAGCTCGTTGCGTCCTCGGAAAAGGCAAAGACCGTCCTCGGCTGGAAGCCGAAGTACGACGATATTGAGACGATCATCGGTTCTGCCTGGAACTGGCACAAGGAGCATCCGCATGGCTATGAAGATTGAGACGGTATATGCCGCGCTGGATTCGCTGCTCGATTACGCGAAGGACTGCGGCCTGCTGCACCCGCTGGACGAGACGTTTGCGCGGAACAGCCTTCTTGCAGAACTGAAACTCGAAAGCTACGAAAAACAGATAGAACGCCATAGTTTTCCGGAATGTCTGAACCTTCTGTGCGATTATGCGGCAGAACAGGGACAGATCCACGACACCATTGCGGAGCGCGACCTGTTTGATACGAAGCTCATGGGCTGCGTGACACCGCGGCCGTCCGAGGTCGTGCGGAAGTTCTGGTCGCTGTATGCGGAAAGTCCCAAAAAGGCGACAGATTATTTTTACAAGCTCAGTCAGGACTGCAACTATATCCGCCGCGACCGTATCGCAAAGGACGAGCACTGGACAGCGCAGACAAAGTACGGCGAACTTGAAATTTCCATCAACCTCTCGAAGCCGGAGAAAGACCCGCGCGACATTGCGGCGGCAAAGCTGAAAAAGGCGTCCGGGTATCCGAAATGCCTGCTGTGCGTCGAAAACGTCGGTTATGCGGGCACGATCTTGCACCCGGCGCGGCAGAATCTGCGCGTCATGCCTGTGACCGTGAACGGTCAGCCG
>ENA-UOJJ01003432-UOJJ01003432.1-human-gut-metagenome-genome-assembly--contig:-CS66-NODE-3432-length-17130-cov-11.106823_pt1 | contig 17130 bp, 6 predicted proteins | sample MGYA00242343_ERZ723890 | MGnify/ENA metagenome assembly ERZ723890 | reverse complement strand
AAATTAGCCAAGAAATAGTTATGGAGCTTTCCTATTTTGCAATCATCATCGGCGCCATCTTCGTCAACAACGTCGTGCTGGCGCAGTTCCTCGGCATCTGCCCCTTCCTGGGCGTGTCGTCGAAAGTCGAGACTTCGCTGGGCATGGGAGCTGCCGTAACCTTCGTGATGGCCATTGCGGCCGTCGTGGCGTGGCTGATTCAGACCTATGTGCTCGTGCCGCTGGACATCGTCTATATGCAGACGATCGTCTTCATCCTCGTGATCGCGGCCCTCGTGCAGATGGTCGAGATCATGCTCAAGAAGCTCTCGCCGTCGCTCTATCAGGCGTTGGGCATCTTCCTGCCCCTGATCACCACCAACTGCGCCGTGCTGGGCGTCGCGATCCTGATGATCCAGAAGGAGTTCAACCTGTTGCAGAGCGTCACTTATTCGGTGGCCACGGCCCTCGGTTTCGCCCTTGCGCTGGTGCTCTTCGCAGGTATCCGCGAGCGTCTCGATTTCGAGGACGTGCCCAAGGCGTTCAAGGGCATTCCCATCGCGCTGATCACGGCCGGGATTCTGGCCATGGCGTTTATGGGATTCTCCGGCCTGGTTTGATTTCCGATTTGTAAGCGGCTATTTCCGCACATCCCTCGAACGGGGCGAATGGAATGTACTTGAGGTACTATCCATCCGCCCCGTTCTTCACGATATACGGAACTCCCCGGCTTAAAATCAAAAATCTGTTTCACGATGCACGGCATCTGCACCGCACTGATTGGAAAACGGGTTCGGGGACGGGGCCGGTGCGCATGCCGTCCCCGGTTACGGCCGGATTCAGTTGAATTCGATGAGGAGATGCGTCGCCCAGAAAGGATCGGGGGCTTCGCCCGGCAGGGGAAGGGGAGGGGCGAGTTCCCCGGGAAAGAGCGTGCGCAGGGCATACCCGGCCTCCCCGGTGCGTTCGAGGATCAGTTGGCAGGCTCCGGTGGAGATCGTGCGGGAGGTGCGGACCGTGCGGACAGGGCATCCGTTGCGCAGGATGTTGCGAACAGCAGCCCGCTCGGCGGGCGTCAGCTCCGCGTCTGCCGCCAGTCCGCTCGTTCCGACGGGTGCGTCGTAGCGGAACGACAGGCGCACCCGGCCGTCGGTTCCGGGGTGCAGGGCGGTGAAAGATTCGGGGAAATCCCGTTGCAGCCGTGCGACGGCTTCCTGCGGAGAAAGGGCGAAAGTGCGGAGGAATTTGGACCCGGGCATGCGTAGCTGGCCGTCGATCGCCTCGTCGGTAAATCCCGCCCGGCGCAGGCTGTCGCGCAGAGCTTCGTCCGCCGTTTCGAAATGGGTCAGGACGTGAAAAAGCGTTTCGGGCGAATAGGATATTCGTTCCATCTCCGATCAGGATTTGTTGCGCCGGTAATGCCAGACGGAGATGCTTGTGATCACGATTGCGGAGAGCAGGAGCGCGGCGAAAATCCGGAACGGGGTCGTGCCGCTTTCCCAGCCGAAATAATCCTTGACCAGCGACGCGCCGTCGTAGGTCGCCGAGCAGACGGTCAGCATCGTCAGGAAGAGGATAAGGCCCGCCAGCCGCCGCTCCGAGTTCTTTTCGAGGCGTTCGGCCTCCTGTTCGAGGTGGCGGTGCAGTTGTTCGCGCTCGGTGGCGATGTCCAGCCCGGTGTCGATGGCCCGGTAGATGAGCTGCGGCAGGAAGTTGTAGGAGATGTTCGAGAAGGCGTACCAATGCTCCTGCTCCTTCATTTTGTGGAGCAGCCGGATGGACTTCCGGTCGTTGGCGGCCGAGCGGAATTGCCGGTTGACGACGAAGAGCAGCGTCTTCTGGTAAAGCGCATGGATGTAGATCAGCCGGAAATAGCTGTTGGGCCATACCCACATCTGTGCGGCCGTGCGGCCTTTTGCAACCACGGTGAAACTGTCGACCAGCGCCAGCGCTTTCCAGTTGCGGAATGCCGAAATCGTGTGGGTGCGGATGATCCGGTCGTAATATTCCTGGGAGGGGGAATATTCGTGTTTGTGGTCGGCGACGCAGCCGACGGGGCTCAAGGTTCCCAGTTCGAAGAGCAGTTCGTCCGAGAAGTCGTCCAAAATGAAGATCTGGAAACATTTCAGCTTGTTGCCGGTGAGGGTCAGGCCGGAGAAACGTCCCTGACGCGGGGATTCGGCCGACGGCCGGGGAGGGCACAGCCGCAGGATCTCTTCCAGCAGGGCGAGGTACTCCGGGGCGTCGATCTGCGATTTCAGAATCCCCTGCTCTGCGATCTCATAGCAGGAGGTCTCGCGCAGAATGCCGTGTGCGGCGATCAGCGTGTCGAGCGTCGTTTCAGGCTCTTCGGCGATCTCCATGGCGAAAAGGCAGATGTCGTAGGGGAAGAAGAAGAGGTGGAACCGGCACAGTCTGAAGGCGTATTCCGCGGCGGGGAGCTTTGGGTGGCGCAGCGTGCAGAGCCGGTCGGTTTCCAGGGTCAGGTGCGCCGTGTCGGCATAGACCGCCCCCGAGGTCTGTCCGTCGACCTGCATGAGCGAATCAATGAAACTCTCGTAATAGATGCTGCTGAGCCGTTCGTAGGCCTCGCGGGTCAGGGGTTTTTCCGCCTGCCACCGCTTGTCGGCGGCCTGCACTTCGGAGGCCCGTCCGACGGCGGCGAGGTGGCCGCAGAAAAAGGTATGCGCGTAATGCAGTTTGTTATCCATGGATCGTTGTGGGTTAAAGCAGGGTTACTCGGACGAAGGGATGGCGCCGCTTCGGGTCCCCGGGGTTTTCGATGCGGACGACCGTCACCTCGGATATGGTTGCGCCGGGCTGCGGGATAAACTGGCCGACGCCCGTGAAGAAAAGTTTCATGTCGGCCTTGGAGATCGTGGCTTCGATCCCGGTGTCCCCGAGCAGGACGACGACGCTCTCGTCCGAGGAGCGCCGCACCGTGGCCGGATAACCGCTCCCGACGCCGGGCGTGTGTTTGAGGAAGGGATCGCCGACGGTCTGTCTGTGGCCCAGCAGCAGGCCGCCTTCCGCGGGCGAGAGGTGCAGTATCCGGCATGAAACCTTCTCGCCGCGCTTCCAGACGCCGTGCCACTGGTCGCAGTACTGCCACATGATCTCGGAGCAGTGGAGGAAGCCGACGGCTCCGCCGCAGCGCATCAGGTAGCCGCCTGCGGTCGTCCCCAGCACCGTGCAGGGGAGCATGTCGCCGGTCTCGCAGGTCAGCAGCGGGTTGGGGGTCAGCGCGCAGGCGTTGAGCGTCGTGTACTTTGTCTTGCCGATGATCTCTTCACCTGTGATGACGGCGTTGATCCGGTCGCCCGGCTGGCACGGCACGTCGGTCGGGCGGTTCCAGTAGAACTCCGAGGACCGGATCGCCGCGTCGTAGAGCCTGCCCCGTTTGGGGAACGTGCAGAACACATGATGCGCCGTGGCCTTGACTACGGTGCACTGCACGCGGGAGCCGACGGCCAGATCGTTGTTGGTCGTGGGCGTGAGTGAGAATGTGATCTGCCGCTTCGTGAAACGGATGGCGGAAACGTAAACCGTTATGTTCGCATCGCTCCGGATGTTCATGGCCTTGATCTGCGCTTCGCTGACCGGAAGCGTTCCGACGAGTCCGTTGACCCGGACGAGGCACATCGTTCCGAACAGGCTCTGCACCGTGCCCTCCGCCTTCTGACCCACGCTGAACGTGAGCAGCGGATCGTGCGTTACGGCGCGCTGCGAAACGTAGAAGGTGCGTTTGACCTTGTCCACCGACAGTATGCGGACTTTGACCTCGTCGCCGCATTCGGGCGCATGTCCCGGCAGAACCTCCTCCCGGGGCATCGAGAGGTAGAGTTCCCCGCAGCGGAGCACACAGACCGTCTTGTCGCCTCCGGCCACCGTGGCTTTCACGATGTCGCCGTTGCGGAGCCGGGCCTGCTCGAACGGGTCGGTCGCGGCGCGGGTTCCGATCGAGACGTAGATCATCCGCGCATCGGGGTCGATGCGTTCCACGACGGCCTCCTCGCAGCGCGAGCCGATCGGGTAGAGCGCAAGCTCGGTCGCCGGCTGCCAGAAACGGCTCTCGGCGCACACCCGGTAGAAAAGATCGCCGTCGCGCAGCAACAGTCCGAAGCGCGGCGACCGGAAGCAGATTTCGCCCGAAACCCGGTCGCCCGGCCGCACCGGGATCTCCGACCAGTCGTTGTAACGCTGCTGCACGCTGAGCTTCAGCGTCCGCGTCTCGGGGTCGGCGGCTTCGACGACCATCGTCAGCTGTTCGCGCACCGCGTAGAGCATCTTGGCGTTGGCGATCGGGAAGAGGCTGGCGCGTTCGAGCGGAACCCGGCAATAGATGCCCCGGAAGCAGACCGTGATCGCCTTGACGGCCACATGAATCACCTCGGCGACATCGACCGTGCCTACGGTACAGCTGTCGAACTGCGAATAGTCGCTGACCAGTTCGGCCGATACGGTGAGCGCATTGGCCTTTTCGTCGATGCCCGTCACGCGCATCCGGACCAGCTGGCCCGGTCCGTAACGCTGACTGGGGCTCTCGTTCTCCCGGAACCCGGCATCGGTGTCGGACAGGAAGGCGCGATAGCCTTCGTACTCGGCCCACAGGCCTGTGGCGGTCCGTTCCGTCACGGTAAACCAGAGCCATTCGCCGGGGCTGAACCGTAGCTCTTCGCCGGACAGCTCTTCGCAGCGGCGGGTGAGCCGGACTTTTCGTTGCACGGGGTCGATGGAGAGAATCCGGGCGCGAAGCGCGTCGCCCGCCTTGTAGTTGCGGCGGATTTCGCCTGCGAACTCCGTATTGGCGATGTAGCACAGATACCCGCTGCAATCCACGTAGATGCCTTGCGGAACTACCTGCATGACGCTCCCCCGGACCAGATCGCCCTCCGCAAAGGGCATCTCCTGCAGGAACGGGTTGGGCAGAAGCTCCCGGACGCTGAATTTCAGAATGCGGCTCTCCCGGTCGAACCGTTTGACTTTCACCCGGAGCGTGTCGCCGTCACGGTAGTTTTCCCCGATGCGGAAAACCGGCAGCCAGCTCAACTCCTCGCGGCGCAGGGTCACGACGATTCCGTGGTAGTTGACGAAGAGGGCCGAATCCATCACGTAGTCCGCCGTCACCTCGAGCGTGTCGCCCTCCGTAAGCCGGACGCCTTCCCAGTCGGGCGTATATTCGTCTTTGGGCAGTCGGAACGCCAGGCTTCGCGTGTCGGGATCGACCGCCGTTACCTCGGCTTCGATCTCGCGGCCGGGACGGAAGAAGTTGGCGAGGTTCTCGACGCCGCTCCAGACGGCGTCGTCGAGCGTGAGCCGCCCCGCATAATCGTAATAGGTCACTTCGGCGGCGAACTCCTGCGGGATGAATTTGCGCAGCGTCACGTCGAGTTTCTCGCCCGGGCGGATGTCGTCGAGCGACCGCGTGTCGTCGACCATGTCGCGCAGGCTCGCCTTGAAAGTCAGTTTGCGCGGCATCAGGTCGGTGACAACCGCTTCGATCTCTTCGCCCGGGCGGTAGGCCGCCGCCGAACGTCCGGCCCGCTCCCAGGCCAGGTCGCGGGCGAAGATCACGCCGCGCAGCGCCGGCATTTCGACGCTCTCGACGGTGAGCTGCTCGGGCATTTTCCGCGCCGCGGTCCGCACGTCGGTGATCCGGACGCGGTGCGCTTCGCCGATGCGCAGCGGCATGTCCGCCGGAGGAATGCCTTCGGCATAGCGGAGACTCAACGCGAGGGAGAGGTCTTCGTAGTCGATTTGCAGGATCACCGCCGAAAGACGCTGACCCGGAACGAACGTCGCGGAAGGTTCGCCCCATGCCAGCTCCCCGCACGGCACGACGCCGGCATAACCGGCCGCGTCGACTGTGAGCGTCCGGTCGTCACCGACCGAAACGACCGTGCATTCCACCGTGCCGTACTGCCGGAATCCGGCTTCCACCCACGGGCGGGGCAGGATTTTCACGAGCGAGAAGCGAAGGCGTCCCTGCTCCCGGTCGATGGCTTTGCAACAGACGGCCACCCGGTCGCCCGGAACGAGCGTCGAACCCAGTCCCGGGGCGAGACCTTCGATCAGGCCCGCATAGCCGGCGTATTCGACCGCCGCCTTCTCTCCGCAGTGCCCGACTACTTCGGCGACGACCGTATCGTTGTCCGACACCGGGCAGTAAAGCCACGGATTGGGTTGCAGCCGGCGGATGCTGAGCCGCGGAACTCCGCTCTTCTCCAGTCGTTCGACCACGGCCTCGATCTCTCCGCCCGCCGCGTAGCGGGTCGGCAGGTAACGTTCGCCCAGCCGGAAGGGCGGGGTCCAGGTCGTATCCCCGAGAAGCACCGAAGCTTCCGTGTCGTTGCACTTCACCACCATGAGTTTCTCGGTGATGCGCGTGATCCGGGCGGAGAGGCGCGCTCCCGCGACGAACGGAACGGCGGCCCCGGCCAGCAGTCGCCGCCGGCTGAAGCGGCAGAGGCCGCGGGCGGCGTCGTAATCCAGATGGCAGACCCACAGCCTCTCGCCTTCGTCGTAGAGCGAGCAGGCCGAGTCGACGATTCCCCAGATGATCTCCTCCCGGGGGATGAATCCGAAGCACCCTTCGCCCGGACAGAAGACATGGATGCCCTCTTCGGTGCAGTGCTTCACCTCCACTTCGGCCCCGGCTCCGTTGCGGAATGCGTCGGAGAGCTGCGGGCGCGGCTCCGTCAGCAGCCGGCGCTTTCCGGCGTCGAACCTGGCGACATAAAGCCGGAAACGGCCGTCTGCCGGCAGCTCGTCGGCTGCGACGGACTCCAGCCACGGCTTTCCGGCGAGGATCGCCGTGTCGCGGGGCGAAAGCCACAGGTCGATTCCTTCGTAACGCACGATGGCCGATCCTGCGTCGAAGGCGACGAGCTGCGTTTCGATGAAGGATTCGGGGGCGATACGGAGCGATTTCCACGGATCGGGAATCAGGGTGCGATGGTCGAACAGCAGGCAGCCGCGTTTGAAATCGTAGGCCGCGGCCTGCGCCTCCAGACGCTCGCCGGGTGCGAGGCGCGAGGTTTCCGGCGCACTCCATGTGGCGCGTTCGAAGGAGAGCATGCCGCGGATGCCGCCGGCGGTTTCGACCCGGTACCCGGCCCGTTCCCGGCCGAGGACGGTGATGTCGAATCGTTGGCCGACCATCCGGCGGCAGTCCTCCCGGTCGGGCGAACCGACGTAGAGGCGCTGGTTGCGGCGGTCGATGCCCTCGATGCGTACGCGGCGTAGCTCTCCCGGGTGGAAGAGCGCGTCGGGCTGCACGTCGCCGCAGGCTCCGGCGACGAACGTGCGGGCCGTTTCGCGGGAGCAGACGCCCAGCCGGCCCCCGACATCGAAACGCACCTCTGACGCCGTGGCTTCCACGACTTTCGCCTCCGCCACGTCGCCTTCGGCGATCGGAACGCTCCACGGATCGGGCAGCACGGCCTTGCGGCTGAACTGGGCCACCCGCTTCGTGCGGTTGATGAAAATGAGCTGCGCCTCGATCCGCTCGCCTTCGGCGAATGCGCCTTCGGCGCTCGGCGGGGTGATCCACCCGATGCGTTCGCGGGGTATCTCGCCGATGATTCCGTCCAGGGCGACCATGACGGCCATGCGGTCGGTCCGCAATACCGTTACCTCATACTTCGAGCCGACTCGGTAGTTTACCCCGTTCCACGGGGATTCGGCGCCGCCGGTTCCGCTCAGGAACAGAACCCGGGCTTCGGGGTCGAACTTCACGAGCAGGACCCGGAGCCGGTCGCCGGTCCTGTAACGGTTCATTCCGCTCTGGAAGTTGAACCACGAGACATTGTATTTCAGCACCTCGCCCACGATGCCGTCGGCATTTACGAGCAGGTTGCCGTTCGGCAGCACCGCCGCGACGGTCCCCTCCGTCGTGTCGCCCTCCCGGTGGGGGTAGGCCGGCCAGGGGTCTTCGAGCAGCTCCTTGCGGCTGAAGACCAGCTCGCCGCTCGCCGCGTCGGCCCGCAGGACGAGCGCTTCGACCTGCATGCCCGGGCGGTAGGCCGAGCGGTCGACGATCCGGGACGAATTCCAGTCGAGTTCGTCGTTCGGGATATAGCCGATCACGTCGCGGTGCGTCACGATCATCCGGTCGGGGCGTATCTCCGCGATGACCGGGTAGCAGCGGTCGCCTTCGCGCAGGCCGGCCTGCGCCCAGAGGGACTCCCTGTCGTAGAGCAGGCGGACCCGGCGGACGCCGTCACGCTCTTCGGCGCGTACGCGGACCCGGCTGCCGTGGCGGAGCAGGCACTCGGTGACGTAATCGGGCATTTCGGGCCGCTCCAGTTCGATTTCGATCAGCCGTTCCTGCTGCAAGGCCCACAGTTTGCCCGCCCCGGCGGCGTGGGCCACCACCTGAAGGTCGTATTCGGTCCCCGGTTCGAGACTGTCCGGAACGGTGTCGCAGTCCGTGGTGAAACACTCCAGCACAGCCTCCGACGGAGAGAAACGCGAGACGAACGCCTCGACCGTTTCGCCCGCCTCGGGCCGGCGGGCGGTGTAGGGTTTCAGAATGCCGAAAACCCGGTCGTAGCCGATCCGGATTTCGTCCTCCCGCACGTCGCACACCTGCACCCGGATGCGCTTCCCTTCGGCAATGCCGGAGAGGGAGTCCCAGGGGTTGACCGGCGGCTGCGCCAGCCGGAAAAAGGTCTTTCCGTCCGACCGTCCGACCCGTACGGCGATCCGCTCGCCGGGCGAGAAGGCGATGTTGCGGGCCATCGGGAAGGAGTAACTGCCGACGGGAAGGAACCCGAACACCTCGCCGGCCCGCCAGAGTATGATCCCGGCCTGCCCGTCCTCGAAGAGCACCTCGGCGTCGAGCGTCAGACCCTCGTCGAGAGCCTGGATACGGTCGGCGATCAGACTTTTGAACTGGAATTTCGGATCGCCGTGCTCGAAAAAGCCGCAGACGCGCACCTCGGTCTCGAGCGAGTGTTCCCGGAGGTAGTTGTTCAGCGAGTAGGGCAGCTCCTGCGGGTGGAGGTGGAACGAGCAGGAGCGTTGGTCGATCGTGGTTCGGATCTCGGTCGTGGCCGGGATTTCCGTCGGGGTGATTTCGCAGCGGAGGATGTCGCCTTCCGCCAGCCCGTAATCGACCGTTTTGTCGAGCAGCTCGAACAGGAAATGGCGCTGCTTGTCGTTGCGTCTGATCATCTTCACCCGCAACGGCTGGTTCGGGAGGTAGATCCCGTTGCGGAAGCGTTCCACGCAGTTGGGGATCGAGTTCCTGTCGACGGTGTGGACCTCGCCGCGATAGCGTACGGAGAGTCCGTTGCGGGTGACGTTGTTGACATGGACCGTGACCGTGTCCCCGACATCGAGCGTCAGCGAGTCGAAGGCGACCGGGGCGTCGTCCGTTACGGGGTCGAACGTGTACCGGAGCCGGCCCGACTGCTCGTCGCGGGTTTTCGAAAGGAGCTTCGCCCGGATTTTCATGCCGCGGCGGTAGGCGGCGGCGATCTCGCCGCTGCGGAAACGCTCGTCGTAGTTCGGAAGCGACTTTTTGTGGATCAGTCCGTCGTTTCCGCCGAAGGAGACGAACAGGCCGAAATCGACCGCCCGGTTGACATAGACATCGAAACATTCGCCTTCCGCGGCCTCGACGGGAGCGGGACGCACCGGATTCAGGCAGACCGGTTCGTCGACATTGGTTTTCAGTCGGTTGAAATCCGTATAGTCCCAGCATTGCGCTTCGATCCGCTCGCCCGCCAGCAGCCGGAAGAGGTGCTCGCCCGTGCAGTTCTTCGGGTTGAGCGTGAAATGGCAGCTGTTGCCCGGGGCGTAAACCCGGAAGCGTCGGCCCGAAAGGGCGTGGGCGGTCAGTTCGCTTTGCAGCCGCTCCACGTCCGCCGCGGCCAGTCCGACTTCGAGTGTCGTATGTTCGCGGATCGAGGCGATGAGCTGGTCGAACGATTGCTGCACGGCCTGCTGCTGCGAGACCGCGTCGCGCCAGGGGGTTGCCCCGGCGGCGATCTCCACCTCGACGAAGGCTCCGTCGGCGTAGCGCGCCGCGTCCGCGTCGGAGACGGCGATCAGCTGGTCGAATCCGCAGTCGAGGTAGCGGCGGCCGCCGACGCTGCACACGCGCCCCAGCAATCGGTCGGCAGGGGCGGCGGTGCGGATGGGTTGCAGGGAATTCCTATTCTCCATGTGCGTTTTCGGTTGAAGGGGTTTGTGCCGGGTCGGGGGTCAGGTGGAGATACCACTTGCCCTTGGCGATGAAGAAGGAACACGGGGTTCCCTTTTCCCAGGCGGAAATGACCGACCACCGCTGGTTCGACGTGTCGTAGAGCGTGATGGTCACCTGCGACCGGGGAAGGCGCTTGTCGTCGGCCGCCACGGTGAGTTCGAACAGCGTCGTGCCGCTCGCGGCGTCCTGCCGGGTGACTTTGTCCACGACGCGGCCCCGGTAAGAGGGCGCTGCGCCCGCATACTGCACGTTGTCGGCCATCATCGTTTTGCCGGCGTTGCGCCGCCGCTTGTAGAGCAGGTTCTCCGTGGCGAAGAAGGTAACCCGGTCGCCGGGCTGGAGCGTCTCGTCGTCCCGCATCGGGTAGTAGTAGTCCTCCGTCTCGTTCTCCACGGAGATAAAGGCGTCGCGGCGTTCGTTGTAATAGACCACCACGCCCGTCTTGCACCCCATGCAGGGCTGCCGCGGAATGTCGCGCAGCAGGCGGATGCGGTGGTTCTTCTCGAAGAGGACATGGCTGTCGGCCTCGTAGCCGGGAGCCGAAAAACCTGCCTCCGTGTCGCAGGTGCAGGCCGTGGTCTTGTGCAGGGGCGAATAGACGGTCAGCCCCTGGGCGTTGTCCTGGGAGACGATGCGGCAGACGTCGAAAACCTGACCGCAGGTTTTCATCCGGCAGATTTGTTCGAAGAACTTTTCATTGTCGAGCAACAGGTAGGAACGGCTCTTGGCCACGAAAAATTCGATGATCTGTTCGTTTATGATCGTGACCGTATGGGCCATTTCGCTGCTGACGACGTCGCAGATGTCCGCGTGGTAGCGTTCGGGACGGCCGTATGCGATCAGCGGGAAGATCACCCCGAATCCCACCTGCTCGGGTTCCGTGCCGGACTCCCCGCGGCGGAAGAAATGGACGCTTCCCGTGTTTAGGATGCGCGGAACCACGCCCGTTTCGGTCTCCACGCCCAGGCACAGGTACTCCACGCCGTCCAGTATTTCGGTGACCGGGTTGCGGGGGCGGCACATGATCTTGGTGTCGTCGAGCGAAAGCCACAGTTTGTCGATTCCGGTCAGCGGCCTGACGATCCGGATTCGGTTGCTGCCCGCCTTGTTGTAGCCCAGCGAGTGGATTTTGTACAGCGCCTTGTCGACCTTGGGAATGTCGATCGTGTTGACGACCGGCATCAGGATCTCCACCCGGAGCCGGTTTGCGGCGTAGTATGCCGCGGCGTCCGCCTCCGCGCCGTCCGGGAAATCGACGACCGCCAGCCGCCCGTAACCCGTCCGCCGAACCGCGTCGCCCGCCTGGTAAAGCTCCATCTGCGTCTGGCGTCCGCCGGACGACAGGGTGATCCGGGCCGCCTGCGACACCGTCCGGATGAAGCTGTCGCAGTCGATGGCCGCTTCTTCGGCGCACCACACGAGGAGCGTGCCCGTCCGTTCCCCGACGGTGAGGTTCCGGAAGCCGAACATGACGCCGGGGAACTCTTCGAAGCCGATTTCGCCCGATTCCGGAAAGCGCAGTTCGGCGCGCAGTTCAAGTTCGACGCACCACTGCACCGGCTGCGGCGTCTGCCGGATGCACAGGTGCGCCGTCGAGCCGGGGGCGCGCAGGTAAAGCCCTTTGGCGAGCGGCATGCCTGAGTCGGGCACGAGAAAGCGGGCTTCGCGGCCCTGCAAGTCGATTCCCGCACAGCAGACGTTGACCAGCATGGTGGAAGGGCCGCGCGATTCGCCGGTGAACGAGAGCTGCGCGGGCTGCATTTCGTGCTTCAGCGTGATGGCGAGCGAACCTTTGGTCGGAACGGCGGACTGCCCGTCGGCAAGCTCCAGCTCCAGAAGCGACAGTTTGGAATTCGGCTCGTAATACTCCGCCGATTCGAGGCGCAGGCTGAGTTTCCCGACCCGGAAATCGTCCTTCCCGGCGATGTAGCGGTCGCAGACCGACCGGTCGCGAATCCGGGCCACGAAATCCTCGTGGAATATGCGCAGGACGAACGTGGTGCGGTTCGAGAGGCAGAAGATATAGGGGATATGCTCGGTCGAACCGTCGGGGAGCGTATGGCGGAGCGTTCCCGACGGTTTCAGGTCCCATTTGACGGACGAGCGCAGGGTGAGTTCCGCGAAGCCCTGCTGCATCTTGCATCCCGCGACGAACCGGCAGGCGGCCGACTGGTTTCTGGTCCACAGGCGGACGGATGCGCCGGGGTAGCGGTCGGCGTTCATCAGCTTGTCGGTGATCACCAAGGCCTTGCGGCCGGCGTACCCGAAGAGGATGTAGGGGGTCTCCGGGGCTTTGAGCGGAGCCTGGGTGATCGGCTGGAACAGCCGGTGGCTGCGGTAACGGTTCTCCGGGCGCGTACGTCGGTCGATGACGACCGGTGCGGACCGGTCGTCGCCGCGGAAGAAGGTGATTTCGCCCGTGAAGCGGGGAAGACCGCAGGCCGCATCGCGGCGGAGCGTAAGGACGCGGTGGCAGATCAGCGGGGCGCTCACGGCGAAACGCAGGCTGCACTCCGCCGATCCGATCCGCACGCCGGTTCCGGCTTCGGCCAATGCGTGCAGCCAGGCGATCTCCGCTGTGTCGTAGCAGGTCACCGAAATCTCCTTGTTGCTGGCCGAGGCCGCATAGGCGAGTTCCGTCCCGTCCGGTGCGACGATCTTCCCCGAGACGGGCAGCAGCGAGCCGTCGCGGCTGCTCAAACTGAAGGTCTCGCCCCGGGCGTCGACGTATCCGTCGGCCTCCACGCGGCAGAACATGCGCGTGTCGTCGGTCCGGATACATGCCGTCAGCCCTTCGAACGGGGTGTTCGCATCCTTGATCGCGAGCCGTATCCGTTCCGCGTTCACATCGAAAATGCGGTAGATCAGCCCGTCGTCCGACTCTTCGCTGTGCGTCTCCTGGGTCAGGTAGTCGTAGATTTCGTTGTCGTAGCGCTTGCGGGCCTCGCCGACCGGAATCTTTTCCAGCGGGAAAGCGTCCAGCAGTTCCGAGAGGTTGCCGGGGGAGATTCCCTTGCGGCCCGTACCTTCGAAAAGGAACTGCATCAGGCAGCGCGGGAAATGGTTGCGGAAGATGTAGTAGCGGAAGAGGTAAAGCGCCATCTGTTCCCGGTTCTGCAACAGTGCGAAGAAACGCTCGGTGAAAATGAACGCGGCCAGCCTTTCGTCGTCGTAGTTGCGCACCAGTTTGCGCAACTGCGACCATCCGATCTTCGTCCGGGAGCGTTCCGCCGCGGGGAGATCGTATCTCGAAATCAGGTAGTCGACATCGTCGATACAGAGCAGCAGGGTGTTGGCGTCCTGCGCCAGATAGTGGTCGCCGCCCTGCCGCTGCGCGTCGGCTTCCCGCCACTCCGCGATATAGCCGTAAAGCAGTTTCTGGGTGTATTTTTTCAGGTTCCCGAAAAGCAGCGAAAGGAACTTCCGAATCCGCAGCGCCGAGCGGGGGCGGAACAGCACCAGGTCGAGGTAGCGCGAGTGCAGGAAACGGTAGAACAGCCTGACGTCGGTGCAGTTGTCGATCAGCGCCCGGTGGAGCGCCGACGCCTTTACGGAATTCTCGGGCAGCTGCATGCCGAAATCGTCGGCGACGGTCAGCAGCAGGGTCGTCAGCCAGTAGTCCGAGAAAAGCTCCCTGAAAATCCGTTCGCTCGACAGGACGACGGCGCATTCGGCCAGCTGCCGGATATAGTCGTAATCCCCTTCCGTGTCGGGAACCGGATGGCCGATCCGGTAGACGACCATCGTATTGAGCAGCCACGATTCGATCAGCAGCCGCGCGTTGGGATTCGTTTTGTCGGTATAGGGTTTTAGGCCGGAAGCCATGCGCGCCACGAGGGCCAGGTTTCCGTTGACGGCCGGTTTTGAGGGCAGGCCTTCGGTTTGCAGCACGCCGTCGGCGGTGGTCGTCGTGGCCGGCTGCGCGGGATTGCGCCCCAGGTCGTAGAGGGCCTTGACGAAATCGCGGCCGTCGGCGATGCACCCCTCCTTGCGGACCCATCCGCTGCAAATCAGCTCCAGCGTGAGTTTCAGGATTTCGAAATTGCGCTCGTTGGTTACATCCAGCTGCCCGGGCAGCGGCGCGTGCCGCTCGCAGAAGTCGAGCGCCAGACGCCGGGCGAAGAAATATTCGAGGTAGGTGTCTACGAAAAACGTGAGCCAGCTCCCTTTGTGGTCGACGCTTTGTTCGACGATGTGCAGTCCGATCAGGCTGTCGACGAGCTTCTCCACCCGGTCGGCCCCCTTGTAGCGCGGGTCGCGGGCGATCTCGATGACGAAATCCTCGCGCAGGACCCGTTGCCCTTCGGCCGCGATCCGCCAGGCCATCTGTTGCAGCAGGTCGAAGGCGTTGAAATTGACCGCTTCGTCCACCAGCTTCTCCCGGCTCCGGACGCTCAGCGACGAACGCATGAACATCTCCAGCAGTTCGCCCCGGTTGCCGACCGCCGGAATCTTGTATTCCGTGCTGCCGAGCAGCAGGGCGGCGATCATCATAAAGTTGAGCGGCGTGCCCAGCAGCTCCTCGATTCCGGCCCGGAGTATTTGCAGCCGGAATTCGTCGATTCGCTCCTCCGGGAGTCCCAGCTGGCGGAGGTAGAGCAGAATCTGGTCGAGCGAAATCTCGCAGAGGTGGTAAACCCCGCACCCCTCGATCCGCCGGAAAGCCTCGCGGCAGGCCGCGAATTCGTGAATGCGTCCCGTGATGTGGAAGCGGCACTTGTCGTATTTGGCGATGAACGATCCGAGCGAGGCGATGAAGAGTTCGGGGCGGGAGACCTTCAGTTCGTTCAGCCCGTCGATGAAGAGCGCGATGCGGCCCTCTGCGAGCAGCTGCTCGGCATGGGCGAACACCATGCGCTTCCGGTCCTCGGTCGTCGTGATTCCGAAACCCGCGTTGAAGGCCGTCCGCAGGGCGTCGTCCATCGTTTGTCCTTCGGTGACCGCGTTGAGGTTGATACGCAGGGGCAGGATCGAACGGTCGCCGTTGTGCCACAGGTCCGCATACTGGCGGATCAGGCGGATCAACACCGTGGTCTTGCCTGCGCCCGGGTTGCCCAGAATCAGGCTGATGCGGTCTCCGGCGTCTATCAGGTCGTCCATCGCCATGCCGCCCTGTTCGCCGTCCGTAAAGTCGCCGCTTTCGTGCGGCCGGCCGCCGTAGTCCGGGTCGGACAGCCCCTCCCCGGCATCCTGCCGGCGCTGGAGTTTCAGAGGCAGCAGGTTCAGCGTCTGCTGGTTGTCGATCCGGCCGATGAAGCCCACCTTCTGTTTCAGTTCGCGGTTCTGTTCGCCGAGCAGCTCCTCGAGGTAACGGTCCTTGAACCGTTCGAGGTCGAAGTCGTCGGCCGGAGATGCCGCTGCGGCTTTCTCCGGGGGAAGCTCGGGCCGGTGTTCGTCGAGATACCGCCTGTAATAGCCGGCATGGTGGTGGAGCAGCAGCAGCAGTCCGGTCAGCGTCAGCAGGAACAACCCGTCATAAGCATCGTTCAGATTGCCCCGGGGCATCAGGATGTCGCTTTCTTCCGTGTCGGTGTCGCTCGGGGAGTGCGTGATTCCGTTCCGGTAGCGGCGCAGCGTGTCGAAAAGACCTTTATACCGACTGTCGAACAGACCGCGTTTCCCGTCGGGAGACGGGACGCCGAGTTCGTTGAGGATGTATCCGAGGCCGTGTTTTTCGGCTTCGATCTGCCGCAGCAGGTCGCCGTTGCCGCACAGCAGGTAGATGAAGACTTTGATGTAGGATTCGAGCGAGATAAGCCCCATGCGCGTACACTCGATCCGGTCCTTGTCGTCCTTGTCCGGGAGATCGAGCCGGTTCCACAGCCCCTGGAATTTGGTCGCCAGCTCCGGCGTCGCCGCGCTGAACAGCACGATGTCGTCGAGCAGCTTCATCAGCTCCTCGAATTGCTCCAGGGGGACGATTGACCGGATCTGGACCTCCTCCACCGGCCGGTAGGTTTTGTCTTTCCGGTTGAAATAGTCGATATAACCGCGTCGGAACCGTTTTTGCAAATCCGGAACAATAATATTGGCGATGCGGTCGCTGCTGAATGTGGACATGGGCTGTGAATGACATTTACGGCCGCACGCCGACTTTCCGGACATCCGGTGAACCGGGAATGACCGTTCCGTCGGAACGCGGCATATAACAGGTAGACAAATATAGGAAAATTAGCCCGAAAATGCAAACAATGCGTCGCGGCGGACCGCCGTTTGCGATACGCGACCGTCGCGGCTGCGCTCCGGCGGTGGATCGGCGGCGGAGCGGGCGCAATCCGGGCGCGGCCGGAGGAAGGGACGGCACGGAATTTTCCGCCGGAGCCTTCTTCTCCCCGGTGGAAAATGGGCGCGAAATGAGAAAAATGGCGCTTTTCTATTGTCTATTTGGCCGGAATGACTATTTTTGCAAAATAGGGTTAGGTTAATTACATGGCATACACTTTCGACATATCCGATAACCGTCGGATCGTAGAGGCATTGAAAACCGGTGACGAGGAGACCTTCAAGGAGGTCTATACGGCTTTCTGCGCGCCTTTGCGACACTATGCCACGACCATTCTCCAGAACGAGCAGGCCGCTTACGAGGTCGTGCAGGACGTTTTTACCGCCGTGTGGCTCAACCGGAAGCGGCTCGACGCCGCAAAACCGCTGCGCAACTACCTGCTGCGCGCCGTGCACAACAACTCCCTGCGCCTGCTCAAGTACGACGAGGCCCGCCGCCGCCGCGAAATCAGCGCCGCCGCCGAACTGCACGGCGGATGGGACCAGGAGAAAGAGGTTCCCCCCCCGAATTGGCCCCTGCTATTTCACGGCTTCCTGAACAGAGCCGCAAAGTGCTGCTGATGAGCTATTGGGAAAACAAGAAGAACGCAGCGATAGCCACCGAACTCTCCATCTCCGTGCGAACGTTTGAGTCTTTTTTGTAAAAAGTAGTGAAG